>JGI11705J14877_10000456_pt1 | contig 25646 bp, 54 predicted proteins | sample Etolaghawater15m_FD_14877 | JGI IMG/M metagenome (IMG submission 14877)
AATTGACTCAGTGACATGCGACTAATAATAAAAAGGTAGTGGCCAAAGGGGGGTAAACCCCCAAAGGGCCCAGGAAGAGAATTAAAGGTATATGTCACCTGGGGGGTAAACCCCCAAAGGGCCGAATTAAAAATATATAGCATCCGTAACAAAATAAAATAACTTTGACACGAGGTTAGTCAACGCTGTATAATATATGCATAAACTGAGAAAACACAGAGAAAATAGGAGAATTTTATGCTTACTGAAGCACAAGACAAACAAATTGTAGCCGTTTATAAAGATGCAGAAACTGAAGCAGAGAGACAAGAGAGCATTGTAGCTCTAGCGAAAGAATTTGGTGTATCAGAAATGTACATCCGGCAAGTACTCCAAATTGAGAAGGTATACAAAGTGAAAGAAGGTAAAACTGAAAAGGAGCAATACGCTCATGCTTTGTGGGCAATTACTGGTATTGATAAAAAGCAGTGGATGAAACTCTCCCTGCAAGCTAAAAAAGACTTGATGGAGGTTTTTAAGCGCAATGTTTGAGAAACTACAACCAGAAACAAAAGAGCTAATCAAAAAATACTGTGAGCAAGCTCTTAGGAACTATGACCGAACAGAAGGCGACTTACAAAAATTTGTAGCTATATCTAGTTTAGAGTTTATGGACCAAATGGAGCAAGCATACACAGAAGTTACAGACTACGACGAGCTGGATAAGGTGCTACAAACTCTACTAACAAAAGTACTCGGAGTACGAAAATGAGCTATACGAAAGAAGAAACTGAAGCAATGGTAGCAGCTTACACTGAAGCATTGGCAGCAGGTAACGAAGATGAGGTAATCGAAGCATTAGCTTTGAACCTAAAGAGGCCAAAGGCCTCAATCGTTAGTAAGCTGGCTTATGAAAAAGTGTACAAACCGAAAGAAAGGCTAACGAAACAAGGTGCAAAGCCTAAGACCAAAGCAGAGATCGTAAAAGAAATAGCGGAGCAACTGGAGGCCGAAGGCCTCGAATCGCTCGAAAAAGCAGCTAAGCAAGATCTGTTAAAGCTGCAGAATCTGTTGAAGGAGTTTCTTGGATAAAAGATTGGTAACGCATTACCAATTTTTTCTTCAAGCTCAAGAAGAGCAGCTTTTGCCTGCTCTTCATTAAACTTTAACAATCGAATTTTGTTAATCATTCCCAAGGCATCCTATTATTATTAGTAACAATCTCAGGCTTCTTTTTTCGAAGCCCAACACTAGAATAATCAATATACTCATCGGCCGGCTCGGGAGTAAACTCCCAATCGGCCGTATCTAAAATCATAGCTTCTGGTACCCGATACTGAACATTAGCTAACCAAACCTGGAGCATTAATTTTGTTCTTAAGCTAGAGCCCGAATACCTAGTACCATTAACCTCAATAGCCTTACCTCCCCAACTAGTGGGAGGTCTACCAGGTATATGCTGCTGACGAATATTTTCTATCCGTTGCAAGGTTAGTCGTGGGCAAGGTAGCAGAAGCTCTTCTTGTTGTCTAGATAGTAAATACTTAATCTGAGGATCATTTCTATCCCAGGAAGTATATTTAATCTGATACATATCTTTCATAGCCCACAGAAAAATGGGCGTTAACCCCCCAAAACGTGGCTGAGAAGTCATTGTACCCTTCATTAAACTGGAACGAGGTGATATATAAATGATCTTTAATAAATGCTTTAAATCTGCTGGTAATTGGGCAATTGTCTTGCTTGCAGAATATAACCCGTTCTCTTCATTCTTTACTGGCTTAGCAAACTCAGAAAATGTAGCAACTGCATGTGGTAAAAATCGATCAACCGGTAAATACGAAAAAGGTGATTCATACCCCTTCCGTTGGTCAGACGTTAAAATTAAATAACTCTCAATATGTTCCGCAATTGCTTGTAGATCCAGATCCTTAAAATGTGACATATAATTTATCCTGTAATGTATGGCCAAAATTTTTTTAAAATCGTAATAATAGATTCCCCCTGGTTATTGATGAAAATCTATGAAATTGTTCTCTTGCAAGCCCTCTCGCTAGTAATGATAAAAATTGAAAAGATATCCTCTACTGCTCTTCCGGCGTAGCTCCATTTTGTAGGATCTTTTCAATTTATCTTCTAGCACGAGTGCTTTTAGAACAATTTCATAGATTTTCTATGTTTGATTCAATTGATACATATATTTTATCACATTTCACCTACGCTTGTCAAGGATTATTTTTTTACTCCTCTATTTTTGCGTAGATTTTGTTAGCTTTAAAAAAAATAATGTTGACAAACGTAGGTGTTTTTTGCTATAATATATCTTTAAGTTGGGAGAATTTTATATATGAAACCGCTAGTAATCTTAGGATTTATTTTTGCGTTATGGATAGCTTTTATAGGTGGAGTTGAGTTCGGAGCTCGTGACACTTATAGGACAGCTGTACAGGTGGGTAATGCTGAATATTACCTTGATGATGATTTTAAAAGACAGTTTAGGTGGAAACAATGCTCTGGGGAATAATTATTTTTTGGCTAGCTTGTGGTATTCTTAGCTATGGGTTTACTTTTGCTTGGTTACAGCGGGGGTATCCTGAGTGTGCAAAGGAAGATTATGAGTGGGATAGGCGGTACGCTATACGTTCGGGCCTACTGGGCCCATTCGGCCTAATTGCCAATATTTACATGAAAGAACACAAATACGGATGGAAATGGAAATGATTTGGATTACTATTTTTTGGTTAGCTTGTGCTATTTTTAGCTATGGCTACATCAATGGATTTTTTATTGGTGAATGGGGTTCGCCCTACAGGCCTACTGCATTCATCTTTTCTCTAGCTGGGCCTCTTATGGTCTGGTATATTTTAGGTGCTGACATACATAAGGGGTACAAATGGACGCTTTGATTGAGGATACTGCTAGGTTGGTGTTTTATTTAATTGGCATGTTACGCCAAGTGGAGGAAGGATGCTGTACGCTTTACTGATTGCTATCTGTTTTCTAGTTCACCCTATTATGGGTATTCTTATGTTACTTGCAGCTTACGAGATGCATGCGACTGGAGTAAATTTATATGTCAATGCTAAGTTTCAAAGCTTGTGGGACAAGTTTCGCAGTAATTTTCTATCCAGATAAGATTGGACTTGTTCATGGACGCGGGGAAAATACGTTCGGGACTATAACAGAAGTCCATAACTGGATTGTTAAAAACTTTGTTATGTCAGAGGCAGAAAAAACGCGTATCTTGCGTATTCTGAAAAACCAATGATTGAGTTTTTAATATTTTGGCTAATAGGCTTTCTAGTTACCTACACTAGCGTGTATAAGCCTTTATATATGTACGTGTATGATAAGGTCAAACTAGATAAGCCTGACCTAGATAAGCTACCTTATGTAGTATCGACACTAATTGCTACCTTTGTTATATGGTTTGCTATTGTCCTAAAAGCAGCTATAGAACTTGAAGATTTCAAAGAAGAATTATATTTTGCTATGCGGGAGAGTTTAGATAATGATGACGAATGAAGAAAAAATTTACCTAATCGAAAACAAAATGGATACTCTGTACTTGAAACTAGACATAGTTTCAGATATAGAGGAAAAAGAGCAGATCGTAGAACAACTCGATTTTCTAGAAACGCAACTTATGGAGCTAACAACTCATGTTCAAGGGTAGCAGCACACATCCACTTGACCAGAATAATTTTGGCGTCGGTTCCACGATAGAAACCCCAGAAGGGCTTAGATATTTATTAGTTAGCCCAATCCCTGGACGTGTAACTTGGNTAGAATTGAGTACTTTTAATCTTTTAAGTACTGGTTATGTTTATGTGGGGGACCCTAATTGGCTAACAGAAGTAGAGTTCACAAAAGCTTTTGCTGGATTACCTGTCTCTAGAGATCAGGTAATTATTAATACTGCAGGATTAAAATGAAACAATACAAGGACTTAGTAAATAAAGTCATAAGGGAGGGGGAATTATCTCTAGATAGAACAGGTACAGGTACTCGTAGGATCTTTGGCGAGACTATGACATTTGATGTATCTAGGAAATTCCCTCTAGTAACTTTGAAAAAAACACACTGGAACTCGATTATCCACGAACTGATATGGTTCCTTAAAGGAGATACCAATACAAAATATCTTCGAGATAACGGAGTTACTATTTGGGATGAATGGGCAACTGAAACCGGCGACCTAGGCCCCATATATGGGGCCCAATGGCGCAATGCCGGAGGCCGGTTTCGCCACTGGGCCCTGGGTGGGGTAGTTACACAAGATGGGGTAGACCAGCTCGAACAAGCAATTGAGCTAATAAAGAAGAACCCTTACAGCCGTAGAATAATCGTAGACTCATGGGAGCCTCGATTTTTACCGGACGAGTCCATTTCTCCACAAGAAAATGTTGGGCTTGGAAAGATGGCTCTAGCCCCCTGCCATATGATGTTCCAATTCTTTGTCCGTTCTGATGGACATTTAGATTTACAGATGTATCAGCGTTCAGTTGACGTCTTTTTAGGGTTGCCCTTTAATATTGCTAGCTATGCCGCTTTGTTGTATATTATAGCAAAACTAACAGGCAAAAGACCTGGAATCCTAAAATGGGTAGGTGGAGATATACATCTCTACAATAACCATTATCAACAAGCATTAACAATGCTAAAACGAACACCTCTAGAACTCCCCCGACTAGCAATCCTCGGAGACTTCAAAACAATCGATGATATAGAAGCTCATCACTTCCAGCTAGAAGACTATGTAGCTCATCCCTACATAAAAGGAGAGATCAGTGTATGATAATAATAATTGCAGCTATAAGCCAAAATGACGTAATAGGAAAGAAAGGCCCAGAACCGTTGCTTTGGAAGCTGAAAGAAGATCTTAAAATATTTAAGAAAATAACAACTGGAGGGGTAGTAGTGATGGGTAGAAATACTATGCTATCCCTACGTAAACCCCTCCCGGATAGAACTAATGTAGTCTTAAGCAGAACACTTCCCGCAGGTAAAAATGATGAAGGTTTCATTATTATGAATTCAGTGTCGGAAGTGTTAAATACCTTCCCTAGCTTTTTTGTAATTGGAGGGGCCGAGATTTATAGAGAGTTTATAAATATTGCTGACCAAGTTATGTTAACCAGTGTGGGGATTGTAATAGAATCTAAGAATGAATTTGAAGTCGCTAAATTCCCAGCTATAGCCTTAGAAGAGCAGTATTACCTAGCTTTTGAGAGTAAAGTACTAGAAGATATTGACCTGCTATCCGGTGAAAAAATGGAGTATATTTTTACTAAGTGGAATAGGGAGATTTTAATAAAACATTGACAAATGGTTGGTGATACTGTTATAATATATTTTTAGAAATTGAGAATCCTTATGAATGTTCGAGAGCTTAAGCAGATTTTGTCACATGTACAGAATGAAGATAGAGAGGTAGTCCTCTTTGCAGACGGAAGAATTTTTAAACTTCATGGCACACAATCCTATGACACTGATAAAGGCTCTTTCTATGAGCTAGGTGGTGGCTGGGCTGATATTGATATTGGAGAAATTGAATGAAACAAGGCACTAAAATTCGTACGTTAGTTGACGAACCAGGTATTTACAAGGTGGCCGATGAAGCTATTCTTGTCGGTCAAGATAAGGATGGAGACCGATGGGCCTACTTTGGGGACGAGGATATCCAAACCTGGGAATCTTTTCTAGACCCCGGGGTTTGGTGCGTTGGGAAATTTGGACAAGACTTTGAGGCAGTGTTATGAAACTATTAGCACTTATACCTATACTCTTTCTAGTTACGGGGTGTGTTGCCGAAAACAAGCTACCCACAGACCTTTACAAGGCGAAACACCCAATAACCCTAGTCCTAGTTAACAAAGAGGGCATTTTGCTACGCGATGGGGATGGAAAGCTATATGTATATGATGAAACTTTTTACCTAGCACAAGTGATTATTGAGAGCAACATTGAAAATGGGACGATTTTAACAGAATGAAAACTTTTACATATGAAAAAGCAAATGGGGACGTATCGGTACGAACCGTCGTGCCCATTCATCCAGCCTCAGCCTCTATGCTAGCGATCGATTTGTCTGAGTATGAACCAGACGAGCGAATTTATTACGCTAGAGAAGTAGAAAGGCTGCAAGAAGAATTTAAACAAGAAATCGAAAGCCTAGGTCTAGGCACAAACTGGAGAAATTTTAGAAATGACCGAATCAAATAAAGAAGGATGGGATACACAGGAAGTAGTGGCTGCACGGATGCAAGCGGCACAACTGAAAACCCTAGAAAACACAGCAGTTACTACCGATCCCAGATACAATCTAACCATGGCCTTGGTCTCTACCTTGATAGATAGGAACAAGCTCGACAGGGACGAACACGTGGATGAAGTTATTAAACGTAGCATTGAAATTGCTACTAAGACAGCGGAGGCTTTAATTGATGAAGGGTGCTGATTTAAAACAACTGGAAAAGCTAATTGCGGAGTGGGTTATCGATAAAGGCATCTACGATGCTAAAGATTACTACACCCAGGCTCTAAAGTGTAATGAGGAGATCGGTGAAGCTACCGGTGACATTCTTAAAGGTCGCGATCCGCGTATGGAAATAGGGGATGTATTCGTAACTCTAGTATGTCAGGCTACTCTCTTCGATATACAACTTACTGCAGCTCCGAATACGATGTTTATGCCTTATTCAGAGGCTGAAACCTATGAGACTAAGCATTTGCTGGGCTATATGGTCCTAGATATCGCGATGTTGATGAATGATATTGCCTGTGGAACTGCTGATAGTGAATACGCACATATAAACCTGCACAGCGCATATATGCTTCTAGACGTACTATGCGGGCGAGTCGGCACTACGCTGACAGAATGTGCCCAGCTCGCCTATAATAAAATATCTGGTAGATCAGGTAAAATGGTAGATGGAGTATTTGTAAATGTTGCCTAAACCGATTATAAAGGAAGAAACTTTAACTGTTGACCACGAGTGGCTAATATATTCACCGAAAGTATTTATTCTGCCAATAGATACACCTACAAACCAAGAACGGGCATATGAGATATGCCAAATCTTGATTAAGCGTGCTCTAGAGGAAGCAAAGCTTATGGCAGAAGCAAATTTTTGGATGGGGTCTTACGCCAGTGCTCTAGATAATATTGATACAATTGCTCAGGATAAAATAAATCGAGCAGGGTTAATCGTACGACAGCTATCTGTCTCGATAAAATTTCCTAGCGATACACCTTCGAAAAAATAAATCTTGACAGTCGTAGGTTGGATTTGCTATAATATTTATATAATTTGAGAGAAATGAAAAATTTCTTATAAACTTTGAGATATTATGAATGGTATTACCCAACAGATTCGAGCATTAATTACAGCTCACGACGCTAAGATAGAGAGTTTACAAAAAGAGTACCACAAAGAGCTATCCCACTTGCAAGCTCAGTGTGCCCATACAAAAACAACAAGATGGGCGTACCAAGTGAATGGTTATGGAGAGGTAGCAGCAACAGCAGATGGTGTGTTGATTAAGAGCAGGGAATGCTTGCTTTGTGGCCTAATTGAGTATGAAGAAGATAGAACCGTAGAAACCTTGGAGATACCTTTTTAAATGTCAACTTTATATGTTATACCTGCCTATGGCAGAACATACGAAAAAACTGATGATGTTGTTGCGGACTGGCACGACGGTAAAGATTTCAAAATTGTTGGGGGTCCGTATATCAATAAGAGAGACTGGGAGAAATATGGTAACACATTGGATTCCGTCGTGTACTCTTGGGGAGGTTTGTTTTGGCATCTGGAGATGGGGCTAATATAAGAATAATGGAAAGGGATTGTCATGGATGACACTAATTTTCGTGAGGACACAGAGCTGGCCACTTTATGGATAAAGTGCCCTCTCTGTGGACTTTTAACCTTAGTGAGGAATAATCGTGGCGAAGAAGAATGTGTCAACCCCGAATGTGGGGAGGAACTTTGTAGCGAAACATATGAGGACTTTTAATAAAGCCCATACGTTCACAGATAAAACTAAATATAACCGCAAGACTAAATATAAAAAACAATTGACTTGCGGTTGTTCTTTTTTGTATAATATTTATATTGAATTAAATGATATACAAAAAAGAATTTCAAAGGTTTATAGGGTCAGCACTAGATGCGATATAAAATTAATTAGTGGAGAAACTATACCCAACCACTAGCCTTTGTATTAATCCCAGGTGTACCAGGTACCTAAACTCTTGGCCCATATGTGAGCAGTGGGAAACAATATGCTCTTGCCTAACCGGTAGCGGTGCTATGCCTTATGTAGCGGTATTTCGTTGTTAGTATCCCTTAACACTAGTGACTTTAAAACGGTTCATAGCTATTTGGTCCGACCAAAACCAAACCAAGGCAACGCCTCTCACCTTGATAATAAGACCGGGAATCTTGAGAGAGGCATTAAAAAATAGTTCTTTGTTATAGCGAGTGTGACGCGATTGCATGGCGTAACAGAAGCATCACTCCTTGCCTAGAGGAGTTCGATGGTAGAAAGCGGGAAATCTTGTAGGGCCCAGATATATCGATTTATCGATATGACCCAGGCATGTCTCTATATGGGATATGACCTAGGCATGTCTCTATATGGGATATGATATAGCAGTACGAGATTTTTGCCGAGCAAAGCGAGCTAGGGAATAGGATGATAGTCAGTGTCTGATCAGCATCATGATTATTAAATGCCCACAAGAACTATTTTTTAAAATTTATAGCGAGGTCGAGAAGTCAGGTTTCTCAATGGGCTCATAACCCATTTACGTAGGTTCGAATCCTACCTTCGCTCCCAAATTCCCAGCAGATCATCTAAGTGGCTAAGACGGGACCTCGCTGGTTGCGAATGGAGATTTCGATTACTCCTCTGCTGGATTTATTTATAATTAACTAGGCGGCTACCACTATACCTGCAAAAGGCTACATGGCGTAGCGAAGCAACAAAACAGGGGCTACCTAGTTAATTTTTGGTATCGTAGCTTATGCGGGAGAGCATCAGCTTCATAAGCTGAAGGGACTGAGTTCGAATCTCAGCGATACTACCAATTTTATTCCGGAGGGCCCCACAGGGTGTGGGGGACTGGCTGTTAACCAGACTGCGGTAGGTTCGATTCCTATCTCCGGAGCCAATTTTAGGATAAATTCAGCAAATCCACTACTATAGAGGAAGAAAAGACTATGAACCCTTCGGGCGGAATCGTCTTGCCAGAGGCTTTAGGTAAATGTGATGGCTTCATTTACTGACTCGCTAATAGCTAGACCTTTATCCTGTTAGATTTAGAATGCTTACAGCAAACAACTTTCTTTCGAAGAGAAGCCAAATATAGCATTCTGTATAATAAATTAGGCTGTTTTCAGCAAAAAACTTTTAGCACTGTTAATGCCGAGGAATTGGTTCGAATCCAATACAGAGCGTAAGCTCTGTTAGCTCAATTGGTAGAGCACGTAAAAATAACACAGCCTGTTAACTTTAATTTTATGGAGATATAATGAACGATTTCACCTCAACTTTCGGAACTACTACTCGTACCACTAACGGAATGGTTACTAACACTACTTCAGGTAGTGCATGTGTAGACCTTTTCTTCAACATTGGTGCTAGTCGCGGTAAGGATATTAGTAACGCTTTCCTTGCTGCCTACAAGGAAAATCCTGAGTATGCGCTGCGTATTGCCCTATGGGCACGGGACGTGCGACAAGGGGCGGGAGAGCGTCAGGTGTTCCGTGATATTCTGAACATTCTGGAAGCTTATGGCGCGCAGGAACTATACCGTGTCATGGATAAAATTCCAGAACTTGGACGTTGGGACGATTTTCTGGCTCTTACAGGTGACCAAGCCAAGGAATACGCATACGGAAAGATTGGGTATGCGTTAGGAAAGGAAAATGGCCTTGCCGCTAAATGGATGCCTCGTAAAGGTCGCCAAGCCCGTGAGCTACGTTCATTCCTAGGAATGTCTCCAAAGCGTTACCGTAAGACTCTAGTTAATCTTACTAACGTAGTCGAAACCCAAATGTGTTCTAACAATTGGGATGAAATCGACTTTGAAAAAGTACCGTCACTAGCAAGTGCACGATACAAAAAAGCCTTCGCCCGCCACGGACATACTTTTGAACAGTATGTAGAAAAACTGGCCGCTGGCGAAGCAAAAGTAAACAGCGCTGCTGTTTACCCTTACGATGTACTTAAGACCTGCATCAGTCAATCTGTAGGAAGAACTGAGCGCGGTCATATTGTAGCCCAATGGGATGCTCTGCCGAACTATATCGGGAACAAAAACCTTCTACCTATGGTAGACGTTTCGGCCTCGATGACCTGGTTCAAGGTAGGAGAATCCCTAAACGGCTTAGAGGCCGCTGTGTCCCTAGGTCTGTATATGGCTACAAAAAATACCGGAGAGTTTCGTGATGTTTTCGCGACTTTCTCAACTAACACTGAGCTGGTTAAACTGCGTGGCGATACAATCGTCGACAAAGTTCAAACTATGACCCGTGCAAACTGGTCTGGTTCTACCAGCATTGTTAGAGCTTTCCAAGCAATCCTTAGCCATGCGCAGCGTAATGACGTATGTCAAAGTGATATGCCAGATTATCTGGTTATCCTATCAGACATGCAGTTCGACCATTGTGCCCGCTACGATGATTCTGCGCTTCAGTCTATGAAGCGTCAGTACACGGCTGCAGGATACGAGATTCCGAAAGTTATCTTTTGGAACCTTAATGCTAAGGGCGGTTCTCCGGTTACTGTGAAGAATGCAGATACAGCACTAGTAAGTGGGTTCTCCCCTTCTATTGCCAAAACTGTTCTGTCGGCTGATCCTGAGGAGTTTACTCCAGAAGGTATCATGCGCAAGACGATCATGTCTCCACGGTATAATTTCTAAGTACATTTAAAGGGCTATAATAGGGAACTGTTATGGCCCTTTTTTATCTGGTGGGGTGGCTGAGTGGTTAGGTGCTCGTCTGCAAAACGAGAAAACGTGGGTTCAAATCCCATCCCCACTTCCAATAAAAGTTAATTAATTTATGAAGTTACTTAACTTTTATTTAGGAGATAATATAATGATCTGTTATTTTAAACAAAAGACTACACTTGCAACAGTAGCCCTCGCTATAGTCACTGCGGGGCTATTAGCATCTGGAAATATGGGGTTGGCTTACTTAGCTTTCTTCACCAGCCTGGCGGCCCTTGCCGCATATGTGTGGTCCTTTCTAGAACTTTGTCACGGAGTATGCTCAAATGCTAAATGATGTACTGAACTACCTAGATAAGGAAATCAATTATATCTTTGAACACCAAGACGCATTTCTAAATGAATTTGCAAACGAGTTCTACATAGAAATAGTGAGCGTTGCCTTTACTGGCAAGACTATTAAAGTAACGTATGCATATCCGTCTGGATCACGGGTAATAGAAGATGTATCAATCAGTGACTATATTGATTGGAAATACAACAGATAAACTGGAAGGTCGCAAGGTTGGCGTGCTTATCGGTCTTGAAAACCGTGATGGGGTTAGTAGCCCTGTAAGGGTTCGATCCCCTTACCTTCCTCCAAACTAAAGGAGACCAACATGGATTGGTACACAGTAGATAATAAGAGAATTGATCTAGTTGCAGAACTAGAAAAATATATTGATAAAGATGTACTGATCCATATTGGTACTGATGCCCAAGCCACTAAAAAAGTCAAGCGAAAAGCAGACTTTGTAACTGTAGTATGTGTACATACTATTGGAAAGGGTGGTAGAGTGTTTTATTGGCGCGGCAAAAAAGTGCCAGTACATTCTTTGTGGGAAAAACTCTATGGAGAAACAGAGAGAAGTTTAAGAGTAGCAGTGGAACTAACTGATACTTTTGGGCAGTCTATCTCTGAAAAAATCTTAGTACACGTAGACGCAAACCCTGATAAAAGATGGGCGTCTAGTAGCTACGTAAAACAATTAGCCGGAATGGTAATGGGTTACGGATTTAAGCATGTACTAAAACCCGATGCATTCGTAGCTAGCCATGCTGCGGATCATATTGTAAAGCACAAGAACGACAGAAACAAATGAACAGTTTGCCTCCTGATATGTTAGATTCATTAGCTATAATGGTGGCCAATATGCCTCCAGAGGAGCGCATAGAATTTGCCTATCTTCTTAGTGATTACGCAAGTAATATTATTGCGGAATATTTCCAAAATAATAATCAAAATAGCCCCTTAGCTTAATGGTAAAGCGTCGCTCTTACAAAGCGAAGTCAACGGCTCGATTCCGTTAGGGGCTACCATTTTTACGTGGTGCTCAACTGAGACCATGATATTATTGCATGAGGATAATATGAAAAATAGTTATTTAGATTTAGTAGCAGATATGATGAATTCTGTACCAACCCCACAAGTACCAGGGTTTCCCAAGTACAATGTTATAAAGCTGGAAGATGGTTATCGTCTAGAAATGGCCTTGGCGGGCTATAAAAAAGATTGGCTATCAGTAGAAGTGTCTAACGGAACACTTCTAGTTGAGGGCGAAAGCTTGGGGGATGTCCAGCAATACCTACACAAAGGCATTGCAACCAGAAAGTTTAAAAGCTCTTTTGGGTTGAGTGGAGATATGGATGTAATTTCGGCAGATTTTCAAGACGGAATACTATCTGTAAACATCAAGACTAATGTAAAAGATAACTCTACTAAAGTCGAGATCAAATAAATATTAGTAAAGCCCACTACTTATTACCGTAAGGAAAAGCACAGAACAATTGGCGGTAACCATAAATGCACACTGGGTTTGTAGCCTAGAGGATCTACGTTGTTCGGAGAGTGAGAGTGGTGTATGTGCCTGTGGGCTTTATTAATTTTCTATTGACATTTGTTGCTTATTCTGATATAATATATTTATAATTTGAATGAGAGGAAATTTAAATGAATTTATCTGAGGCTAAAAAATTAGTTCAACATTACCTGGCTACGTATGGCTTACTGGACTGGAGTGTTGAATTTGTAAAGGTAACCTCATATTATGGGATTACCTACCAAGAGGCAAAGGTATTTAAATTTTCTACTTATCTGTTAGAGTGCAATGAGGCTGATCTTATTGATACTATCCTACATGAAATTGCACATGCATTAGTAGGTTGTCATCATAGCCACGATAAGGTGTGGCGTAGAAAAGCCCGGGAATTAGGTTGTAAAGACCTCTCAGCTACAGCCGAAATTAAAGAGTTTTCGATCGCTGTGCTAAAAGACGCTAAGTACGTTGTTGAATATAACAAGAAAGTTATTCGGGCGTACTTTCGTAAACCGAAAGCAGATATTATTCGTAGATGGGAAACAGGTATGCTGCCTGGATGTCCGGAAACTAATAAAGCTATGCGTGTGGTCCCGTATAACGCGAAGATTCATAGAGAATACATTTAATGGGTGGTTAGTTCAACTGGTTAGAACAACGGACTTTTAATCCGTAAGATGTGGGTTCGACTCCCATGCCACCTACCAATTTTTTAATTAAGAGGATATTATGCCAAAGTTTACTATTTCATGGGGATTAGGGCGTGAAGATGAAGACTCGATCGAAATCACCGCAGCTTCTTATGACCAGGCAATCGTCGAAGCAGAACAAGCAGCCTTAGACCTATTAGACTCTTATGGCGGACTGCATGGCTATCCTTGTAGCGAAGACTTCGAGGAGTGGCAGGACTTTGTCGATGAAGCACAGTCTTATATTTCTTATAGCGCAGGAGAAGTAAATGAATGAGATTAAATTCCCTAGCCGTATTTCAATAAAAGATCTTAAAGCCATTACAGCCGCTAAAGGAACCGTGTTGCTGGTGTATACCGGTACTTCACGGGCAGAAGGTAAATATCTATATGACCTAAAAAGTATAAGCTATAAGGGCATTGTTGTTACAAACCTAGATCCTAGGGCTTATAAAGCCAATGGGGATAGCTGGACTGTAGAGGCTTATTCAGGAATGCTTGGTTTTGCTGTAGTAAACGATATCGAGGACAAGGTTGCTAAAAAGATGCTCTCCGCAGACTCTTATCCTGTGTGGAAAAAATTAACGCAAGATAAAAGACAAAAGGAAACAAATACCTTCACAGCTAGTATTCGGCATGATGATAAGCTAGACGCGTTAGCGTGGGGTGCTAAAGTTGCCTACAATGATGTATGCTCTGGTACTTTTAAACAAGAATTTCAAAACAATGAGGAAACAAAAATGGCTAGTAAGCTGAGTAAAGTAAAAGATAAAAACGTAACCGCCGCTAAAGGCGCTGCCGCGCAAGCGGCGGGAAAAATCCTGAATAAAACTATTAAGGAAAAAATGAAACCACATCTACCGATGATGGTTCGTGGCTACGCAGATCACGCACTGGCCGACGTTATGGTTGCAAATATCTTTAGTTTTGTTGCCGATAACTATCTCTCTGGAGATACTCAAGCGAAAGCCCAATTTGCATCGGAAGCAATGCTACAAGCAGCAATGGTAGACCTAGTTGCCTCGTTCAACCTGGAAAAGCTAGTTCAAGACGTTCTTTCGAATGTAGAGCTGCCAGTAGGAGAGACTGATGCTGAATAGTGACATTATACGACCTATAGTAATGGGTTTACTTATCTTAGGGTTGGTAGCTTGCTCTAGTGACCCTGAGATGCGGGAAGCGTTTGGCGATGGATCGCCTCGTATTCTTATTGATGAGGCAACTGGAGGAGCTTATGTTGTTCAGCATAATATAGGCGATAATTATACTGTTATGCCTCTGAAAAAATAAATCTTGACTTTCGTTGGTCTTTTTTGCTATAATATTTATATTGAATGAGGAAAGACTAATGGAAATTTATATTTTTGTGTGTCAGCTAGATATTGGGTTTAGCTAGCGCGGTCTGTAAAACCGTAGTCGCCGTCGAGCGGGTCGGGGTTCGATTCCCTGGGCACACACCAAATTAACGGGGTATAGCTGAGCTTGGTTTAGCACGGCGTTTGGGGCGCTGAGACGTAGGTTCGAATCCTGCTATCCCGAAAATTAAAAACCAATGGGAGTGAATCCTCCTACTTTCTGTACGGAGTATACGGAGTATAAGCGTACAGTAGGCCTACAAGCCGGTATCTTGTAGAAGATATGTTTTTGACTGCTTTTTAATCTTAAAGTGGGTGGTTCCACAAAAACCGGTCCTAATAGACTCTGGGGGTATGCATGCAAATAACCCAGAGTCCTATTAGTAGAGTAAACTAGTCCAGTAATATCCAAAGTAGCTAAGGGAGTTAGAGATTTTAACTTAGCGAAAAAGTTATGAAGGAATTAATCTCTCCCGTGCACGTCGACGTGTCAGACGGGAAAATGCCAACCTAGTTTACTCTACTAATAGGACAACAATTTACTTTTGCGAAAGCATTAATCAATAAAACTCAGTAAACGAAGAAGCCAAAAGCTAACTACTACGACACTGCGGTGGATCGGGTTCGATAAGCGGAGAGCAGTAGTGAAAGGTTTGAGAAAGTAAATGTTGTCCCTTTGGAAGATTCGCATAATGGTATTGCAGTGGATTGCTAATCCACCGTCCTTAACGGGGCGTGGGAGTTCGAGTCTCCCATCTTCCGCCAAATATAATAGGAGTAACTTATGAGATTTCGAATAGTAGTAAGCGACTGTGATGCCACCATATCTATAGTGGCAGAAGATAATAAAGGAAATGTAATAGCAGTTGCTGAGAAACTAACCCCGTCAGACTCTGATTTAGTTGAGCTGGAGGGATTTTTCTCAGAACTAAACTATGGGCCTGATTATCACAAACCAAAGAGAGGCTAATTATGACCTGGAATTAACTAGGAGGTAATTATGAATGGCAAGAACTTACCGCCGCCTTCGCGGCAAAAAACCTAACCCTCGCTGGTTTTACGCAGAGTGGGTTACTATTGAGAGACGTACTTCGGTTTCGCATTACACTGGACAAACTTATAGCTATGCCCATAAAGAATGGGTTCGTTATTCTCCTGACTCAGCTAACGGGCGGAGGATTAAGGCGCGTTTTCACAGTGATGCGGGATATTCATTGAAGGAATCTGCTCCGAGCAGATTTGTGAATTTGTACTGCACACGTCCTTTTAGAAGAGCAACTAAACAAGCAATATATAACCAGCTTAAAGACTTAGAGAAAGAAGTTATGTTTCCTAAGCACGTTAAAGACGCGGCCTGGTTGTATTGGTAATTTTGGGGATGGTCTCGGGGTGAGCACTGGACGCCTTGCAAGCGACCGGGCAGGGTTCGAGTCCCTGTTTCTCCACCAATTTAAGGGTATACGAAGTATACCTTATTTTATCCCGGTATTCAAATGGTTAAGAGCCCAGACTTTCAATCTGGTTTGTGCGAGTTCGAGTCTCGTCCGGGATACCAAATTTTATAGTATGAATATTCAATCACCTTGCAAAAATAGCTGTTATTATTTTCACGAAATAGGATACTGCACTGGATGTGGTAGAACCTTAGATGACCTACAAAAATGGATTACACTAACAGATGAAGAGCGGGAAAAGAGAACTAAGGAAGCTAGAAAAAGGATTGAATCACAAATTTAGGATTGTTTCAGCAAACACTAAACTTTTATTTGGAAAAAGAAAAAGCAATCCTGTAAATATTGGCTCAGTAGCTTAACTGGTAGAGCGCTTCCCTGTCACGGAAGAAGGCGAGGGTTCAAACCCCTTCTGGGTCGCCAAATTAAATTCCTAGCAATAGGCGGAGGGGGTGCGTACCAACTCCGAAATAACGCACAACATTACTTTGACAATCGGTTGGTTCTTTTGATATAATCAAATAAGGAAAGCAAAATGAGAAAATTAGTTTATAATGCCCTACAGTTACCAAATGGTGAAGTGATTCAAAGTCGACATAGATATGACTTCGTATGGTCAACAGATCGTACAGTAGCTATCGACGGTGGGCTAGAATACCAAAGATTAGTAGGAGACTTTAACACTTGCACTGATATTTCTCTATATTCTGACGACCCTATTGAGTTAACTCGTGAAAAAGTAACCTGGGGCACTTACGGGAAAGATGGAAAAGGACCACTAACTTGGGTGTTAGTAAAAGATATGGATACGGAACATCTAAAAGCGGTAATTGAGTACCCGGGAGTAAATCCGGGAATCCAAGAAGTTATGCAGAAAGAATTAATCTTCAGGAGTTAAACAAATGTATACGCCAGATTGTTGGGTATTGGTAAAAATTGGTTATTCTACAGGTGAAGCCTTCTATAAAGTACTTGCTGGCTGGTCCGGTAGCTACTTAAATGGTGATAGCTGGAGAATGAACTCTGGAATTACAACTGTCGAAGACGACGGTGATTATTGGAACTTTGCTGGAGAATCTGGCAGTGTTTACCGTTGCCACAAAGCTGGAAACGAGATGAGAGCGTCTATTGCCTATATCTGGTATCAACTCCAAGAAAGATATGGGGAGAAAGTTTCGCTAGTGGATGTAGACGAAGTTATTAAAGGGGTGAGTCCGATTGATCGAGGAACTGGGCTTTGAACCCGGTGTATTGAGTTTGATTCTCAACACCCCTTCCAAATTAGGAGTTTTATGGGAAAACCTGGTGGATCAACACCTTCGCAGTATGCTTTTCCAGCAACTGCGAAGGAATTACAAGATTTAATTGAATATAGAAACATGAACTTTGCTGTGGGAAACATATTTAAAGCAGCATACCGCATAGACGTTAAATTAGACGATGGCGGAGAGTATGACCTTCGTAAGATTATTTGGTTTGCAGAACGCGAACTTCAAAGACGAGGGTTTGAGTTATAAATACGCGGAATTGGTATAATGGTATTATCTCGGTCTTCCAAACCGTAGGACAAGAGTTCGAATCTCTTATTCCGCACCAAGTTTTAGGATTGTTACAGCATATCAAAGACTATAGGAAACGCCATGTCGTAGGTTCGAATCCTACTCTCCGAGGGGAGATAGCTTAGAGGTAGAGCAGGTGTCAGTTAAAATACAATCCTGATATATTATGCCCAGGTACGAGAATTGGAATATCTGCTGTCCTTAGAAGTCAGTACTTGTGGGTTCGAGTCCCACCCTGGGTACCAATTTTAAATAGTTTTGACATTAGTCGCTATTTTTTGCTATAATTATTATATTGAAATGAGGGATATCCAAATGACAAAACCATTTATCTTTATTGGCGATATTCACGGCAATCTTAAGATTGTTGAAAAAGTCCTTGGCCCCGCTTTTGAGTGGGCCAATAAAGTATTCGTTGGAGATTTCTTAGACTCTTACGAGTTTGATAGTAATCGGTGTGTTCTGACCTTAAAAACCGTCTTGAGCGCAGTAAAGGGCAGAGAGGATGTTACCGCCTTATACGGAAATCATGATCTTCAATATCTTATGCCACAACTTCGCTGTAGTGGGTTTGACTCAAGTACACAGTTTAAAGTGAACACTGAGTTACGCAAGGATATGGAAGAGCTTATGCTGAACTTCATGCTGATCGAGCATAACAAACTGGAAAAGCCAATTTTAGTATCTCATGCAGGATTATCTAGGAACCTTTTCAAGAGCGAACCTTCTGAGGGAGATATTTCCCAGTTTTTAAGCACTGGAGATATTTACCAGATCGGTATAGCTAGAGGAGGTTGGGATTCCTGTGGTGGTATCTTCTGGTGTGACTGGTACAATGAGTTTGAGCCAATTCAAGCTTTAACTCAAATTGTCGGACACACAGGATACCGAAAAGACGAGGATTTTGGCATCTTACGGAATCAGGATAACTACTGTATTGATTGCCTACAACACACTGACGAGGTGCTACTATTAGACCTCGAAGGGAATTTTTCAACTATTAACTTAAGTGAGTATTAAGAATGCCTAAAAATACAAAGGTCTATAAAGTAGACAATGTACTGAAACGTCAACGAGTACCTTCGAAGTTTCGGATTGGGACTCGTAAAGCAGGTAAATCAGCCCATTTAATGTCTACACAGGCGTTACTTGACGTATTGGCTGGGCCGCATAAGAAAAATGCCAAAAATGCAAAACAAGTACTGGAGCTTAGAAACTATGCGTGGTAAAAGAGCAAAAATGCTTCGAAAAATGTCGAAAGTATTCGATGTTGACGTAGCTTACGATTCAACAGAGGCACTTAAGCCTCCAGTTTGGGCCCCTATGCCGACGGTAAAAGATAAACCTTGGAAAGTCGATCAAGAGCGTCTAGATAAAGCATTAGCTAATGCTCCTAATCCGAAGTTCAAAACCTTCGGTGCTAGAACTTTTATTCGTCTAGCAAAGGGTAGTACGGTTCGGCTTGATGCGCATTGTAATCGCGCATTGTATCAAGCCTTAAAATACGGTGGAGTTGCATAGGTTGCAGAAGAGGTTGTGACCCTCTGAGTGGAGTTCGATTCTCCGCTTCACCCCAAATTTGGGTTAACGGTTCAACTCCGTAAGAACCCCGCGCAAGGTTCTACCTCAAAGCGCAACGAGGTGTCCGGTGACGACCCAGATCTTTAACAATGCCTCTCAAGCCTCTGTAGCTATCAAGCCGCTATATAGATATATAGCCATCAAACCGCTACATGCTCACCCCGAGAGGCTACTCTAATATTAACCTTCGCGTTCGGTCGAGCCGGACCTTAGTGCAATCGCCAGCAGCGAAGTCGACTTACCTGCTAAGAGCAAGTAGTTAGCGTAATAGGCATCGACGGATGCTAGATGATCTAACTCGGCTGGTAATGCTTATCGTGGAGGACAGGTAGACGGCGGACATACCGACTGTCTTGATGGACTCTCGTAAGTACAGCTTCTAGTAAGAAGGTTAATATTAAAGTATTTTGCCGGAGTAGCCCAATTGGAAGTATGGCTACAGGTTTAAGCCCTGTGAGTTGTGGGTTCGAATCCCACCTCCGGTACCAATTTATGCCCGTGTAGCCCAATTGGAAGTATGGCTAGTGCCTTAGGAGCACTGAGTTGGGGGTTCGAGTCCCTCCACGGGTACCAGTTTAGTATAAGTTCCGCAACTAAAACTTAGAGTCGCCAATATGTAGGCTAGTTGACCAACTAGCGACTTATACTGTTAATCCTGCCCCATAAACATTGCTGGTGATGCCCTCCCTTGTAAGGAGTTATAAGGCGGTTCGAATCCGTCATGGGGCTCCAATTTTTAGGAGTTATAATGGATAGTTTGAATATTATTACTGCTGCAAAAGCTAGAGGTAGAGTGAGACCTTATATAAAGATTACTTCTGCCACTAAACATCCGTATTGTTCAGTTTGTGGACACAAGTCTATAGAACATGGGTTAGCTACAGATTACACGGATAATCAAGGAAACCCTTATATCCATATAACTTGTGACAAAATTGCAGTAACTGACAGATTTTAAGCTGCTATAGCTCAGTAGGTAGAGCACTTCCTTGGTAAGGAAAAGGTCGTGAGTTCGATTCTCACTAGTAGCTCCAGGAATTATATTATGGATACACATTATGCGGCTGCAGATTTATTCTGTGGCGGCGGTGGGGCCGGAATGGGCCTATTTGCCGCCGGTTTTGGGATAGTAGACGGCTACGATATTGTTGAGCAGCCAGACTATCCGTTTGAGATGTATGTAGAAGATGCTCTATCAGTTGATTTAGAACCTTATGACTTTATTTGGGCCTCCCCGCCCTGTCAGGCCTATTCTGTTGGCACTCGAACGGAAAACAGAACCAAACATCCTGATTTACTCGCGCNGANCNGCCAAAAACTAATTGCTTCGGGTAAGCCGTACATCATCGAAAATGTAGTAGGTGCGGATTTAATAAATCCAGTTACACTATGCGGCACAATGTTTCCTGGTTTAAAGGTTTTTAGACATAGGCTGTTTGAAAGCAATATTCCACTGCATGTCGAGAGAGTTTGTAGTCATGATGGACATAAAGCTAAGAATAGGCGTACAGATAAAGGGGATTTTTTCACAGTGGCTGGACACAATACAGGTACTATGAAAGAATGGAGTGATGCTATGGGGATAGACTGGATTACAAAAAAGACTGTACTAGCCCAAGCCATACCACCAGCGTATAGCGAATATTTAGGAGTGCAAGTAATAGAATGGTTACAGACACATACTTAAAGGTGGATGAATTAGAGATCGGACAGGCTTATGAAGTTGAGGCCAGAAATTTCAGTATTGCCATTTGGAATGGCTCTAAATTTGCCGGACTAAGATATAAGTTTGGGGATCGTTTTATAGACTATGAACTACATTGGGATACCGATACACATTTTGGAACTGTTAAACCTATCAGGAAACTAACATGAATGATAAAAAAGTAGCAAAAATATTAAAAGAAACGTATCTCGATGCGATCGAGACTTGGGAAGATAGTGTAATTGATCGGGATGATGCATCTGCTATAGCACTCTCAAGTGCTACCCTACTAAAATATTTTATGGTAGCCAAAGACGCAGAAGCATGGTTGAAAAAACACCCATACCCAAAAGAAATGACAGAAGTGGAGCTAGAAACTGCTTTACTTAATTCCGTTGTTAAAGGTATTGCCGAAAAACGCGCACGAGAAATAGAAGCGTCTATAAAAAATAAGGAAGCTGATTTAATTATTATAGATAAGGCGGTACGTTTACTCCATCTGGAGGAAGATTAAGGTTCCTTAGCTCAGTTGGTAGAGCGTCGGTTTGAAGAACCGAGCGTCACCTGTTCGAATCAGGTAGGAACCACCAAATATTATGTTTGACGTAAAACCTATGTGGTGCTCCGCCACCACACGAAAAGAGCTAAAAAAACTAGCTAAGCTGCTAACCCGCAGGTCTGACAGAGTATATAATAAAAATAAAAGATGGGGCGAAAATTGTGTAGTGTATAAAGCCCGACCTCTCTTTAAAAGAGACCTACCTTACATAAGGAACAGCAAATGATTAAATATGCATTAGTACTCGTATTTTTACATGGCGGGTTTTGGCAAGTACATGAACAAGGGGTGTACTCTGATATGTTGCCTTGCTTAATTGCTAGAGAAGAAGAAGTAATGAGTCTTGGTACTCCGATTAATTACCAAGCCTTTTGTTTAGCATTTCATTCAGGGCCGGAAGCTTAAACCTTATAATATTTGTCCCTTAACTTAGCGGTCTAAAGTGCCTTGCTCATAACAAGTGAATCCCAGGTTCGAATCCTGGAGGGGCAACCAAATTTACAGCGAAAAGGGTAGCTCCTCTGGTAGTGCTCACTCACTACCTAGCTGACTTTTAGTGAGAAAAGTAATAAGTTCGAGAGATAGGTAGGTTCAAATCCTCCTCGGCCCACCAATTAAGAGAATAGCATGACAGATTTAGAACGCTTTCAACAGTTACTAGATACCTTTGGTATTGAATTCGTCGAAGATAAGGAAGAAGAGGTGATTAGGGTACGACTAGAGGTCGGTAACTCTAAAGTTAAGGGATACTATGGTTTTGCGACTGAGTTTCAATTTACGCCTAGCGGTGAATTTATTGTAGTAGATATCTATGAATAGCCAAGAGAGGATTATATGTTATCAGTTTTAAGTGGTTTTATCTTGCTAGGAGCAATTTTCTGGGTATTTCGGTATTGGTGGTTAATTATTTGTGCCCGTCGCGGTTATAGAGCTGTAACAGAGTTAATGGGTAAAAAATATGCTAGAGGACTTAGTATCGAGACACTTGCTGAGATAGGCAACCCATTTAATAGATGAGAGTTAAAAGGAGACCGATATGGAAATGAAATGCCCCGAATGCGGCGGAGCTACTAGCTGTCTAGCAGGTGAAAGCGCACACTGGAAAAACTGGTACTGCGACGATGAAATCAACTGTGGTTGGCAAGCATGGCAGCCTAAGAAAGCTATGTCTAAATTTATAGAGGTACCAATTTGTCTTGACTTTGAACAAGACAAGCAAGTAGGAGTAGCGCGTATTAAAAAGGACGCCATTCCCGACTTACCTAAATGGGTTCTATCCCTTGGGCTTAAAGTCACCAAATGGGAAAACGGATCGATTGCTGAATATGAATTAGTCCAGTTAGGTCTAATTGATGATGACAAATATCGAGGATATTTAGGACTCTCTGATGAGGACTAAAATATCAATTTTCATTTTATATTGACATGTGTTGGTATATACTGCTATAATATGTCTATAAAATGAGAAAGGGAAAAAACATGATCGACTTTATACTAGCAACATTAGTTATCCTACTTTGTCGTTGGGCATATATCCGAGGCCAAGCTAATGAATTATAGACCCTATACTATAAAGCGACGGTTCGCACAAACAGATGTCTTATTTGAGGACACAACTATCCTTGAGTATTCAGGGCTTAATAGCTACCCACATGCTGTTAGAATCCAAGAAGCGCTGAATGGTGCGTATATGCTTGGATACCAAGAAGGCCACTATGAGGCTAAAAACAACCCTCGGGAAGCATAATTGGCATATGCACTGGGCTGATAACCTAGAGACAGAAGGTTCAAATCCTTCCCCGAGGACCAAATACTGAGGAAACCACTGATGAAACTATTTCTAGATGATGTACGGGCTTGTCCACCAGGTTGGACTGTTTGTCGTACTGCATATGCAGCAATCGTTGCTTTGCGTAAAGGCGACGAGTATGTCACAGAGATTTCATTTGACCATGATTTAGGAACTGAGCTGACAGGAAACTCTGTAGCTAAAGAGATTGAGTCCCAAGTCGCAAACGGAACTCGTAAAGTCATACCTAAATGGCAAGTTCATTCCAGCAATCCCGTTGGCCGAGCTAACATAGCAGAAACTATGCGATCTGCTGAACGGTTGGTAAACTTAAAATGACGTATGAAGAATAATTACGGTAACAGCTAGGAGTGCTCGCCACTCCTAGCTGACTTTTAGTACTAAAAAATGAATACACATGAACAATTTAGTTATATATTTAATCAAGATATTTTGAATATCGGGGTTAATAGTAAACTCAGTAAACCTATTTTAATCGAGGCTTTTACTAAGTCTATTAATGAGAAAAAGGGGCTATTACATTATTTACCCTACTCTAATACCAAAGCACTTTCTGTGGGATTACGTAGAGCTATAAAAATAAACAAGCCTAATGCCTCTGCTTGGCCGTATTACTTATTGCAATTATATTTTCCGAAAGTAAAAACTAATAAAGCGACAGGAATATCTATTTCTCCTTCAGAGAATAGAAAAGAGTATGATAAACAATATGCCTTAGTGAATAAGGATAAAAAACGGGCAAGTAGTGCAAAACGACGAGCTCAGTTATTAAAGGCTCTGCCAACATGGGCAGATGAAAAGAAAATATTAGAAATATATTTAAATTGCCCTACTGGTTATCATGTAGATCACATAATCCCCTTACAAGGAAATATAGTTTGTGGTTTGCATATTGACACTAATCTACAATATCTAAAAGCAAGAGAAAATCTTGCGAAAAGTAACAAATATATTTCCGAGTAGCATAACAGGTAATGCAGCAGTCTCCAAAACTGTAGAGAAATCTAATTGCGGTTCGAATCCGTACTCGGAAGCCAAATATAGTTAGCTACTAAGCAAGTGATCACCTATATACTAAGTTATAGGCCGTAGTGGCAAAATGCTAACAATTAGTGGGAAGAGCCTGATCCCACTTCCTAAGCCTTCGTAGCTTAATTGGAAGAGCAACGGACTTCTATTCCGTTTGGTGCGGGTTCGACTCCTGCCGAGGGTGCCAATTTTAATAAGAGAGATGCATGTATAGTCCGATAAATTGCAAAAAATATGAATATGGGATGTGCTTACACCCTAGTGCCCCTAGAAAGTTCTGGATGGGCACTCCATCGTGTATTTTACTAAACTTTCCTTCTGACCCAAGACTTATAAAAGAGTGCAGGTTAAAGGAACCTTTTCAACGGGTACCCCCACTTAGAAAGAAATAACTTATAATAGAGGAGTTCTAAATATGAGTAAACCTTATCAAGCTGCCGTAGTTATCGGCAGATTCCAAATTCCCCATAGAGGACACGAAGCAATATTTACTAAAGCCGCAGAGATTGCAGATCAAGTTATTGTACTAATCGGTTCCGTGGGCCAACCAAAAACCCCCAAAAACCCCTTCTCTTTCGACGAGCGAAAAGAAATGCTTGTCCCGATTATATCAACTATAACTTCCAAACATAATGCTACTTATTCACTTCTTCCAATCCGTGACCAACGCTATAATTTGCAGCATTGGATTGTTGATGCAGTAAATAAAGTTCGTACTAAACTAGCCACATCAGGTTGGGCCGATAAGCCACCGAAGGTGGCCATAGTGGGCCACTATAAGGACGAGTCTAGCTTTTATCTAAATGAGTTCCCTATGTGGGACCAGGTATTCGTTGAAAACGTAGAAAGCATCAATAGTACTGATATACGAAATTTAGTAATTCGCTCCGGGCTATGCCTAGATCACCCAGACCTGAGACCTAGCACAGTCGAGTTTCTTAATAAGTGGCTAGACTCGGAAGAGTACACCCGAATCGAAGAGGAACACCAGTTTCTATCCGAGTATCATAAATCTTGGGAAGCAGCCCCGTACAAACCGACATTTGTAACTGTAGATGCAGTAGTAATCCAGAGCGGACATATCCTAATGATTGAACGCGGATTTGC
>JGI11705J14877_10000457_pt1 | contig 25599 bp, 21 predicted proteins | sample Etolaghawater15m_FD_14877 | JGI IMG/M metagenome (IMG submission 14877)
ATTTATCTNTGAAGCCAANTNAAAAATGTCCATGAAAAACATTGGGATGTGAGCGATGGGGAAAAAGATACTGGTCGTNGACAACGATCGGCTCATGGCGGAATTTATGATGGACCTGTTCCANGAACAGGGACATCAAGTGATCGCCGCACATGATGGCCTTTCCGCCCTGGACACGTTAAAAAGCTATGTCCCTGATGTGGCGTTTATTGATCTGGTGATGCCCAATATCAGAGGCGACAGACTTTGCCGGATTCTGCGGGGAATGCCCCTTCTGAAAAATCTTTTCATCGTGATTATTTCCGCTACAACCCTTGAAGAACTGACCCATTACGCCGAACTGGGCGCCAACGCCGCAATTGCAAAGGGACCCTTTGCGGAAATGTCCAAACAGCTTCTCATTATTTTAGATCAAAGCGATGAAGGCATAACCGATCATTCAGAAGAAACTTTCACGAGCCGGAAGGATATCTATCAACGAAAAATCACCAAGGAGCTGCTCTATGCGGAACGGCATCTGGAAACCATTTTAAACAATATTTCGGAAGGCGTTTTTGAACTCAATCGCGATGGAAAGATCATTTTCTGCAACAACAAAGGATTCTCCCTGTCCGGTTTTTCTGAAGCAGCACTCTTGGGCCAGAATTTTTTTGACCTGTTCACGGGAAGCGATCGCGAAAAAATTGAAGACCTGCTCTTCAGGATCGGGGACGGCCCCCCGGAAGTCACTGACAGTTTTTCCGCTACGCTATTTGATAAACGGGTATCGCTTAAATTGCTGCCAATGGAAGACCACATGGGATGGTCTGTTGTGGCGATTGTTTCGCCCCTCTCCGGTGTTGCGAACTCGCCGTAAGGCGCCAGAAATTCCTCAGAAATCCTCCTCAAAATCACGAGCACATGTGAAAAACATGCCGGATACAAACAGCTCCTGAAAACGGGTTGTGGCGGCCAGTTCACGATATTCCATTTTTTTCCCGATCCGCCCCGCTTCTTTTCTTTTGTTCCGATCCAGCAGGGCCAGGCAGGCGCCATACCCGGCCGCATTGCCCACGCCGACCACTTTTGCCGTCCGGCATCCGGGGAAAAGATCGATGGCGCAAGCATCATTGGGGTCAATAAAATTTCCCCCTGCACCTGCCAGCAGAATTCTTTGCACCGCTTCATTAGAGAATTCCTCCATCAATAGCGTTGCCCCCGCGTGAACCGCGGATTTGGCCATTTGGAGTTCCGCCACATCTTTCTGGGTGATGACGATGTCCTGATAAGTTCCGGATTCCGAGGCCCAAACCAGAACAAATTCGAGGCCATCATCTCCCTCACGGAGGCGACGGGTTTGGAGCGCTTCGTCAAAATTTCCCCTTCCCAGAATAACCCCGGCCCGGATCATCTCAGCAATCGTTGAAATGATGCCTGAACCGCACAACCCAATGGGTTTTTCATGGTGAATGGTTTCCCATTTGACATCAAGGGTTTTCAAGTCGATTTTTACCCGTTCAATGGCACCGGGTGAGGCCCGCATGCCCCATCTGATATGCCCTCCTTCAAAAGCGGGGCCCGCGGCCGTGGAACAGCAGAGCATTCGATTTTGGTTCCCAAAAACGATTTCACCGTTGGTCCCAAGATCGATGAGAAGCGTAGGCGTCTTGCTTCGATGCAGACCCGTGGCCAAAACACAGGAGATGGTATCACTTCCCACAAACCCGGCCTTGAGCGGCAGGAAGTGAATGTAGGCCGATGCACCGATGTTCAAGCCCAAGTCTCTCGCTTTATAATCCTGCTCTTCCTGAAGAACCGGGGCATAGGGCGCCATGGAAAGATACTGGGGATCGAGGCCTACCAACAGGTGGTGCATGGCCGTGTTTCCCACAATGACGGCTTCCACCACCTGATCCGGATCGATTGAAACCGCGGTGGCGGCAGCCGAGACCAATTCGTTTAGGCATAGCACGATACCGGCACGAAGCTTTTCAAGACCATCCGGGTTTTCATGGGAAAAAGATATTCGGGTAATCACATCATCCCCAAAGGCAATCTGAGGATTCAACGAGGCTTTCACCGAAAGACTTTTTCCGGTGATTAAGTCCATGAGAAAGGCGACCACGGTGGTGGTGCCCACATCAAAAGCAACTCCGAACAGGCGCCCTTCCCTTCCTGAGTGGATATCGACGATTTCGTCGTTTCCCCGGACCGTGACCGTGACCTCTTTTTGAGGTGAATGCAGCGATTGAGGGATCTTTCTCAGCAAAAAAGGATCCATGATGGGACGTCTCACACCATGGGTTTTGGCAAGGGCCGTCAGGAGTCTTTCACGGTCGGCGATCACGGGGTCCAGGACCGGGGGTGGAACTTCCAAAAAAACCTGCCGGATACTGGGGTGGATTCGGGAAAAACCGGTTCGTTCCCCATGACGCGTCAGGATAACGGGTTCTGAAATGCGACTTTCAGCGGGGATCAATACCACGGCATCTTGACCGAGCCGGGTCTCGCAGGCGAGGCGATACCCTTTTTGCACCTTTTCTCCCAAAACCGCCTTTTCAGCGTCTGTTGGGAGTGGCAAAGGCCCATCGGCTTTCTGAATGATCACGGCACATTTACCGCATTTTTTCTTCCCCCCGCAAGAGGATTGAAGGGGGACGTGCGCATCCTGGGCCAGTTGCAGAATGGTTTTTGACGGGTCCGCCGAAACGATCTTGTTAAAAGGTGAAAATACGATTTTCGGCATTTATGGGATTTCCAGCATTTTCTTAATCTTCTTTACCCCGTCCGCCGCATCTTTTGCGTGCGCATCGGCACCACAGGCTTCAACGAATTTAAGTGTCACCGCAGCCCCGCCGCAAATGACCTTCACCTTGTTTGAAAGTTCACTCTTTTTAATGGCCCCAATGGTCTCCTCCACGTGGGGATCTCCGGTGGTCAAAAGAGATGAAAGCCCCACAATATGGGCGTTGTTTTCTCTTGCGGCTTCCACAAACTTCTCCGGTGGAACGTTTTCTCCCAGATCAATCACTTTAAAACCGGAGGTCTCAAGGAGTAGTTTGGTGAGGTTCTTGCCGATATCATGGAGATCGCCAAAGACGGTTCCCAGAACAATGGTTCCCAGGCTATCCGCACCGTCTCCCGTTTTTAAATGAGGGGTCACCAGGTCCACGCAGGCCTGCATGGATTTGGCCGCCATCATCATTTCGGGCACAAAAATTTTCTTTTTCTCAAATTTTTCTCCCACAATGTTCAGGGCGGGAATCAGATACCGGTTGATAATCGCCTGGGGATCGGCACCTCCGTCAAGGGCTTTTTGGGTATAATCCACGGCCGGTTTGCGTTTCCCTGAAATGACGGCCTCCTTAATCCTTTCAAGGTCCGCCGTTTCGTCGTCCTCTTTTGTGAGTGTCTCAGCGGTTTTTCCGTCCCGCTTTTGGGCGTAGGCGGAAAGGTAGTTCATGCAGAACTCATCTTTGCCCAGGAGTAAATCGGACAACAGAACGGCCTTTCCCATATCCCACACCGTGGGATCCGCAATGGGGCATGTCAATCCATTGATAACGGCCATGGCCAGAAAAATGGCGTTGATGGAGGAACGATCCGGAAGCCCAAAAGAGATATTGGAAAGCCCCAGTGTCTGGTTCACCCCCAGTTCATCCCGAATCATTTGAAGCGCGCGAAGGGTCTCAAGGCCTGCCTGGTCATCGGCGCTGACGGCCATGGCCAGGGGGTCTATGATCACGTCCTCTTTTGGGATCCCCAATTTTTGCGCTTCCTCAACGATAAGCCGAGCAATTTCAAGACGCTTTTCGGCCTGTTTGGGTATCCCGTTATCGTCCATGGTGAGCCCGATGACAGCCGCGCTGTGGGCTTTCACCAGTGGCAGAACCTGTTCAAGTTTATGCTTTTCACCGTTGACCGAATTTACCAGGGCTTTTCCTTTGTACACACCGAGGCCCGCCTCCAGTGCCTTAGGAGAAGCGGAATCAATACAGAGGGGAACGTCCGTCACGTCCTGTATGGCCAGGATGGCCTCTTTCAGCATTTTGGCTTCGTCGATGCCCGAAACCCCCACATTCACATCCAGGATGTGGGCACCCGCTTCCACCTGCAAAAGCGCTTCTGATCTCACCAGATCAAGGTTCCCCGCTTCAAGGGAGGCCGCCAGTTTTTTCCGTCCTGTGGGGTTGATTCGCTCACCGATAATCACCAGGGGTCTTGATGATCCCATCACCACTGTTCTGGTGGCGCTCGCAACGCTGGTTTCAACGGGGGCAGCCGCTTTTCCAGAAACACTAAAGAATTGCCGCGAAGACGGGGCGATATGATCACGGTTGATTTTACCGTATTGGGCGGCGGTCTTTAATGCCGTTTTAACATTTTCATCGGGCGTACCATGGGTCAACCCTACCGTATCGATGGAAAAATTATCAAGGGGGGCACCATTGTCGATCAATCGCCTAACCTCAGCGGCCACGTCTTCCGGTTTGCCGTTTTTCATCAGCACGGGACTGATGCGGGCATTCACCGCCACATCAGGACCGAATACTTCACGGGTTCTTCTGACATCGGACCCAAAACCGATCTCGATAAACTCAAGATGGTGGACTTTTGCATATCCGTCCAGCACTTCGTCAACACTGCCGCAATGGTGAACCCCTACCGGATGACATACGTCCGCCACCCGGTTGTCGTATTCCAGAATTTGGGACTCATAGGTCTCGAGCGAAATCTGCTCCGCCGTGCAGTTGGGAAAGACATAAAGTTTCGGGTCACACATGGGCGTCACATCCACGGCGCCCGTGCCGGTGGTCTCGTGGTTGAACTGAAACAGCTGAATAATGCATTCGGTGCAGATGCCCAGAAGATGACGGCACAGCTCCGGGTTTTCATAAAAGTCAAAGTAGAGCTTGTCGCCCCGTATTTTCAGGGCCAGATTCTGAACGCCGGTGGTGTTGATATCCCCGACCACGCTCCCGTACTTCTCTTTCAGGTATTTGATCTGACCGATCATCTCCGTCATGGGATAGGAATTGAAGATATCGGGGACTTCCAGCTTCATGATCTCACTTTCTGAGAGATTGAGCGGCATGGCCCAGGGAAGCGCATCATCTTTGTAAATAATCTCACAGCCGAAAATCGACGGCAGCATGACCATCCCGAAGGTGATCAGGGGTTTGGGTTCCGGGTTTGGATTGCCCAATCCCACATCTCCGAATCGCTCATAAAGCCTTTTTTCAATTTCCATTCTGGCCTGGATTCTCACTTCCGGGTCAAAATAGTACTCTTTACCAAACGATATACCGTAGTGTTTATTGAACCAGTCCGGATAAAAACCGACGCCAAGACGAATGTGTTCTTTTTCTGTCATAATATACCTTTCCCAAAATCACTTTTTCTGTTTATATTTCTTTCGTTCAATCATGCACTCATATCCAAAGGTATATTGCAAACCTTCAACGAATGTGCCAAAACCATCCAGAGAAGACAAATTTTTATCCTAATTTTAGCAACATAATTTCTCAAACACCGCCTGGACCCCATTGTGATTCGAAAGAATCCGAATTAATCCCGATTTGCAAAAAAAGAGAGGAAGGGCAGAAAAAATCTTTGGTGCAATCTTGCAGCGACAGGCAAAACTGGTGTAAAAACGCACCGCACTTCATTCGAAAGCTTTTGGCGCATACATGGGCCGAAACTTTATCGCAAAAACAGGGTTTTATCATTTCAATCACTGGGAAAATGAAATTTTTGGTGCAATCTTGCAAACCATGGCGAAAAAGTTGTCGATAGACAAGTGCAGGACGAGAAATGCGGGGATAGTCCCATCAATGGCCACAGGAAGACAAGCGAGGCCCTTACGAGCTGCCACTGGCGGCAACTTTCAGGTCGAGACCCAGCTTTTGGGACTTGCGCACCACGGTGCTGTGGTCAACACCCAATAATTTGGCTGCCTTGCGCGTGTTGCCCGTCTTGGACAAGGCATTGGAGATCAGCTGGCGCTCCAGGTCTTCGCGGGCCTGGCGCAGGTTCAGGGAACCGCCTACCCAGACGCCCAAACCCTTTTGGGCGGCCTGTTGATATACGGAATCGGGCAGGTGGCGGGGTTTTAAAACCTCGCTGTCGGCGGTGACCACCATGCGCTCAATGACGTTCTGCAACTCCCGCACGTTTCCCGGCCAGTCGTACGACTCAAGAATCTTCATCAGTTCATGGCCCAGGGTGCGGTTTAAGTCATACTTATCACTGATTAATTCCTTAAGAAACATCAGGGCCAGGGGCAGGATGTCCTCCCGGCGATCCCGCAAGGGGGCGATCTCAATGGGCACCACGTACAGGCGATAAAAAAGGTCATCACGGAACTTACCCTCGCCCACCATCCGCCGCATATCCCGGTTTGTTGCGGCAATGAAGCGGATGTCCAATTTGATGTTGCGTTGACCGCCCAGTCGGCGGCACTGCTGATCCTGGATGACCTTAAGGAGTTTAACCTGCAGGTTCAAGGGGAGTTCGCCGATTTCGTCCAGGAAGAAGGTGCCGCCGTTCGCCTGCTCGAACAGTCCGGGCTTGCCCGAGCGGCTGGCGTTTGTGAAAGCGCCCTTTTCATATCCGAAGAACTCACTCTCGAGCAAATTCTCCGGGACCGCTCCGCAGTTGACCGAAATAAAAGGCCCTTCGCTTCGTGCGCTTAGGCGATGGATCATATTGGCAATCACATCCTTGCCCACGCCGCTCTCGCCCATCAAGAGCACCGTTGAATTGACCTGGCTGACTCGCATGACCAATTGCAAAAGGTGCTGCATGGCTGGGCTTTCGGCCACAATTCCCTGAAATGCGTCCGATTGGTGGGTCGCGTCCTCGCGGTTCAGGCGAAGGCTGGAAAGCTTTTTTATCTGCTTTTCCAAAGCCTTGAGCTCGGTGATGTCCCGCACGTTAAGGATCACCCGGTCAACCTGGCCGTGCCGGTTCAACACCGGGCTGCAAGTCAGAAAAATTTCATTGCCGCTTTTGATTCTTTTTTGCAGGGTAATGGTCTTCTTGTGGTGTTGGGCCAGGTGTATCACTTCTTTCACCGCGGCCAGACAAACGTGGCGATCCTTGTCCAACTCCTTAATTTTCTTGTTGATCAAAAACGAGGGTGGCAGTCCGGTAATACGCCCAAAGCTAGCGTTCACCTTGAGAATACAGTCCCTGTCAGCCACCACAATTCCGTCGTAGGAGTTTTCCAAAAGTGAAGACAACTCTTCTTTGAGGGCCTCATCGTGATCCCATTCCTCCTCTCGCAGCTCTGGAACCAGCACCACCATCATGCCCCCATGATCGCGACACAACGGGACCAGGCTGGCCCAAAGGTCAAGGCCTCGAAGGCACACCGGGCCTTCTGATATCCTTCCATGGCGGGACAGCATCGCTACCAGTTTGTCATTATCGATGAATTCAGATATGAGCCGTCCGGTCACTTCAAGGGAACTGATGCCGAACATCTTTTCGGCGCCGCTGTTAAAGTGGGTGACGCAGTTACGGGCGTCCACGGTTATAACAGCTACTCTAGCCGAGGGATCAGTGAGATTGGCTTTACATGACTGGGCCGCCTCAAGGGCGGCTGCCGATGTGTCAGTAAGCATGGGACATTGAGAACCTTTTAGAGTTATTTTTGTCCCAGTATACAAAATTTTGATCTTTGAAGCAATTATGAAATGGATTAAACGGGATAGCGTGCAAGGGAAGGTATTCCAGGCCTGTGGCCCGGAATACCTGAATTGTGCCTATCCACAAGGCGTTAACTGCCCTATTCCTCAGGAAAATCAGGCTCGCGCCGCTCGATGGCTGCGGTGAATCCCTCTACCGCATCGGGCAGCAAAGCCCCGATGGCCATCATTTCCTTGGCATAATGATAGGCCTGGTCTTCGGTCATGTCGATCTGGCCGTAGTAGACCTGTTTGGATACGCCCAGGACCACGCGGCTGCCCTTGGCAATCTGTTGGGCAAAGGCCCAGGTTTCTGCTTCCAAATTGTCGTCAGGCACCACCCGGTTGATCAGGCCCATTTGCAGGGCTTCTTGCGCTGTGTAGAGGTTACCGGTAAATAACATTTCCAGACATTTCTTCTGGCCGACCGCCCGGCTGACCGCAACGGTGGGGGTGGAGCAATTGTAACCGATCTTGAGACCCGTCATGCCGAACTGGGCGCCTTTTTCAGCGGCAACGACCAGGTCGCAGGCCGCTGCCAGGTGACACCCCCCCGCCATGGCGATGCCGTGTACCTGGGCGATGATGGGCATGGGCACCTGGCGCATAACGCTCATCATCTTGTATGAGGTCTGGAACAGCGTGCGGATGGAGCTGGGGGTACCGTTCAGTACTTCGGTACGGTCGTGCCCCGAGCAGAAAACTTTGCCACTACCCTTTACAATCACGACCTTGACCTCGCGGCCGTCGCCCCAGGTCTGCAGACAGTCGGTGATCTCGTCCTCCATCTCTTTGCCCAGGCCGTTCATCTTGTCCGGACGGTTAAGGGTCAGTATGCCGATGCGGTCCTTGACCTCACTTAGGATGTATTGATATGCCATGTTGCCTCCTTCAAAGCTATCTATGCGGTTTCCGCACAGTCGGGCGAGTTCGCCCGGAGTTAAAATTTTGAGTTTACAATTTTTGTTGCCGAATCACCATCCGCATTGAGGCTTTCACCGTTATTTTTCCTCACCGGGCTCAAGACCTCATAATGCTGGGCAGATAGGTGGCCAGTGCAGGCCAGAAGTAAAGCACGATCAAAGCCAGGACCTGGATGATAATAAACGGCACGCAACCCCGGTAAATGTCCGTCAATTTAACTTCTTTCGGGGCGATGCCCTTCAGATAGAAGATGGAATAGGCGAACGGCGGTGTTATGTAGGATATCTGCAGGGTTATGCAAAACAGCATGGCAAACCACAGCGGATCCCAGCCCATGGTTTTCACAATGGGAACGAAGATGGGGATCACCACCAGCAGTATGCCGATCCAGTCCATGAACATACCCAAGATAAAAATCAAAAACAGCATCATGACCAACAGGCCTGTGGGCCCCAGGTCCACGGCCAGGAGCATGTCGCTGATCAGATTGCCGCCACCCAGTTTGTTGAAGGTGGACATGAAGTATTTTGCGCCTAAAACCAGCCACATGATGAAGGTACTGATCCTCAGGGCGCCGTAACAGGTATCCTTGAGCATGGTCAGGTTGAGCTTGCCGTAGAAGGCAGCAATAACCAGCGCGCCCAGGGCGCCTACGGACGCAGCCTCGGTGGGCGCGGCCCAGCCGAAGAAGATACTGCCCAAAACGCACAGCACCAGCCCCACCGGCGGAAGCCCGGCGGTCAGGAGAATCTTGGCCACGTCTGCCTTGGAGTATTCAGCGGCCTCCTCCTTGGTGACCGGCGGGCCCAACTGCGGCTTGATGGCGCAAACCACAATCATATAGGTCATATACATGCCCGCCATCAGCAGACCCGGAAACACGGCGGCCATAAACAGTTTGGCGATAGACACCCCGGCCTGGGGTCCGTAGAGGATCATCATAATACTGGGAGGAATAATGACACCCAAGCCCCCCCCAGCGCAGATGGCGCCGGTGCACAGCTTCTTGTCATAGCCAAACCTGAGCATGGAGGGCAGTGCAATGAGCCCGATGGCGATGACCGAGGCGCCGGCAATGCCGGTGCAGGCGGCGAACATGGTGGCCAGCGCCATGGTGGCGATGGCCAGGCCACCGCGTATGGGTCCCAACAGAAGCCTGAGGCCCATGTAGAGCCGGTCGGCCATCTGAGCTTTTTCAAGGACCACTCCCATGAACACAAACAGCGGAATCGCCAGTAGCGACCAGCCGGACATCACACCGTAAGTACTTAGGGCTGCCTGATAACTGGAGGCGTTAAAGCCGTAGGCAAGGGCCCCGAACAAAACCCCCAGCCCGCCCAGCATGAAGGCCACCGGGAAACCGATAATAACGCCGCCCAGAAGGAGGCAGACCATCAGGATGGCATATATCTCATGAAGCGACATTTTGGCTCCTTCCCGCTGCGGCCATAATGCTCTTGACCAATTCCGCAAGGGACTGCAGCAACATGAGAGCAAAGGTAAGCGGCATCACGAATTTGTATGGCCAGATGGCCGGATGCCAGGCACTCTGGATGGACACTTCCCTGGCCTCGAAAGAATACATGAAGTCCAGCCAGGTGGAAGAAATTAAAAACACGCACATGGGGATCATCAGGCACACGTAAAAGATGATATCCAGCCAGCCCTGGGTTTTCACCGAGAAACTGTTGTACAGCACATCCACCCGCACATGGCCTTTGTGCAGAAGCGTATAGGCACCGGCGATCATGAAATTGGTGCCGTAAATCATATAGTTGACGTCAAAAGCCCAGTCAGTGGCCCTGCCGGTAAAACGCCTGGCGAAAAGGTCGTAGGCCACAGTAGCACAAAGGACTAGAAACAGCCAAGAGACGGTCTTGCCGCTCCATTCGCTTAACCAGTCGATAATTCTGATAAAAACCATTGCGCGGAACTCCTTGATCTTACCTGAGAGTTGCCGGCTCCCGCCCGGTTGTGAACGGGAACCGGTCCATATTGTGTTGCTACGAAAATTACAGCAGGTCGTTTACGTATTTCACGTACTTGCCGTAGCCTTCCTGAACGAAAAACACGTCGTGGTACTTCATGTACTCGGCCATTTCCGGGAGTTCTTTCACTTTCTTGGCATAGAACTCAGTGGCCTTGTTATGGATGAACTCACCCACGTCCATGGGGATGATGGCGATCTTGGCGCCTTGCTTTTCGGCTTTTTTCATGGCCAGGAAGTCCAGAAACAGGCATTCGGCCAGGGACCACTTCATGGACTCGAATGCGGCCTCTTTGATCTCTTTCCGAAGGTCTTCCGGCACTTTGGCCCAGACATCCTTGTTGACGAACATCATCAGGTCGCAGGGAGCGGAGCTGTAGGGGTTGAAGTAGACATATTTGGCCACGTCGGCAAAACCCAGGTCCACGTCACCGAAAAAGTTGGCAAATTCGCAGGCGTCGATCACACCGCGCTCCATGGCGGGCATCACCTCGCCGGCGGGCATACCCACAACCGAGCAGCCGGCGAACTTGAACACGTCGCCGCGCACACCAACCGAGCGGATCTTCAGAGATTGCAGGTCTTTAATGGATGTGACCGGCTTGGTGGAGTACAGAAAGGTCTCTGTGGTCTGCAGGGCACTGGGCAGGATCTTTACCCCGAACTTATCCATGCCGATCTTTTCCAGAAGCTTCCAGACCGGGGTGGAGTAGTCCTTGGTTTGGGCCACGTCCTTGGTACCGTGATAGAAGGCCATTTTCTCTACCGGGCCCAACCCGGGCGCCGAACAATACATGCCGCTGGTCCAGTCCTTGCGCATGGTATAGCAGGTGCAAGCCAGTCCAACGGGGAGCACACCACGCTGTACAGCGTTCCATGTCTCGTATCCGGGAACGATCTCGCCGGCACTGTGGCGCTCGAACTTGACCCTGCCGTTGGTCCACTTTTCGATGAAGTCCAGAGTGCGCATCTGCAGGTAATGCAAACCGCTGCCCCGCGGCCAGGAAGACTGGGCCTTCCAGACGAACTCCGGCTTGTCGGCGGCTAGGGCCGGCAGGGTAAAAGCCAGGCTCAGAACCAGCGCCAGGGCCACCACTGTAAGTTTCTTTCCAAGTTTCATAGACATCCTCCTTTTTTGGGTTTTCAAAACCATTCTCTCCATTTGACCCTCATACTTCCCAAACTTCATAGACATCCTCCTTATTTAGGGTTTTCAAAACCATTCTTTCCATTCGACCTTGGCCAACTGCCCTGGGACCCCGGGCAAAAAAATCCCCTCCAAAGACAGCATTTACTTGAAGCAAAACTTGTGCCATACAATGACATGGTGATCATCCCATCCTCGAAAACAGACAGGTGCAATTTTTGGCATGTTTTTTGAATGAATTTTTCGATGAACATTCATCAATAATATATTTCTGGTCGGCATTCCCGGCAGTCTTGTTCCGGCTGAAAACTCTGGGGGAAATTACAGATGCAACGAGCGAAGCAGCGAAGATATTCAACTGGCAAGACCTGTGTGGGTTTGGCGTTTCCGTTGGCCGTGGCTGTTATCCTCCTCCAAGCGACTCAGGTCCTGGCGTCGGGCTGTTTTCCAGACCTATATTACACCGCTATGTTTAGGCCCATTGTCCAACAGGCCTATGAGGGCGGTGACACCCGCTTGTTGGGCTTGAGCGATTACCTGGCGGCCAAAGGCGAGGACCCGCATGACAAAGGCGGTTCGGGCTGCATGTGCGGGGTCAACAACGGCCGCTGGGACCAGATGCTTTTAAACCGCTCCAACCTGGACCGTTCCCGGGCGCCCGTGACTTTTAAGATCAACGCCATCTCGGCCGGTCTTTTCGACCGGAAAGGCAATTCGCTCAACACAGGTTTTGAAATTAACCCCTCAGCGGTGTCGAGCTGTCTGGACGGAGCCCTGAAAATCGAGGGCTTCATACCATGGCGCCTCGGCCAGTTGGCGAAAGCCGACATTCTGGAACCAGGGGAAAACATCCTGGGGTGTGTTTGCCTGAAGTCGGCGGACCGGAGCAAATCCGGATTCGTGAAGCTCAAGGTGGCCTACACCCCCCTGGCACTGGTGCATCCGGTACCTGCTCCAGAAGCCAAGCTCACCATTAGCGGAAAAACTTCGCAACTTACCGATAGTTATAAGATCGAGGGCATGGACACCGGTGTTGGGCGGTACTTCAGGATTCTGCAACCTGTCCAGGATAAGTGGAAACTGCTGGCAGTGGATGTGGAATTGGAGCAGGCCAATGATATGAACCTCTTCACCAGTCCCGCCTGGCAGGATAAGCAGTCTCAATGGCACAAGGGTAACCTCAAAGGCGTGGCCGTGAAACCCGGAGGCCTTTGGATCCTGGTGCGCTCCAATGGGAAGACGGGACACGGAAATCTGACGATTCGCCTCACATATGAATTCCAGGGCGATTCCGGGCAGCAACAATACATACCGGCGCCCGCAAATCTTGAAAAGGTCCAGGTGGGTACACCCGCCACCAGAACCTTTAAATCTTATGTGCTGGGCATGGCTTCTAAAACCAACAGCGCCTTTGAAAACGCGACCCAGCGTCCCTGCTGTGACGGCACACGCTGATCACAAACCATATCTCAAAATAGTAAAGGAGGTTTTCACTTGCAAAACAAGCTTATATCCATGCAGGAGGCGGTATCGTCCTACACCTGGGACGGAATGACCTACTGTCACGGGGCCGCCTTCCCGGTTGGTTCGGACTCAGTGGCCTTTGGCAAGGAGATGGTCAAACAGGGCAGGAAGGACCTGAACGTCATCTGTCACTGCGGCTCCAGCCAGGTGAACCTGCTGGCCGCCGTGGGAGCGGTGCGGCGCTGCGAGGTGGGCTTTTCGGGCCTGGAGGTATACGGCTTTGCCAACGGCCTCAATCGCGCGGTCACCAGCGGTCAGACCATTATCGAAGACTACTCAAACGGCGCCATGGCCTTTCGGCTCTTCGGCGGGGCCATGAACTGGCCATTCGTGCCGGCCACGGTGAACATTAGTAACGATCAACAGTGGTGTTCCGGCGACATCCCCGAAACCTATCCGGCAACCGAAAAGATTCCGACCATCACCGATCCTTTCAGCGGCCGGACCCTGGGCGCCTTCCGTTCCCTCCGGCCGGAGGTGGCTGCCATCCACGTGACCATGGCGGACATGTATGGAAACGCCATCATGCTGGGCAGCGAGTGGAGCCGCTTTGAGATGTCCCGGGCGGCCGAAAAAGTGGTTCTAGTTGCAGACCAGATCGTAGATACCGACTGCATGCGCCAGTATCCCAACCTGGTGCGCATCATCGCCGAAGTGGTGGACGCGGTGGTGTACTGGCCCATGTGCTCCTGGCCACAGGCGTCCTGCGGACTGTACGACAGCGACGAAGAGCACATGTTCATGATGAACAAGGCCATGAAGACCGCTGAAGGAACCGAGGCCTACTGCAAGGAGTGGGTGCATTCCTACAGCACCCCACACGAATACCGAGACCTGATCGGGAAGGAAAAGATCGAGATGATCAGCGCCACCGAGACCGCCTTTTTGATGGATCCCTACCGCAAGTGGCTTAAAACCGAAGCAGAAATCAGCGAACTGATGGAACGGAAGGAGGGCTGAACGATGGAATACACAAAACAGGAGTTCATGGCCATCGTCACCGGCCGCGAGATCAAAGACGGCCAGCTCATCATTCTGGGAGTCGGTCTTTCCATGCTGGCCGGATACTTCGCCCACAAAAACCATGCCCCAAACCTGATGCCCTTTACCGAGGGCGGGGTCTATGGCTCAACGCCGGTGGGCGGCCTGCCCTGGGGCATCGAGTGCAACCGCATCAGTGCAAACGCCACCAGCTTCACCAACGCCATCGACGCACTCGGCTTTCTGGTGGCCTCTGGCCGGTGTGACAACGCGGTGATCGGCGCGGCCCAGGTGGACAAGTACGGCAACGTCAACACCACCGGCATTTGGGAGGAACCGCCCTGGAAGCTGGGCAAGTACACCCCGCCACGGATCCGCTTGAACGGCTCCGGCGGCGCCAACGACATCTCCGTTGGGGCCAAGAGCTACTTGATCATGGCCAGCCACGAGAAGCGCCGCTTCATTGAAAAGGTGGATTACATCTCGTCCCCAGGCTACCTGGATGGCGGCGACGCCCGCAAGCGCGCCGGCTTCGTGGGGGGTGGCCCTTCAGCAATCATCTCCACCCTGGGCATCCTGCGGCCGGACCCGAAAAGCAAGGAGTTCTACCTGGAAGCCTATTACCCCTTCACCACCGTGGACGAGGTCAGGGAAAGCACCGGATGGAACCTAAAGGTAAGCGACAATGTGAAAATGGTGCCCGAGCCCAGCGAACAAGAGCTGGCCAATCTTCGATCGGTGGACACCACCGGCAGTTTACGGAAAAAGGGCTAAATTAAGGAGCGTCACCATGAACCACCGTTCGATCACCAAGGGCCATTTCCGCTGCATACCGCTGACGCTGGTCCTGTTTGTCCTCTTGGTCCTGTGCCTGCGGCCGGCCTGCGCTGGCGATGAAGGCCACGCTCGACAGGACCAACCGACCAAAGCCAAGGAACAACAGGGCCAGGCTTTGGATCATGGTCACGACCACGGCAATCATGGCGGTGAACTGGGACCTGCCCTGCCCAAAAACAAACCCAGTCCGGAGCAGCTGGCCCAAATGGCCAAACTTCGCAAGGATGCCCTGGCAAAGGCCGAGAAGATTTACCGCTCCATGAAGCTGGATCCCGCCCTGACCTCCCTCGAATTGGGCTTTGATCACAATGGTCAGTTGTATGATATGGGGATGACCCTNGANCAAGCCTTGATCAAGGTGCTGGCCGGGGGCAACCGCTGCCGGGTCAAATCAACTCCAGAGGGCAAAAGGGACTGCCAACTGGACATTATCACCAAGGACAAGCGGCTAATNACCCTTCAGATGCAGCCTACCGGCGACAAATTGATGATCCAGAGCATGCGCCTGACCAAGTTGGACGGCGATGGCGGAATCAAAGAAACCGGGGCCAAAGCGGCCTTTTACCTGATGGCTTTCATGCAGTCCAGGTGAAAGGGTGTGGGGGGTTGTTGGGAACTTTTGAGGCGGCGGTAAATTACGCGTCCGAACGTCTGAAAATCAGTACGGCGGCCATAACGGCAAAGACCATGGTGTCGGCCGCCTGGGAGTAATACCGACCCGTAATCGCCAGGACCATTCCCAGAAGGAAGGCGGAGACAAAGGTTCCGGTTAGATTGCCCATGCCGCCCACAATCACCACCGCAAAGGCGATCAGAAGGATGTCATGGCCCATATAGGGTTCGGCCGTGGAGATGGGCGCGTAAAGGACCCCACCCAGAACCGCAAGCGCACTTCCCAGAATAAAAACAAAGGAAAAATACTTGTCCACGTTCAGCCCGAGACACCGGACGCCTTCTGTATCCTCCAAAGCCGCCACGACAATTTTCCCCACAATGCTTTTCTTGAAGAAAAGATTCAGTCCCGCAAACACCAGAACCGCCATTAAAACGATCACCGCCCGGTACACGGGAACATCGATGCCGGCAAGCTGAAAGGAAATGCCGATGGGGTCGGTGACGGGCTGGGGCGTGTTCCCCCACACATACTTGATCACATCCGTTCCGATCAGCAGCAGGGCGTAGGTGGCGATCATGGCATAATCCAGGGATTCGCCATAGAGCCTTCTGATCACGAACCGTTCCATCAAATAAGCCACCGGAACCACCGCTACGATGGCCAACAGGGTGGCCAGCGGGAAAAAATCCCGGACCAGGGGCATGAATGTGATGAGAAAATAGACCCCCAAAGCATAGACCATGGCGTGCGCGAAGTTAATAATCTGCATGGTTCCAAAGGTAATGGAAAGGCCGATGGCAAAGAAATAGAGAATGGCACCGATTGTTAATCCATAAAGAAGGGTCTGGATCATCCTTTTTTCACCTCCTTTGCCTCACCTTTGGCCATTCTTGCTTTCAGGTAAAGGGTCTTGATGAGCCCCGTCACGCCCCCTCTGAGCCAGAAGACAATCACCAGGAGCAAAATCCCTAGAATCCATTCCCACTGGGGAATATAACTGGACAGGCTGTCTTTCATGGCCATAAACAGCACCCCGCCAATAAGGGCGCCGAACAGGTTTCCGGCGCCGCCGATAAGCGCCGCGAAGATCACCTCCACATTGTTCAGGGGATGGATAAAGACCGGACTTACAAAACCGATATAAAGCGTATACAACGTCCCCGCAAGGGCGGCAACAGCACCGGCCAGAACAAACGTCAGCCACTTATAGAAGAAGGTATTGTACCCTAAAAATTTTACGCGGCTTTCATTCTCCTTGATGGATCTAATAAGAATCCCGAAGGGTGAAGTGGTCAGGATGCGCAGCATGAAAAAAGTGAACAGCAGACACAACAGGACAAACCCGAAAGCCACAGATTCATTCGCGAAATCTAAGAAGCCCCAAGGTTCAACCCCGGCGGAAATACCGTCCTCCCCATGGGTGACACGCTGAAATGCGGACCCCACGAGAAAAAAACCCACCTGGTTGAAGGCCAGATTGGTGAGCGCAAAAGAGGCCCCTTCAAGACCCACCACGATCAATCCTAGAATCCCCGCCACAATGGCGCCACCTGCGACGCCGGCCATGAGTGACAAAATGGGATTGGGATTGAAATGGAGGGAAAAAAGGGTGGAAACATACACACCGGTGCCCAGATACAGCATCTGGCCGAAGGAAAGCCTGCCCATGTAGCCATAGAGCAGATCAAAGGACATGACGAAAATACAGAATATCATGAAATCGGTGACCCGGTGCATGGCCAGAAGCGGGATCAGGACAAGAAAGCCCGCTGCGATGAGAACCATGTCACGGTAGATGGTGGTCCTCTTGGTTGCGGCAATGCGGGGGATTGGAATGTCAGGGGTGGATGAAGCCAATGGGCACTCCTCCTTACAGGTAGCTTTCAAGCTCAGTGCTGTTCGCCATTTTTGATTTCTCGGAAATCTCCCGAATGATCTTCCCTTCCTTCATAATGAAAACCCTGTCTGCCAGACGCGAAACCACGGAAAGATTCTGCTCCACGATCAGCGCTGAGACATTGTCCTCTTTGAGCCGGCTCAGAATCCTGAAGATATCTTCAATCACAATGGCGGCAAGGCCTTCAGTGGGTTCATCGATGAGGAACAGCCTGGGATCACCCACCAGAGCTCTTCCGATGAGGAGAATCTCCCGCTGCCCCCCGCTCAGCCCTCCGGCCTTACTGTCCATAAACCGCTGAATATCCGGATAAATGCTGGTCACTTTTTCAATGGCCTTTGATAGGGATTCGCCCGCTGCATAGGCGGCCAGCTCAATATTCCCGCGGACGGTTAAGTCGCTGAAGACCTTTTTGTCCTGGGCGACGAAACGAAATCCTTTTTGGGCCAGTTTCTCGGGTGCCAGGCCCAGGATATTTTCATCTTGGTAAGTAATGGTCCCTTGGGAAGGTTTCATTAAACCGCAAATGGTCCGCAGAAGCGTCGTTTTGCCGGCACCGTTTCTGCCGACGATAAAGACCGTTTCCCCTTCTTTCAGCTTCAGCGAAACATCGTGAAGGACCATGGCACGTCCATAGCCCGCATTTATCCCGTTCACATTGAGCAAGTGTCTGTTTCCTTTCCCCAATAGCACTCTCTGACGGATGGCTCACAAAGAACCTGCCCGGGATCCCCTTGGCAAATGATCCTTCCCAGGTTTATGACCGTGAGCGTTTCCACCAGGTCCATAATTTTCGAGATCTTATGTTCAATAATCACCAGCGTAAAATTCTTTTTGACCCGGTCGATGAGATTCAGCACTTCGCTGATTTCATGGTCGCTCAAACCGGCCAGCGGCTCGTCCAGAAGGAGCAGCCTGGGCCTGAGCGAAAGGGCGATCCCGATTTCGAGCATCCGCTTTTCACCGTAGGAAAGCTCTGAAGTGGGATTTTCGGCCTGTTCCGTCAATCCTACCATCTCTAGGGCCTCCAAGCAGGAGTTGAGAATGGTTCTTTTCTGCGCCGGCGCAAAATAGAGATTGGCAACGGTCTGCTGCCCCTTCCGAAACCGGATGGTTGACAACACCAGGTTTTCCCAAGCGGTTAGTGAATCGAAAACGGAAACCAATTGGAACGTGCGGGCCATCCCCATCTCCACCCGTTTGTGCGGCGCCAGATGGGTGATGTCCTTGCCTTGGAAGAGGATCTGTCCCTCGCTGGGACGAAAAAGACCTGAGAGCAGGTTGAACAGGGTGGTCTTCCCCGAACCGTTGGGCCCCATGACACCGGCCACCTGCCCCTCCTCAATTCGCAGTTCAACCCCGTCAACGGCCACCAGGCCCCCAAAGCGTTTGGTCAAACCTTTTGTGGAAATTAATTCAGACATATCACCTAAGGCGGCAAGCCGCAGTTTTAAGTCAATGATTTTTTTCTTCTTTATGACAGAAGGCGATGGGCCATGGGCAATAGGTAACCNCCCCCTATCGCCCATTGCCTTATCGCCCTTGGTCTTTCAACCTATTTCCAACCCAACTCCGCGGGCGTCCTCTGGAAGTATTTACCCCCGTAATAATCGATAATCTTCACATAGTCCCATTTGCTTTTTCTTTCATCGGCACCAAGTCCCAGGCCCACGAAAGACGCATATTTGTACCTGGGATTTCCGTCAATCATCCAGGTGGCCGGCCCTTTGGGTCCGACCCAGTTAGGATTGGCCAGCATTGCATCATAGGCTTTTTTCGGATCCGTGGACTTTGCCAGCTCCATGGCCCTGACCACATTCTTGACGCCCATATAGGCACTGCAGCCGTACGGATCGGGCGGTTCGCCATATTCAGCCATGTACCTTTTGGTAAATTCATCGGACAGCTTAACAACCTCCGCATCCTTGAAACCGGTCATGTCGAAATACCAGAAAAGCTGACACATAACACCTTTGAGCGCCTCCGGCGGAATACCGGTGGCAAAAACATTCACGATCCAGTTGAAAAAGATTTTGCTCTTCTTGTTCAACCCCAGCTCATAGGCCTGTTTCAGGATGTTGATGGCGTCGTTTCCCCACTGGCCCATCATGACGATTTCGGGGTTGGCCTCCATGGCCTTAATCAGAAATGGGGTCATGTCGGCGGTACCCACCGGGGTCATGATGGTGGTGTATTTGACCTGAGGCATCTTTTTAAAAACATTTTCGATACCCCGAAGCGCCCCATGCCCATAGGCGTAGTCCGGCAGCATGACCACAACATTTTTCAGCTTCATGACCTCGGCAACATAGGCGGCCGCCCCGCTTCCGATGGATTCCGCGGGCGGAATCATGCTCATGCTATAGGGCCCTTTGAGTTTTTTCGTAAACATCTTCTCGGGTACGCCGTTGGTCGCTGTGAAGATAATCGGCGTCTTTTTGGTCTGTGCATTCATGGCCAGAGACACGTGGGCAAAGGTCCCCCCTACCAGGGCCGTAATCCCGTCATCCTTGATCATGGATTTCATCTTTCGAACGGCCACATCAGGCTTGGTTTCCGTGTCCTGATAAATGGCCTCGATCATGACCTTTTTCCCTCCGAAATCCGCACCCCCCGCCGCATTGATCTCCTTGACGGCCAGTTTGGCAGAGTCCATCTGTTTGGTCCCCAGGGCTGAACCTTTGCCGGTCATGGCGTACATAATGCCCAGTTTAATGGTTTCTTTCTCCGCAAACGCCGTTCCCAGTGAAAAAACCATTCCCAAGCCGAGAACAAGTCCAAACACACAACACACTTTCAGTCTCTTTTTCATCTTCGCCGTCCTTTCCTTTCTCAAAGAGTTGACAAAACAGTGCTGTGCAGACTTCTCACAGCAGCCTCCTATGATGCCCTCACGTTGGTATTCCAGGCAAGAGCTTTTTCAAGCTTCCGCAAAAACGCGCTCGCGAAAGACATGACCACCTGCGGACACATTTACGAAAATCCCTTCAATGAAATTTTGTTTTCGCCAATCCGTTATCACCATCCAGAGTATACGACGTTTTTCAAGATCTTGTACACAATCTCTTTCTGGCTAAAAATACTCGCTGAAGTACTTAAATGCGAAATTATAATGTTCTTCAAGCTTAGCTCTGGCATCAATCGCATTTCCGTTGCGAATGGCTTCAATGATCGGTGGATGGTATTTAATCATTTTGGCAATCGGAATTGTAAACCCACGAAGTGCCCTCTCGACCCTTGACTGGATTTGCAGAGAGTCCCAAATTTTCATCATTGTTTCATTTTCAGACAGACTGATGATCAGTCTGTGAAATTCATGATCTATTTTTGAATATTCTTTGATATCATTATCTTTTACAGTATGTTCCAGCCTACTCTGTATCAATTCGAATTTTTCCACATCTTTATGGAGCGTCTCCATACCCGTTTCGATGGAAAACAGTTCCAAGGCTTCTCTTACCCTGAATGCTTCATACATTTCTTTAGTGCTAAACGCCTTGACGCTTGCACCGGTATGCGGTTTATGCTCTACATAACCCATTGCTTCAAGTGCTCGAATAGCCTCCCGGACCGGCGCCTGGCTTGTCTCCATTTCATTGGCAACTTGAAGTTCCTTTATTCTATCTCCGGGTTTTAGTTCACCGGCTAAAATCCTTTGCAATAGGATCTGTAATATTTGATCCGTAAAGCTCACCCGCCTGATTTTCTTGTCACTGGCCAATCCATCATTCTCCATGGTGAAAGGTAAAAGCAGTACTTACAATTCGAAAACAAAATTTACAGCTTGAATCATTTTAAAAAACTCTGATCTGCCTGAAAAAATAGAAAAACCGCCTAATTCTCGATAATATATAATAGACAACATGTTGAATGTCAAGGAGTATTGAACCAACGAAAATGTGGATTGGAGAAAAATTACCCTTGACAACAAATTATCGATAATCTATAAAAACCGAAAGAACACGACTAACTTAATTTAAAGGAAAAATCGGAACAATAGGTTTCGACAACCTTTTTTAAGGAGCTCTTAGTAATGTCTGACATGAAAGAAAATCAAGGCCAGGCCTGGATAAAAAACCAGGTCATGGCCCAGGGACTTTGCACCGGCTGCGCCGCATGCGTGGGATTGTGTCCCTACCAAAAATTCTATCGCGACCAGACGGCCATTATCCATGAATGCGACCGGACCTGGGGCCGCTGCTCGTCCTACTGCCCCCGGGGACAGGTAGACTTGAATTCTCTTCGCCAGGCCATGTTTGACGCAGACGACCTCACGCCGGAACTGGGCGCCGTCAAAGGGCTTTACATGACCCGTGCAACGGATCTTCAGGTTCGGGAACAGGCCCAGCATGGCGGAACGGTCAGCGCACTCGCAGCACTGGCGCTGGACGAAAAGTTAATCGATATTGCGGTGCTGGCGGATAGTGAAAAAAACCATTCCTCCCGAAGTGTTGCCGTCTCAACCCCTTCAGAAGTTGCTTCCCTTTCAGGAAGTAAGTTTTCGGTTTCCCCAACGGTTGCAAAATTCAACGAAATCAGCAAAGGCGAATCTTCCAAAATAGGCGTGGTGGCCACGCCCTGTCAGGCGCTGGCATTGGCCCGCATGCGGGTCCATCCTCAACCCGGAGACGAAGAGCGGGTCAAAAAACTGGCGTTGGTCATCGGGCTTTTCTGCGGATGGGCCCTCTCCTTTAAAGAACTGGGCCGGCTCATCAAAGAAAAAGCCGGGGCAGAGCTCATCGAAGGCATGGATATTCCGCCCAGCCAGCACAAAATTATGGAACTTAGAACGGATAAGGGAATTATTGAAATCCCCATGGAAGAAGTACAGGCCTGCGTGCGCGAGAGTTGTCAGTATTGTTATGATCTCACATGCGAATTTGCCGACCTTTCGGTGGGTTCCGCCCGAAGCCCTGAAGGATGGCCCGTGGACCGGGGCTGGAATCAGGTGCTGGTGCGAAGTGATAAAGGTCAGGCCTTGCTGGATCTGGCCCGTTCCAGGGGAGTGTTGGAATTTAAGACGGTCCCGCAGGGGAACCTGGACAAACTCAAAGCCGCATCCCTGGGCAAAAAAAACACCTGCATGATCCAACTGGAGGAAGTCTCGGGACGGAAAGATGATTTGATTTATACCAGAAGGGAGGCGGTTTTATGTCAATAGTCAGCACTGGCNCCAAGGGGCAAACAGCATTGCTTATGGGCAATGACGCCATTGCCCGCGGAGCCCTGGAAGCAGNNGTCAGGGTGGTGGCCGGNTACCCTGGAACACCGTCTTCCGAAATCATTCAGACCCTGGCCAATGTGGCAACGGATCACGGGCTNTACGTGGAATGGTCNGCCAACGAAAAAGTCGGTCTGGAAGTGGCCGCAGCNGGTTCATTTNCCCANCTCAGATCCATGGCGGTAATGAAGCAGGTGGGTGTAAACGTGGCTTCGGATTTTCTCCTTCACCTGGCAGAGTACGGCACCCGAGCCGGGTTTGTTTTGGTCACCTGCGAAGACCCGGGAGGTCTCTCCAGCACCAACGAGGGCGACTCCCGCCATTACGCCAAAATGATGGAATTTCCCCTGGTGGAGCCGGGCAATTTCCAGGAAGCCAAGGACATGGCCGCCTGGAGCTTTGAGCTCTCCGAGAAAATTCGAAATGTGGTGATGTTCCGCTCCGTAACCCGTATGTCCCACGCCAGCGGTAATGTGGTACTGGGTGAACTCAGTCCCCATTTGACGGGTCCCGGCTCATCGAAAGCACGGTTCCAGTTTGATGGCGACATGATGGATCAGATGGAAGGACCGGTGGTGACCTTTCCCGGAACGGTTGACGTCATGCACCGGCGCCAGCTGGAAAAACTGGAAATGGCCCGGGAGATTTTTGAAACATCACCCTTTAATACCTACACCGGCCCCGACCGGCCGGAACTTCTCATAATCACCAGTTCGGCAGCCTATCTCTACTCTCAGGAGGCGATTGCCCTTCTGGGTCTGGAGAAACGGGTGGGGCTTTTAAAGTTGGGCACAACCTGGCCCCTTCCCCCGCGGTTGCTGGCCAAACACCTGAAAGCATCTGAAAAAATTTTCATCATAGAGGAAGGGATGCCTTTCCTGGAAGACAACGTAAAGGCCCTCTGGACTGAACTGGGTCCCGAGGCGGGAACAAAACCGTTTTTCGGGCGAAAGCTCGGCCCCCTGCCCCCCACAAACGAACTCAATCCGGACCGGGTGGCGCTCGGGCTGGCGGAAATCCTGGGACTGCCGGCACCATTGCCGGATCCGGCNTACCGGGAACGGGCCAANGAACTGGCCAAAAGCCACGCACCNTTTCGCGCCATGACCTTCTGTCCGGGCTGCCCCCACAGGGCCTCCTACTGGCTGATGAACAGCGCGCTGAAGCAGGACAACCGTGATGGTTTTGTCTGCGGTGATATCGGCTGCTACACCATGGGGGTCATTGGCTGCGGCTTTAACACGCTCAAAACCTCCCATGCCATGGGTTCGGGAACCGGGGTGGCTTCAGGCTTCGGTAAGTTGAACCGCTTTGGGTTTGACCAGCCCGTCATGGCCGTCTCCGGGGACTCCACATTTTTCCACGCCGTGATGCCCGCGCTGGTCAATGCCGTGCACAACCAGGCGGACATGATTCTGGTGGTAATGGACAATTCGGGAACTGCCATGACCGGGTTTCAACCCCATCCGGGCACCCTTACCGACGCCGGCGGTGGAGCGCTGCCGGCACTGAACATTGCGCGGATCTGCGAGGCCATGGGTGTCAAGGTCGTGATCGCCGATCCCTTTGAAATGGCGGCCACTGAAAAAACCCTCCTGGATCTGCTGGATGAACCGGGTGGCGTTCGGGTATTAATTCTGCGTCAGGCCTGCGCCCTAAGTCCGAGTAAAAAAGGAAAGCGCCAGTTTGACATGACCGTGGACGAATCGGCCTGTCTGGCGGAAGACTGCGGTTGCAACCGTCTCTGTACAAGGATTTTCGGATGTCCGGGCCTCATCTGGGATCCGAAAGCCAAGAAAACTCGTATTGACGAAGTGATCTGCGTGGGTTGCGGGGTCTGCGCCGCCATCTGCCCCACCGGCGCCATTTCAAGAAAGGAGGTGGCATGATGACGGCTCAACCGTTATCCTTCGATCCCTACAACCTCATCATCACCGGAGTGGGCGGCCAGGGGAATGTTCTGGCTTCCCGTCTACTGGGGAGAATGCTGGTGGTACAGGATTATTACGTCACCATCGGCGAAACATTCGGGGCCAGTCAGCGGGGCGGATCGGTGATGAGTCACTTGAGAATCTCCACTCGCCGCGCCTGGTCTCCTCAAATTCCGCACGGACGCGCCCATATGGTGATTGCCATCGAGCCTTCTGAGGCTTTCCGGGTCCTGGCTGTATACGGCAACCCGGAAGTTCAACTAATCTGGAACACACGACCCATCCATCCGGTCAGCGTCATCACCGGTCAGGCCGTCTATCCCAGCCTGGAGGAAATCGCCCAAGGGTTGAATGAACTTTCAGCGCGAAACTGGCGCCTCGAAGCGACCGCCCAGGCCCAGATCATGGGAAACCCCATCTTGGGCAACATCATGATGGTGGGAGCGCTCTCCGCTGTCTCCGATCTGCCGCTCGGGCCCGAAATATTTGAAAAAGCCATTGCCGAGATGATGCCGCCCGCCAAGGTACCCATTAACCTGGAAGCCTTTGCCTGGGGCCGGACGGCCATCACCTGAACCCGTTTATTTTTTCAGCCCCGCAAGAGGTAACAGGCCTAAATAATGTGTGAATTGGACAAGGAACACCCAAAGAATCCACAATTGACACCTAAATGGAAATCCCGTATATTCACAACCAATATTTGTCAAATTAAACCAATCATTGGGATGGGTTACCGTCCCGCATGGGAGATGAAACCATGTTGAATCCAGTTTTTTTTGCACCTGCCGACCTGAATCAGGCCTGTTCTCTCCTGGCCGATGAGGCCATCAAGCCGATTGCCATGGCCGGCGGCACCGATGTGAT
>JGI11705J14877_10000458_pt1 | contig 25555 bp, 20 predicted proteins | sample Etolaghawater15m_FD_14877 | JGI IMG/M metagenome (IMG submission 14877)
GTTTATCTCTTGCTTTCATTGCCATCTTTAATCACTTTATATTTTTTAGAATCTAAAGCAATTATCGTTCTTCTTTTAAATGTTAGTTATTAATGGATTGGGGTGAGAAAAGTAGAAAAAATCTACTTTCTTTAGCTTACTTTCAGTAGATGGAAGATATAATATCGGTCTTTAAAAGATGGCCAATTAGCTCAGTCGGTAGAGCAACTGACTGAAAATCAGTGTGTCCTTGGTTCGATTCCGAGATTGGCCACCACTTTTAAATTCTAATCCCTTAAAATTAATAAAATAATATTCAAATAACTACAATTTAGCGAAGTTCTATACTAAATATATAAAAAATATAAGCATTATAAATTTGAATATCATAAATGCCTTGAAATTATGTTATTTAATCTGAGTGTTCTGGCCATATAAGTTTTTCTTTTGTATAGCCTAACTCTGGTAACTTTGATAAAATTTTGTTTTTAACATCATCATCTAAAGTTTTTGCACGGGAGAGTATCCAAAAGTATTCTCTACTTGGCTCGCCTATAACTGCGTACTGGTATTTCTCATCGAGCATTAAAACCCAGTAGTTACCGTAAAATGGTCTAAAAAAACTAACTTTTAGTTTTGCGTTTGTTTCATCTGTTGCATAAGCTATTCCTTTTGCCTCAGAAAGTTTACCATCTTTTGTACAGCGATTAAGTACATCTATTTCACCATTATCTCTAAGTGAATATGTAGCGCTAATGTCAGAACAACCTTTTTCAAAGAAATGCTCATAACGTGCTATCTCGTACCATGTACCAAGGTATTTATCAATGTTTACTTTCTCGACTGTTGGTAGTGGAGCTTTTGGAGTGGAACACGCTGTGAAAAATATTGCTAAAGATAAAATAATTAACTTTTTCACTATTTTTAATCTTCATCTTCATCATCATAAATGCTAAAGATAGGTGTAAAGCCCATAAGTATCAACTTCTTATCAACAGCTTTTGCGTCAAATCCAGCTCTTTTTATGGATGAGAGTAGTTTTAGTTGTTGATCTCTGCTTAATCCTGCTAGCTCTAGTTCAAAAGCAATTTCTTCTATAGTCATAATATGTCCTTGGGTTAATATTTTATTAGTGTGTATTTTATAGATTGTAGAGATTTATTTGTATAAGAAATTTGTCGATTCATATTTTAAACTCAATTATAAAACATACTCCATCATCGATATTTTGTGCGACAATAGTACCCTTATGATGTTCTTCTATGATAGTTTTGGACATATATAGACCCAATCCAGTTCCATTGAGTTCATCTTTTGTTGAGAAGTAAGGTTCAAATATTTTCACAATTGTTGCATCATCAATGCCTCCTCCATTATCGCATATCTTTATCTTTGCGTCACTTGTTGTGATTTTTATACGAGGATTCTCTGTCTGCTTTTCTTTGAAGTTATCTTGAGCATTTTGCAGGATATTTAAAACAACTTGTATCACTTCAGTATCAAAAAGCTTTATAGCTTTTGTGGAGTGATACTCTTTTTCAATTGTAACTTTATTTTGAGTCAAGGAATCTTCTATAATTTTGAATGCTTTTTCCACAAGTTCACTCAGTTTAATATTTTTAGAAGGCTTGTCAGGTTTATAAAAATTTCTAAAGTCATCTATAATACTTGTAAGAATTATGATGTTGTCTGAAATTTTAGAATATTTTTCAAGAGAATACTCTTTCAAATCTTCTCGGCCTTTTGGAGTCTCTAAGTCAAATGTGTCGTACTCTAGTTTAAATTGTAGGTTCATCACTATAGATTGAATGACACTTAATGGCTGTCTCCATTGATGTGCAATCATACTTATGAGTTCACCCATTTGTGCCATACGTGCTTGTTGTATCATCGCTTCATTTTGAAGTCTGTTTTCTTCAAGTGCTTCTTGTACTTTTTGATGTAGTTTTTTGTTTGCTTGTTTGAGTACATACTGTCTATACATAAAGAGCGAAAGGATAAAACTCAAAAGAAGGAAAATTTTTATAAAGATCTCAAGATAATTTTCCTGTTCATATTGTATAGAGATCCAATGATTGAAAATCTTTTGGTGTTGTTTTACATCGATATTGGAAACTATTTTATCGAGTATAGTGAGTAAAACTGTATCGTCATTTCTGACTCCAATCCCTAGTTCCCACTTCTGATCAAACTTACCGGCAATTTTGAGTTCACCGGTAAATTTATGTTGAATATGGTAGCCAATACTTGCTAAAGTCCCCAAGTAACCAAATACTTTTGAAGATCTTACCTGGTTTAAACCATCTTCTGTATTTTGGACTTCTATGAGTTGAATGTTTGGATATTTTGTTTTAAAAAATTCGTTAAATGCATATCCTTTTGGCACAGCTATTTTTTTCCCATTGAGAGATTCTATATTGTCTATAAATCCTACATCCGTTTTTGTAGCTATAACAAGAGGAATTTTAAGATAAGGTTTTGTAAAGTTAAGGTATTCCTTTCTCTTTGGTGTCTCCATCACAAGTGATAAAAGATCACACTTTCTTTGTTGGGCATATTTTAAGGATTGTTCCCAGGTATGTGTGTGTATAACAGTGATCTTTTTTTGAAGTTCTTTTTCAATAATTTTGAAATAATCAGCAGACATACCGACATGCTTTTGTCCTTCAAATTTTTCAAAAGGCATCCAATTTGGGTCGATACACATTGTTATGCTTTTTTTATTTTGTAAAAAAGCCTTTTCTTCTTCTGTGAGTAAAAATTTATCATGGTCTTTAAACAGTAAGTCTTTCATACTTGTCTTATTGTTGTTTGTAATGCCAAGAACATTATAGATATCATATATTCTTTCTAGTTTGTCTTGTTGTATATTTCCAAGTGGTATCGACGTATGCACTGAGAGTTTTTTGAGTGTTTGAGCTTCAAAGAGCAATGCTTTTTTCGATTTGTTTTGAGGATTATATTTTTTTAGAAGTATATCTACACTCTCTTCTATATTCTCAAATGCATACTCCCAGCCTTTGATTGAGGCATCTTTAAACTTTTGTGTTCTTTTGTTATGATATTTTTCTTCAAAAGCACTTGTGAAAAGTATGTCATTATAAAAATCAAAACCATAATCTTTAGGATTGAATATTGTATATTCTATGCCAAGTTCTTTCATGAGAAAGGGCTCATTTGATATGTACGATTGCATAAGATCTGTTTTTTTATTTATAAGGTCATTGATGTCAAAACTATGTTTTTGTATAACAATATCAGATTTTCTGATTCCAAATTTGTTGTACATGGCATAAAGAGAAACTGTTTCTATATCTCCCGTGCTTAACATTAGTTTTTTGCCTATGAAGTCTTGCACATTTGTAATATTGGAATCTTTTCTCGCAAGAAGGACTAATGGTGAAGACTGAAAGATAGAGGCAAGTAACTTAATGTCAGAACCCTTTGTTTTTTCCAAAATCAAAGATGTTCCGGCAATAGCATAGTTTGCTCGTCCACTTAGTACCTCATCCACAGGAATGATGGAGTTTTTGTAGTCTTTAAACTCCACATCAAGTCCAACATCTGCATAAAAACCTTTTTCTTTTGCTATAAAGTAACCTGCAAATTCAAACTGAGGAAGCCATTGTAATTGCAGAGAAACTTTTTCTAGTTCTTTTGAGAAAAGTGATGATGATAAAATGAAAAGAAGAGCAAAAGCATACTTCATAGTTCTATCTTAATTTTAAAAGTCAAAAATATCATCTGTGCCAAACTTGCTTGGATCTTCATCTTTTTGTAACCAGAGATTGCTTATGTATTTGATATCACTGATAATAGAATCATCAAATTCATTTATTTTTTTGTCTGAAGCCTCTGAGATGTCCTTTTGCCATTTTATAAGAACATAAACGAAACTCTCTAGGAGCAAAAATATATCATTTACCACTTCGTCATTTTGAGGTAGTGAGTTTGTTTTCATAGCTTCAGAAAACTCCATAAGAGCGTTACTAAGTGCGTCAAACATAGGATACATCCTTAAAATAGAGGCATACCGCGTAAATAGCTTTATAAGTCTTGGAAGCGTATCAATAGATATGCTACCAACAGAATTAAGTATCTCTATAATGCATACATCAATTTCAATAAGCAATTCTTGAAGTTCATCCATGTCATGAGATACCAGATCGTTTATTTGATCTGCATTGATACTTGCTTGAACATTTTGTATAGTTTGTTTTTCTTGAGAGTTTCTTGCTTGTATTATATGATCTTTTTTAATCATAGTGTCAAGCATTCTTAGTGACTTTTCTAAAGTCATATTTTGTGTGTGAAGATTTTCATTTTCTTGGCTGAGTTGGAAATTTGAGTTTTCAATTGCTTCTAAATGTTCTTGAACCAGTTTGTGCTCAACAATCGAAGTAGATACTTTTAAAAGAACAGATGTGAGTTGTCCCATGAGAATTGGTTTTAAAATGTAACTATCAACACCTAGAGTTAAAGAACGCATTAGGTAATCATTTTCATTGTGTGCACTGGTAATGATTATTGATTGAGTTGGATTTATAGCGTAAATCTCTTGACTCATCTCTATACCATCAAGCAGAGGCATAGAAATATCTGTAATAATGAGATCATAATAATAGCCATTTGCATTATAAAAGTTCTTATAGGTTTGCACACCTTCAAGCCCATTTGAAACAGTGTCTACATTTTTAAAAAAGTTGTTAAAAACTTCTTTCATAGAATCTCGTAAAACTGCTTCATCTTCTGCATACAAGACATGCAATTGTTTTGTTTTTTCTAGTAATATATTTTTATATTTCAATTCTTGTTTTCCTATTGTTACTTATAGGGAAAATAATATTATAAGTTAAGTGAATTCTAACTGAAGATGAACTAACATTATCTGTATATGAAAAGATTGCATTTTATTCTATACTGTTACAATAATTAAAAGGATAAAATAGATGAAAATAGCGGTTTCGGGATGTTTACTTGGGCAAAAGGTTCGTTTTGATGCAGGGCATAAGAGAGATGATTTTATTATGGATGCACTCTCTCATCATGCTGAGTATATCTCTTTTTGTCCTGAGCACTTGGCATATTCGAGTCCAAGACCTTCTATTAGACTGGTGAAAGATCAGGGTAAACCTTTAGAAGTGCGTTCTAATAAAACCGGTGAAAATGTGGCTGAGGCACTTTTTGAAGCATCTAAAAAAGACTTGGAGTCTATTGCTCTTCATAACCTTGGTGGGATTGTTTTTAAATCTAAATCTCCAAGCTGCGGTATGGGGAGTGCAAAAATCTATCAAGACAATGGCTACTGCGAAGGAAAAACCGATGGCATATTTGTTGCGATGTGTAAAGAAAGGTTTCCACTTTTACCCATGGAAGAAGAGGGCAGACTTTGTGATGCTTGGTTGAGAGAAAACTTTGTGATGCAACTCTTTGCGTATGAGAGTTTTGAAAACTTCAAACGTGATGCAAATATGAACTCTCTAGTGAACTTTCATAAACAAAACAAGTTTATGCTTCAGTCTAAAGATGAAGCACTGTATAGAAAGCTTGGAAAAATTGTAGGAAATCATGAAGTAAAATCTTTTGAAGAAATTTTAGGTGAATATGAATTTTTATTCAAAACTGCAATTGCAAAAAAAAGTTCTATCGGCAAGACAAGAAACGTGCTTGAGCATATGAGCGGTTTTTTAAAAAAACATCTAGACTCTGAGGAAAAGGCTATGCTTCATGAGCAAATAGATGATTATGCCTCACAAATCACTCCTCTTATTTTACCGCTATCCACACTGCATTTATATGCAAAAAAATATAATGTCCGCTATCTTTTAGAGCAGATTTTTTTAAGCCCTTATCCAAAAGAGCTGGCACTTCGCTCAGACATAAAGTCTGGAAAATGAAATTATTAAGAATAAAAACACTAATAAGTAGATAATATATAGAATACAATCCTAATAAAGGTATAAATAGTGGAATCAATTCTTTTAGAAGATAATCAGCATTGGATAAAAAGTGATGTTTATAATAACTTCACCACAAGGGATATATTACAAAAAGCACTCTCATTTCTTGCTACAAAACAAATTTTAGCGCTCATAGGTGCGAGAAGAGTTGGCAAAAGCACCTTGGCGAAGTTGATGATAAAAGAGCTTTTAAGTAGTGTAGAAGCTAAAAATATATTTTTTATCAACCTTGAAAAACCGGAATTTATACCATTTAAAAGTGATGCTTCCTATCTTAATACAATATATGATGCTTATTTGAAAATAGCAAATCCAAACCTTGATGAAAAAATATACTTTTTTATAGATGAGATACAAGTATTTTCAAATTGGGAAGTATTTGTAAAATCAAAATATGAAAATAGTACTATTAAGTTTATTATTACAGGCTCTAACTCATCTTTACTAACTTCGAACTATGCTACAGTGCTTACAGGAAGAGTATTAAAATTACAGGTGAATAGTTTTAGTTTTTTAGAATTTTTAAATTACAAACACATAAAACATGACACGAGGCTTGAGATAGTTGCAAATAAAATTGAAATATCAAGAGCAAAAGATGAGTATCTAAAATGGGGCGGTTATTATAATGTTATCTCTGCAGAAGACGAGATAATAAAAAAAGCGGTTTTGAAAAATATTGCTGAAGATATTATTTTAAAAGACATTGTGCCTAGATATAAAATAAAAAATTCTTCTGCAATTAAAGACCTTTTTTACTATGTTGTGTCAAATGCAACAAGCTCACTCAACTACACCAGACTTGCAAAAAAGTTGAATATTGATGCTAAAAGTATAAAAGAATATATTGAGTATTTTGAAGATAACTTTTTAGTTTCTACAATGAGTGCATACCATTCAAAGCTCACGCAACAAATAAAGTCTAGTAAAAAGCTTTATGTAAATGATAATGGATTCTTGAATTTAGGAATTAATCGAAGTGCAAATTATGGCACCTGTCTTGAAAATATGGTTTTTATAGTTTTAAGTCAAAATTGTGATGAGATAACATATCTCAAAGATACCTATGAGATAGATTTTAAAACAAAAAATGCCCTTTACCAAGTTTCATATGATATAACTGAAGAGAAAACAAGAAAAAGAGAGTTAAACGCTTTTGAACACTTTAATAGTGAAAATAAAGCAAAAAATATATTGATTACATATGATATGAATGAAGATCTGGAAAATATAAATATTGTAAGTTTTGAGAATTTTATCTTTAATGTAAAGATAATTCTTGAGCTAAAATAAGGTGTCTAAAATGAAACGGCTTCTTTGGTTTAGGCGAGATTTACGAGTAGGGGATAATCCCTTACTCTCCTATGATGGTGAAGTATTGCCGATATTTATATTTGATACAAATATACTCTCAAAACTGCGAGCAGATGATAAAAGACTTAGCTATATATTTCACTATATTGTAAAACTAAAAGATGAGTTGCAAACCATAGGTTTAAATCTTAAAGTATTTTACGGAGATCCAGTTTCAATCATACAAAAACTTCAAACTATGCACGGTTTTGATGAAGTGGTCGCAGGTGGGGATTATGATGCTTATGCAAAAGACAGAGATAAAAGAGTTTCTCATATGCTGCNATTTCGTTATTTGCAAGATACATATATTTTTAAACACAATGAGGTGCTCAAAGATGATGGCACACCCTATTATGTCTTCACCCCTTTTTATAAAAAAGCACTGAAGGTTTTAGAAAGAAAGAGTCTGGAAAAAGTCACTCTCGGTGAATGCACCTTACTAAACGAAGAGTATGAGCATATCTNTAAAGAGCAAGAATCAGGCTTTATCACACTGGATTTTTCTTTGAAAAGTTTAGGTTTTTTACAGCAAAAAGTAAAAGTGACTTCACCAAAAGAGAAGATACAGAAGTTTATAAAAGAGCTTCACCGCTACAAAGAAAAAAGAGATTTTTTAAACTTTGATGCCACATCAGGTTTAAGTGTGGATTTACGTTTTGGCACTCTAGGTGTCAGGGAGTTATTGCGTACAATTTCACCACTGCAAGACTCTGAAGCTTTTGTACGACAACTGATATTTCGTGATTATTATGCATACTTACTTTTTCATATCCCATCTTTAGAGACAGAGAATTATAAATACAGCTTTAACGGCATAGAAGATGAGCAAAAATACAAGGCATTTACTCAAGCAAAAACAGGTGTGCCCATCGTTGATGCAGGAGTGAGAGAGTTGCTTCAAACCGGAAATATGCACAACCGTGTGCGAATGGTGGCGGCATCTTTCTTCACCAAAGACTTACTACTTCCATGGCAGTGGGGTGAAAAGTTTTTTGCACAATACTTACTTGACTATGACAAGGCTTCCAATGTCCTCTCATGGCAATGGAGTGCAGGAACAGGAGTCGATCCTCAACCGTATTTTCGAGTTTTCAATCCTTACTTGCAAGGTGAAAAATTTGACAAAGATGCAAAATACATTCAAAAGTATTGCCCAGAGCTTTTAGATATAGATGCAAAAAAACTTCATAATGAGCACCATCTTCTATCAATTTCAATAGATGGATTTCCACAGCCTGTGATACACAGTCATAAATTAGCTGCAAAAGAAGCAATAGAAGTTTTTAAAAACTTTAAATAAGAAGTGGACACTTTATGGACACAGTTTTGTTATTATTAGATAAGAGTGCTAACACAGGGGTTTTTTATGCCAAGTTTAAGTGTGTATTGATATGAATTTTCAGAGTATTTACAATGAATAAAATTAAACTTTCCAAAGATTGTTATTGGGATTCAGAGAATGAAAAAATCTTGGAGAATGATTCTTTGGTTTTATTATCTTCAAGTATGCTTGCTTGCTTAAGGTTATTGATACTAAACAGGGATAGGCCTGTTAGTTCTGAAAATATTTTTCATTATATTTGGGGTGAAGAAGACAAAAAATTTAAGAGCAAAGCTATTCGTTCTCTCATCAGTTCGCTTAGAAAAAAATTGCCCTCCATTACTATAAGTAATCATTATGGCGGTTTTTATTCACTTGAAAAATACCGTGATGCACTTCCGGATTTTAAAGATTATTTATTGGATATTTTAGATCAGTCAAAAAATGGCATAACCATCACTGATCCAAATCAAAAAGATAATCCTCTTATTTATGTTAATGAAGCTTTTACAGATATGTTTGGATATTCCGCAGAAGAGATTATTGGACTCAATTGCCGTTTCTTGCATGCAGATGATACAAATCAAACAGCTATTGAAAATATAAGAAAAGCAATAGAAAATAAAAAAGATATAACTGTCGTGATAAGGAATTATCACAAATCGGGCAGTTTAATTTATAACGAGGTAACTGTTTCACCTATTTTTGATAAAAAAAGTTTAAAATTAAAGTATTTTCTAGGTGTTCAAAAAGATGTGAGTGTTATGTATAAATTACTTGAAAGTAGGGGTTTACTTTATGATGAATAAAGATTTTGTTTTAGTTGGAATCGGTTCAAGTGCCGGTGGTCTTGAAGCACTGCAAGCGATGCTTTCAAAAGTTTCTGAGGATTTAAACTGCTCTTATATCATAGCGCAACATTTAAGCCCCACGCATCGTTCTATGATGGTAGATTTACTGAGCCGAGTTAGCAACCTTCCTGTTGTGGAAGTTCAAAATGGTTTGGTGGTAAAAACAAAAACCATCTATATGACACCTGAAAATACTGATATTTATGTTTCAAATGGAAAAATATATTTAAAAAATATAGAATCAACATTTGGTCCTAAGCCTTCAGTGAACTATTTTTTCAACTCTTTAGCACAAGCATACGGTTCTAAGTCTATAGGTGTTATCTTATCAGGGACAGGAAGTGACGGTGCTTTTGGTATACGGGCTATAAAAGCATCAGGTGGAATCACTTTTGCACAATCGCCTGAAACTGCCAAGTATGATGGTATGCCGATATCTGCTATAAACACAGGCAAAGTTGATATAGTTTCACCCATCGACACAATCTCGGATGATATAGCTCAGGTTATTATAAACCTTGGTAAAAATGTTGGCGAAAGTATCAATGAAGCAATAATCTCACAAATATATAGAATCATTTTTGAAGAGAAGGGTGTTGATTTTTCACAATATAAAAAATCAACTATTATCCGCCGAATAGAGCGTAGAATTGCAGCTGTGAGAATGGCATCTCTTAATGACTATGTGGATTATCTTAACAACAATAAAGAAGAAGCTACAAACCTTTATCATGACATGCTTATCGGTGTTACTGAATTTTTTCGTGATGAAGATGTTTTTGAAGAGATTAAAGAGCAGATTCAGACCATCGTTGATAAAAAAGAGCAAGGTGAAGAGATACGTTTTTGGAGTATTGGGTGTTCAACTGGTGAAGAACCTTACTCTCTGGCAATCTTACTGAGTGAAATTTTAAAAGAAAAAATAAATAAATATAAAATTAAGATCTTTGCTACAGATATCGATGATGAAGCACTTAAAATTGCAAGATCAGGGGTGTATGCAGAAACAAGTTTGGTGAATATTCATAAAGATTTAGTAAGTAAATATTTTTCTGTTCAAAAAAATCAATTTGAGATTAAAAAAAGTATTAGAGAGTTGGTTGTTTTTTCAAAACACAATATTATTAGCGATTCTCCATTCTTGAGAATTGACTTAGTGAGTTGCAGAAATATGCTTATTTACTTTAATACAACACTGCAAAACAGATTTTTCCCTATCGTGCATTATGCACTCAAAGATAACAGCACTTTAGTTCTTGGAAAATCTGAGACTCTTGGAGAATTTTATGATCTTTTTATAACACAGCATAAAAATCTTAAAGTGTATAAATCTCAATTCACCGGTATAAAAGAGCTACCTAGACTTTATAGCTACGGTGCAACATCTGGAAAATATCATGAACCTAAGTTAAAATCATTAAAAAACGATGAAGAGTTGCTTGAAGACAAAATTTCCGAAGCGGCAAGTGCTTATATACTCAAGCAGTGTGTGCTTATTAACAGTTCTAATGATATCGTTTATGTTAAGGGTGAAACACCATTTTTATCTTTCTCGCAAGGAAGAACGACTACAAATATTTTTAAAGCTTTAAAAGAAGAATTGACTCTTGATGTGCGAACTATTCTCAATGAAGTGCAAAAAGAGAAAGTGTATAAGATAACGCAATTTCGTTCTGTCACTCTTTTTGGTGATATTTTAAAATATGTAAGAGTTATTATTGTACCTGTTGAAAATGAGAAAAATGAAGATTGGTTCTATGCTCTGTTTTTTCAAAGTGAGAACATAGAAAACCTCAAAGGTTATATAACACAAAGTGCTAATGAAAACGAAACGGTGGCAAACCTCTCAAGTGAACTTTCGCGTACAAAAGCACATTTGCAAAATGTGATTGAAGAGCTTGAGACAAGTTATGAAGAGATGCAAAGTCTCAATGAAGAGTTAAGTTCTTCAAATGAAGAGTTACAAAGTTCCAATGAGGAACTTGAGACTACAAATGAAGAACTTCAAAGTACTAATGAAGAGCTTCAAACTGCATACAGCGAACTTAAAGTTTTGTATGATGACAAAGATATGAGAGCGATACAACTTGAAGAATTAACGAAAAAATTACGTTTTCAAACAGATGATCTTCGTAAACAAAAAGAACTCACAGAAACCATTATAGACACAACACCCATAGCAATTATTATGACAGATATACTTGGTAAAATCACATTTTGTAACTCATATGCTTTAGCTCTTTTTAAACATACGAAAAAAGAGATGCTTAATCGTTCATTTGATTCAAAAATTTGGAATATTTTAGATGTGCATGGAGATCCTATATCGAATAATAATATGCCATTAAGTCTGATTAAAAAATCTTTTGAACCTGTTAAGAATTATTTATTTTCTTTAGAAAATGGTGAACACTACAGGGTTTTGGTCTCTTTAAACGGTTCACCGCTTTTTAATAATAAAGGTGATTTTGTGGGAATTGTTTTTAGTATAGAGGATATTACTAAAAAACAAAGTATGCAGGAGCAGATAAACTATTATGAGTCTAAGCAAAACTTAGATATCGAACAAGGTATTGAAGCTTCACTGAAAAAAATGAAAAACCTTACCTTGGTTAACTCTCATGAAATACACTTCAACCTACTGCAACTAGGAATGTTTGATATGAGTTTAGGGCTTAAAAACTCTTTAGCCGAAGCATCTTTGATTGCAAACACTTTGGAAAAAGATGCAGCATCAGAATTTTCAAAGGAGCTTAGTGAGAGCCTTAAGAGTATTCTTTTTAACATGACAACGCTTATGAATGGGAATATGAGTTATTATCATGATTTATACGCACATAAAACTCTTGATTTTGTAAAACACCTCAAAAAAGGTTTAATGCTTTTTAGTTACTCTTTTGAAGCAAAAGAGATAGAGGTAAAAACCTCTATCACAAATAAAACACTTATAAATGGATCTTCTAAAGAACTTGTAATGTTTTTGTTTCGTTTATTTGAGCTGATACTGAATTTGAATGTAAAAAAATGTGAAATAGCATACGAAGAGAAAGTTTTATTGCTTAAAGTAGATGGTGATTATAATAAAATTGTTTTTCAAGAGTTCTTAGAGTATTGCAAAGAGTTCTCATTGGAAGAAATTTTTGATTCGAAAATTCAAGCAGTGAGTATAGAATAATGCACTCCTCCATGTTGATTATTTCTCAAAATAAAAATGTTTTAAAACTTTATGTATTTTTATTTAAAGAGTTTTTTGAAACTATTGACACTATGAGCATTGAGGAGAGTTTTCCTATTGTTGATGCAAACAAATATGATACCTTACTCATAGATCTTGACACTAGAAAATATCTGTATGAGATTGAAAAAATCAATAAATATGATTTAAATATCATACTTGTAACACCATTTAATCTTAGCACCCGCTATGATTTAACAAACCTGATATCTGTTGTTGATTTGAGTCTAATTAAGCCAATAGATATGAATAAGCTCACTAAATATGTGAACACTCAATCTCTCAAACGTAAGAAAAAGAATCTTCTTGAGAAAAAAAACACTATACTTGTAAAAAGTATAGATCTACACCCGGCACGTATTGGTGTTTATACTGTGGGAGGGGTGCTTTTTTATGCTAATGAGAACTACTTACAGTCTAATGAACTTACATTAAGTGATATAGATAGATTTACTTTTGCACAGATGAAAAAATGTCAATTAGGTTTTAATTATATAAGATCAAAACTACAGATAGCATCCTCTTTCACTATGCAAAGAGAAGATGGCAATAATTGGTATGAATCGACCTTTTATATGGTGGATTTTGAGTTTATCATTCACCTATGTGAAGATATTACAGTTCAAAAAAATAAAGAGATTGCTTTAGAACAAGCGAGTGTATTTTATGAAAATTCCAATGAAGGTATTCTTATAACAGATGTTAGAGGAAAGATAATCTCTGTCAATACTTCTTTTTGTAAGATTACAGGCTATCTAAAAGATGAAGTGATAGGGAAGTATCCTTCTATCCTTAACTCAGGTATTCATAATCAAGACTTTTACGAGACTATGTGGGATTCACTTAAAAACAATGCTTCTTGGCAAGGTGAAATTTGGAATAAACGTAAAAATGGAGAGATCTATCCTGAGTGGCTCAGTATTTCAAAAGCAATTAGTTCTAAATTCAAAGAAGAGTTTTACCTTGCGATATTTTCTGATATCACAAATTTAAAAGAAACAGATAAAAAACTTCACTTTTATGCAAATCATGATCTGCTTACAGGCTTGGCTAACAGAGTGCAGTTTGAGTCTAATTTAAAAACAATTCTTGAAGGCTGCAAAAGAAGAGGGACTAAAGCAGCTTTAATGTTTATAGATCTCGACAACTTTAAAGAGATAAACGATACGTATGGGCATCATGCAGGTGATGAGATGCTTAAAAATATTGCAAAGAGAATTGAAATGAGTATAAGAAAAGAGGACTTTCTTGCAAGGATTGGCGGGGATGAGTTTGTAATCATACTCAATGATTTTAAAGAAAATGAAGATGTTGCAAACGTAGCTGATAAAATCAAAAAAAATGTAAAAGAATCAATCACTATAGAAGGCAATATTTTTTTTATGAGCCTCTCTATAGGTATAGCCACATTTCCTGAACATGCAAGCAGTTGCGAAGATTTAATAAAATATGCAGATGCCGCAATGTATGAAGTTAAAGAAAGTGGCAGAAATGGATATTGTTTATACAATCAAGAAATGACAGATAAATTGAGTGAAAAAACGACTCTCAAAAACAACGTAAAAACCGCACTTAAAAAAGATGAGTTTGAGATGTATTACCAAGCAGTGGTTGATGTCAGGAGCAATAAGATTATCGGTGCAGAAGCACTTGTTCGATGGAACCATCCAACAAGTGGTTTATTAAGCCCTGTGAATTTCATAAGCTTTATTGAAGAGAGCAATATGAATATAGAATTTGGAACGATGGTTTTTAAAAAAGTTCTTTATGATATCCAGACAATTAACTCAAAAATATATGACAAAGATTTCAAAATTTCTGTGAATATATCAGCAAAACAGTTTTTCGCTCAAACATTTGAAGAATTGCTTGTTGGCTTATGCAAAGATTTTTCAATATCTCCTAAGCAAATTGAACTCGAATTATTGGAAACTCAAATTATGCATAATTCTGATATATCTGTGAGAAAAATTGATACACTTCATGAGGAAGGCTTCAGCATAGCTATTGATGATTTTGGAACAGGGTATTCATCTTTGAATTACTTAAAAAACTTTAAAGTGGATAAACTAAAAATAGATCAATCTTTTATTCGGGATTTTTTAGAAGACAAGAGTGATAGGGCTATCGTTCAAACAATTATAAGTTTAGCAAAAAACTTTAATCTAAAAGTGCAGGCAGAAGGGGTTGAGACAGTTGCGCATTATGAACTTATTCAAACAATGGATTGTGATTTCTCTCAAGGCTATACATTTAATAAGCCAATGCCCTTGGATAAATTTTTAAATTTCATGCAAAGGTATAACAATGAAAGATAAACGCCCCAAGTTTGAGATTAGCTATACAGCACTTGAAAACTTTAAAGAAAAAAGTTTTGAAATCTCTTTTGAGGTTTTCAATCTTTTGCAAATGAGTGAAAATGAATTCGTAAAAGAGTTTATTTTTCTTGTTGGTTCTGATGAACTTTACCAATCTTTACATTACCAAGTGGATCTAATACTAAGTGCTTTTAATACTAAAGAATATGAGCTTATAGATGAGTACTTTACATGGAAATACAGTGTATATGCCAATAGAGAGATAGATTTGGAGTATTTTCTGGTTGAATTTGAGATATGGATCCATGCGCTAGGCATATATCTTTATAAATCGCATGCAAGCGAACTTATGCTGGTTTACGATTATTTGGTAGAAAAACACAATGCTAACAAAGAAAAAGCTCTTCAAGTTCATACCCTAGAGGTGAAAGAGGAATATGCTGATCTTTTTATGAGACTCAAAGAATGCTTATTGAATGCAAATAAAGAAGAGTTTTATAAACTTGTCAAACAAAACTTAGCTTTATTTGAGAATGATGTTTTTCATTTTATTGAAGAGATTATAAATCCTTTGATGTATGAAATTGGGTATATGTGGCAATATAATAAAATAGGGGTGGCAAAAGAGCATTTAGCCACTGCACTTACTGGTGAAATCATTGATATGTTTTTAATAAATAAAGCACAAAACACCCAAGAGAAACCATTGGTTCTACTCTCTACAATTGGAGATGAATCTCATAATCTCGGACTAAAAATAATAGCAAAATTTTTAGACTCCCTTGGATTTGATGCCAAATGTCTAGGAACAAAAATCTCGAATAAAGAACTTATTACAAGCATTTATGAACTTAAACCATCTGTAGTCCTTTTTTCTGTAACACTCATGAGTAATTTGGCAAACTTGCAATACATTGTAAATGAAATAAAATCTGACATAAAAATATTTAATGGTTTAGTTGTTGTGGGTGGGCAAGCTCTGTATAAAAAGGATGATATTATTGAGATAAAAGGAGCGGATTTTCACTCAAAAAGCCTAGAAGAATTGAAAAGTTTTCTGAATAAAATTCTCAAAAATAAAATTTAAGTTATAATAATAAGATGAATAAATACCTACAATGGATGGAACAACTCGAGGGAAGCTCTCATATAGGGATGCTTGTAGTTGACAGGGAGCGCAATAATCTTTATGTGAATTCTCGTTTATGTGAAATGTTTGCGTATGAGAAAGAGTTTCTGCTTCAAAACACTGCTGAAGTGTTTCATGTGAATCACGACACATTTTTAAAATTTGCCGAGCTTGCTTTTGATGCTGTTTTAGCCGGAAATCCTTTAGAGATAGACTACGAGTTTAAACGTCAAGACGGTTCGCTCTTTTGGGCACACATTTCAGGTGATCCGGTGGAGTGCAATGAAGAAGTTCTATGGACCTTGGTTGACATTACACAAAGCGTTGAAGCTCAAAAAGAAGCATCCCACCAATACGACATGCTACATTCGGTTATAAACACTACGCCCGATCTTATTTTTTACAAAGATTATCTTTACCAAGATGGAAAATACATCGGTTGTAATAATGCTTTTAGTGCTTTTGTAGGTAAAAATAAAGAAGATATTATAGGGCATAACGACATAGAGATTTTTGGTGAAGAAGTGGGTACTTTCTTTCGGACAAAAGATAAGGAGATGCTAGCTCGAGGTAAAACACAGATAAATGAAGAATGGGTAGACTACCCTAATAATGGAGGTAAAGTTTTACTTAGTACTTCAAAAACACCTTTTAAAAATAGCGATAAGCAAACAGTTGGAGTACTTGGAGTCAGTCGTGACATAACTGCCATGCACAATTCAAATCAACATATTAAAGAGTTGAGTGAGAGAAATGAACTCGCCCTTTTAGGGAATAATGACGGTATATGGGATTGGAATCTTCTGAATAATGAAGTCTATTATTCACCAAGATGGAAAGGGATGCTGGGGTATAGAGATGAAGAGTTAGCAAATGAGTTTGCAACTTGGGAAAATCTCGTGCATCCTGAAGATAAAGCTATGGTTTTAGAAGCTGTCCAAGAAAATATAGAAGGAAAGTCTGAATACGTAGATCTCTTTCACCGACTCAAACATAAAGATGGTCATTGGGTATGGATACATGATCGCTCTAAAACAATCTATAATGAAGATGGTGAAGCAGTTCGTATGATAGGAACGCATACAGATGTAAGTGATGAAAAGGCTCGAGAACTTAAATATATGCAACTCGCTCAAATGATAGAGCAGACACATGACTGTGTTATTTCTACAGATATGAATGGTGTTATCGAGAGTTTTAACCATGGTGCAGAAATATTGTTAGGATATACAAGCGATGAAATAGTGGGTGAATCAATAGCTAAAATTCACCTAGAAGAGGACTATGAACTTGTAGCGAAGCATATTGAAACTTTAAAGAGAGATGGTGAACATAACACTGAGATTCGTATAGTTAAAAAATCAGGACAAGTTGTATACACTGACCTCTCTTTATCTCTCTTAAGAGACCATAATGGAATTCCTCGAGGAATGGTGGGGTATTCTCAAGACATCACTGTTCGTAAAAAAGCGGAAAATGCGCTTAAAGAACAGCACAAATATCTTCAGTCAGTGATAGACGGGATTGATGACCCTGTTATGGTGATTAAAGAAGATTACACAATAGAGCTTATGAATGCCACTATACGGGAATCTATAAATGCTGAATATATAGCAGACAGTGATGCCCCAAAATGTTATGAGGTGTCTCATCATAGAACAACACCGTGTGACGGACTTGAACATCCATGTCCTTTAAGAGATGTACTGGATTTAAAAAAACATACCACGGTTGTACATAACCATGATACAAAAGATGGTCTTAATCGTTATATAGAACTCTCAGCGAGTCCACTATTTGATAAAGAAAAAAATTGTATTGGAATTATAGAAGCAGCGAGAGATATCACAGAACACTTGACAGTTCAAAATGAGCTGACAGTGCAGAAAAATATTCTTGATTATCAAGCACATCATGATGCTCTAACTGGATTGCCAAATAGAGTTCTTTTTAATGACAGACTTGAACAAATGATTGAAAAATCAAAAAGAAACAATTTGCAGTTTGCATTACTCTTTATTGACTTGGATCATTTTAAAGAGATTAACGATTCTTTAGGTCATGAGGTGGGTGATGAAATTTTAAAAACGGTAAGTGGCAGACTGCAAGAAGTTGTAAGAGAAGAAGACACTATAGCAAGACTCGGTGGAGATGAATTCACCGTCATCTTAGGAGAGTTGTCTCTTACGCAAGATGCTTCAAGAATAGCAAATAAAATACTTGAAGCTTTATCGAGACCTATCAGTGTGAATGATAATGTTCTTTACGTCTCTAGCAGCATTGGTATAAGTGTATACCCTGATGATGGCATGTCTGCTCAAAACCTTCTGAAATTTGCTGATTCTGCTATGTATAAAGCAAAAGCAGAGGGGAGAAACAACCACCAATACTATAACGCAACTATGACAGAACTTGCATTTGAGCGAGTTGTGATGGAGACAAGCCTACGAGAAGCCCTTAAAAAGAAAGAGTTTACAGTGTATTATCAAGCTCAAGTGGATGGTACAAGAGATAAAATTATTGGTATGGAAGCTCTTGTGAGATGGAATCATCCAAGTATGGGTCTTGTCTCTCCAGCTAAATTTATTCCTCTTGCTGAGTCAACAGGGATAATAATTGAACTCGATAGAATTGTCATGAAAAAAGCTATGACTCAAGTGGCAAAGTGGTATAAAGCCGGATTGAATCCTGGAGTCTTAGCTATGAATTTAGCAGTCAAACAACTTCAGCAAGTTGATTTTTTAGAGATGTTTAAGAGCCTAATGCAAGAAACAGAGTGTAAAGCCGAGTGGATTGAGTTGGAAGTAACCGAAGGTCAGATTATGACAAATCCAGAGAAGGCTATTAAAATCCTTACTCAGATAAGTGATTTGGGGGTGAAGCTGGCAGTGGATGATTTTGGAACAGGCTACTCATCTTTGGCATATTTAAAAAGACTGCCCATAGATAAGCTCAAAATTGACCAAACATTTGTAAGAGATCTGCCAGACGATGAAGAAGATGCCGGAATTACAAAAGCAGTCATTGCACTCGCAAAAAGTTTAAATCTTCGAGTGATTGCTGAGGGTGTTGAGACTAAAGAGCAAAGAGATTTCCTAGTTGTAAACGGATGTGAAAATATTCAAGGATACTACTACTCAAAACCAATTCCTGCTGATGCCTTTGAAGTTCTTTTGAAAAATGGGTTTATAAGGGAGTTCCCTAGTTCCCATATTTTATATGGGAATTGATTTGTTTCTTATGCCATACGGTAGCGCAAGCGGGTCTGTCTTACTTATTTTTACTGTTGTATGCGTTACCATCGGGACGATGGAAACGAGGAAAGATTATTTTTAATTGACAAATTAAGCCTACCAAACAGTTCTAACAAGCGATAAAATCTTCTAGTTTTGAATCTAAAATTTCCCGCTAGGGTAAATTATTGGTCTCCTCGTATTTGTTATAACTTTGGTTCAAGCTCTAGGTTTTGCACTCTATCAAAGTGTTTAATGTTGTTGCTAATTAAAGTACAATCATTTTCTATAGCTATACTAGCAATCATTAAGTCCATATCAGCAATTATATTACCATTTTTTTTCAACCTAGCTTTTTCTTTTGCAAAGACAAGACTTGATGTTTTGGTAAATTCAAGTATTTTGAAACTATCTAAAAATGGCTCAATTACTTTTAAATTTTGATCTATTTTAGAAGAGTTATAAGCACCATAAATTAATTCAGTATAATTAATTCTTGAAATATACAAATCATCTATTGGGATTTGTGAGAGTCTTTGTACAACTTCTTGTTTTCCTTTTAAAAAGTATATTAATACATCGCTATCAATTAAATATTTTTTCATTAAATATCTAACTCCAAGTCTTTAGAATTTTTGTCATCTATAATGCTTTGTAACATATTGTCAGCTTCATTACTTTTTAATTTACCTGCAAACTGTAATAATTGGTTATGCTTTAAATTATTTTGTTTTGAAAATAGGCTTATAGCTTTTTCTATAACTTCTGTTTTTGTTGTATGAAGTTCTTCTGCTAATTGATTTAGTGTAACAATGACACTTTCTTCCAAGCGTAGATTTACTGCTCTTTTCATAATAACTCCTTTCTTTACAATATTGTACATTATAAATATATATTTGTAAAGATTATATGTTCCAAGTTTTTAGAGTACAACGGTTGACTTAACCGACCGTTAGGTTCGGTTCAAGGTTTTGTTAGATGTTTTAGACAGCCACTTTCTTAATATCATCAAAAGAAATTTTATTGCTATCTATTAATCTAAACAATATGTCTAAAGGTTTGTTTTGTGTAACTTCCGCAGTTTCATACTTGTGAAATGCTCTGATACCACCACCAAAAATCGTTGCAGCTTCTTGCTGATTAATATGCAGCTTTTTTCTTATTCTTTTTAATTCATCAGTTGTAAGAAAATGGTCAACTTTTCTTTTAAAGTTAGCAATTTCTAACTTTGTAGATTTTAAATCCTTTGGAGATAAAAAAGCTTCTTTACATTCTGAACAATATTCACCTGATTGTTCTACTTCAATTGAATGTTCTTTATATGTATATGTTGTTGGTCTAGTCTTGTATTCAACTTTTCCATTACAAATTGGACAGTTTGTCATGTTCGTTCCTTGAAAGATATTACGATAGCTTTATCTGATATTTGAAGTTTAATGTAGAGGTCTATGTCATCAATATTAACCAAATAGGTTAAATTTGTCAAGATTATAAAATTAGTTAATTTTCATGTATTTTAAAAATACTTCATTGATGTCTACATGTAGAAACCATTTTTGAAGCTCTTCTCGCTCCCATCGAGAGAGACTGTGAAAGAACTCACTGCCGTTCTCAATTAGAACTTGATTTTGGTCTCACTTACACCCCAGTGAGTGAATCTCCACTTTTGACTACTTTTGAAATTAAGGACTTTGAGACTTTCAAATATGAGGCTATATCAACCTGAGAATAGCCATCAAGATAAGCATTTTGAACAGCAAGGTTTCTATCACTTTTAGTTGCAACATCTGCAAAATGCTCTTCAAATTTCTTTGAGCGTTTCATTATGATGCCATCAATACTTTTTAAAACTTTTTGTTTCTCTTTTTCTTGGAGATATTTGAGTTCTTTTTGAGTAAGTGAAGAATCTAAAAATTCATGGAGCGTTTGTATATCAAACTCTTGTATAAGTAAGGATTCATTGCTACAAGGATAATGCTCTTTTGCATTAAAAATAAGTGAAGCTAAAGTAAAAGGGTACTCACCAACTTTTTGAGTTAATCCTGCTTCTATAGGGTTATACTCTATGTACTTAATAAGTGTGTAAAGATAATCCTCAGATGTTATATATCTTGATTTGTATCTGTCTTGCCATAAGTGACCGCTTCGTCTATACTTTTTATTGTAGTATTTTGCGTAATTTGCATTGACTATACGCATAAATGTTGAAATATTTTCTTTTTGTGTTTCTATAAGAAGATGGTAATGATTGTCCATGATGGAGTAATCATGTAAAGTCACTGTATGGATAATCGATGACTTGTTAATGATTTGTAAAAACATCTCTTTGTCATCAACATGGTCAAAAACAACACAACGATTTACACCACGGTTGATAACATGATGATACCCTGCTAAATCTACTCGTAATCTTGTTGGCATTTTTGAATCTCTCTTTTTTATAACGGGAAATTATATCATAAAAGTGGAGATTCACTCACAGGGGTGTAATGGGAGTTTTTTTCCATCTGTAGTTTCTATTCCTGTATCACTTTATGTGACTTTTTCGGATCTATCTTATTTGATTTTTTATAGCTTACCCCTAATCTTTGAAGTAAAGCATAAACACCATTTCTTGTATATGTTTTATCATACATATTTTCGATTAAATCTACGAGTAATGCACCACTCCAAACTGCCTGAGAATAATTACAGTCTGTTGGCATTATGACCATGTGTCACAAAGAATGCAAAAAGGTATCTTGATGTTAAATTTTCACTATACAGATGAATCATTATTAAAATATTTCTTTTAATTTAATTGATATTTTAACGACTGTCGTGTATAATGTACATAAGGAATAAATCATGACTAAACAAGAAATAGCTACTACATTCAACCTTCCACTCAGCACTTTGAATGATTGGGATAAAGAAGATAGTAGAAAATATAAATTATTTCAATTTTTAAGTAATGTAGATCTTGCAGATGTAGATAAATTATCAAAAGCAAAAAATACGCATAGATTATTTCATATCCTTAATAGAAATATTGATCAAGATAAGTATTTTAGTTATGAAGAGATAAAAAATGCATTTAGTCATTCAAGTATTGATAATGCAACGCAAAGAGAAAAGGTCATATACTCTAAGTTTTTTAAAGAATGTGATGCTAGTGACTTAGAGAGTTTGGAAAAAGTATTTCATGTATCAAAAAGAGATATTAAAAGTATTTACAAACAAATCCCTGAACGTTCTTTTAAAGGTGTATCAGAAGTTTGGGATAAAAGATTTCGACTCAAACCCGTGAAAGTAGAAAAACTGCTTCCTTCGAATAATATACCTTTATCATTACAAGAAATTTTACAAAGAAGAAATCTAAATGTATGATTTTACTATTCAAAAAAATATGCTACTTGCTGCGAATAAGCTATTGGAAAGTAAAGAAATTTCAGATGTTGCTGCTTTAGGTGGAGGAACAGCTCTTAGTGCATATTATTGGAATCATAGGTACTCTACAGATATAGATATTTTTGTGCATAGCAATACTGATATTTCATTGATGTTACGACCTAAAGAGTGGAATATAGATTTTTTAGAAATGTTGAAAGAACTTGGATATAACGGAGATTGTAAGGTTCATCCAGTTTATACAGAAATTGTTATTAAGGATTCTTATAAAATTCAATTTTTCTCTGTTGAGGATAAAACTAATAACCCATATAAAATAGTTGATTTATGGGGAGAAAAGGTGCAGGTTGAATCGGTAGAAGAGATTATTGCAAAGAAAATATTTTACAGAGCACATAAAGGTAATGCAAGAGATTTATTTGATATTGCAATTGCTGTTCACAAGAAGCCTTCATTATTTAGTGAACTACTTATACCAATAGAAAGATTTCAATCATTATATGAAACTGTTTCAAAAATAAAAGAGAACACTGAACTCAGTGAAGAGTATATAGCAGAGATAAAGCTTATGAATCCAAGTAAGGAATATATTGACTTAGCAATGAATACAATAAGCTATCTTTTTATATTTCTAGAGAGCTATTGTGGAGCATATGACTTGAACATAAAATTGAATAAAGATGAGTATAGTATTATTGAAGAAAACAGTTATAGTTCTATAGTCTAAGTCCTTGATAAGTCCGTGCGATATTATTTATTTTAAAATAGTTTGATGAAGTATGAGGGGTAAAAAAATCTCTAGATTCCTAAAAATAGCGATTTTTAAGAGATATGATGATTAGTCCTTTAGATTTTTAGGAGAGCTGCTATGAAAAGTATATATTGTGCGACATACGAATTACTTTTCAACTGACAAATAAAGCCTACAAAACAATTCTAACAAGCGATAAAATCTCATCATATTTAAACAACGGAGAATATGATGAATACAATTAAAATTGCACTTGAATGGTTTGTAAACCCTGATCACCTTCCTTTTATCGCGGGAGTAGTTACTGGAAAGTATAAAGAAGCTGGACTAGATGTTGAGATTATCCAACCAGAAGAGCATTATGATGGTTTTGAGGACTTAAAAGCTGGAAAGATTGATATCCATGTAAATGAACCACTTCACTTGTATGAGCACCATTTTGATGGGATTAAATCACTTGGTCATTTTTTTGAAACTCGTGGTGGAGTTATGATTAGAGCTGATAGGGTTGAAAAACTTAAAGCAAATGGAAAACTTAAGATTACCACACCAGCTTCAAATCCTGTTACAAACAAGATTGGATTTGAAATCATCAAGCGTTATGCAGAAAAAAACGGCTTTGTAATAGATAGAGAAAATGTTGAGTTTGTAGAAACAGACTTTTGGCATATCACAAATATGAAAAATGATGAAAGTTTTGATGGGGCATGGTTATGTTTTTATAACTTTGAAGGTATAGAAGCAAAAATGGAAAATTTTGAGAATCTTTTTATCGACCAGTTTGAATCGCCTTATCCAAACTTCTCAGCACTTGAGATTATGACTTCACAAGCTGTTGTAGATGAAAAAGGTGAAGCACTTCGTACATTTATAGAAGTGACAAACGAGATGGTACTGGCTATACAATCAAGCCCAGTTGAAGCTACGTCTATGTACTATGACTACACAAAAGAGGAAAAAAGTCCTTTGATGAACAAAATCATTGAAGACACATTGCCTCGTTTTGAAAAAAATATAAAAGCAGATCCTCTTAAATGGAAGGACTTATACACTTTCCTTGAAGACTTAGAGTTGGTGAAACTCTCACAAGAGCAGTATGAAAAGATTTGGGAAGCATCAAAGCATTAAAGGAAAGGATATTACATTGTTAAAGCAATTAGGAACATCTCTAGCCCTTGATAACACTTATGTTATAGGAGATGTTCACGGATGCCACTACACACTTTTAAATCTTATAGCAAAGCTTCCATCTGATGCAGAGTTGATTTTCGTCGGAGATTTGTGTGATAAGGGGAACTTTTCTAAAGAAGTTATTGAGTTTGTTATTGAAAATAATTATGCCTGTGTCAAAGGAAACCATGAACATCTTTTTGAAAAATATATCCTTGATGCGGTGGAAAAAAATATTCATAGCCCTTGGAGCGCAGACAAGCGCTATGGTGGTGAAGCATGCATACAAAGTTACAAAGGCGATATAGCACTTATAAAAAAGCACCTTGCTTGGATAGCTAAACTTCCCATGTATATACAAAAAGAAAAGTATTTCATTACCCATGGCTTTGCTTTGGATTTGTATAAGCACAAAGACAATGAAGCGTATTACAATGATTTTTTACTCCGACGGTACTATCAAGACTCGGTTGAACCTAAGGTGGAGGAAGATATAATCAATGTGTTTGGACATTGCGTTTTTTCTGAGGTTCAAGTGGGCGAAAAGTTTTTTTGCTTAGACACCGGATGTCCGACTGATGGCTACTTAAGTGCCTTGTGCTTAGGTACAAAGGAGATTACTCAGGTGAAGATGGATCAAAAAGACTCTTCTCATGTTGTTAAAGAACTTACATTAGAATTATTTAATATCAACAGTACTTTAGAAGAGATTCAAAACATCACGCTCAAGAGTCCATGCAAATATGAGGAGTACGACGTGGTCTCTCATGAGGTTTTAGTCCACATCGTGCAAAGCTATAAAGAAGAGGGTTTAAAAGAGCTTTTAAATATGAAAGAAAAAGGCGTCATATTTCCAAAGCAA
>JGI11705J14877_10000459_pt1 | contig 25549 bp, 23 predicted proteins | sample Etolaghawater15m_FD_14877 | JGI IMG/M metagenome (IMG submission 14877)
AACTATAAAAAAGGTGAAGTTTTAGTTCAAAAAGGGACAAAAATAGCTTATGCTGAAATTGGAATGATGGCTAGTTTAAATATTGCACAAGTTTTAGTATATTGTAAACCAACTGTTGCAATAGCAAGTACAGGTAGTGAGATTTTAGACCTTGGTGAAGAGCAAACAAATAAATCTCAAATAAGATCTTCAAATCATCTTACACTTGAAGCGATAGCTAGACAAAATGGTGCTGAAGTTCATCAAATGGGTGTAGTTAAAGATGATAGAGAATCTATTACAAATCTACTTAAAAATGCACTTACAAAATCAGATATAGTTGTAACAACAGGTGGTGTGTCTGTAGGTGATTATGATTATGTAAAAGATATAATAAAAGAAGAGATGCCAGATGAAGATGCAACAGCATCTTTAGAAGCATCGAATTACAAATCTAAAATTCTTTTTCAAGGTGTAAATATAAAGCCAGGTCAACATATTTTATTTGCACAAAAAGGGGAGAAGTTTATTATTGGACTTCCAGGATTTGCATATAGTTCTACAGTTACATTTATGCTATATGTATTACCGCTAATTTATAAATTTTCAGGTAGCAATAAAGAATTAGAAATAATTAAGGCTACTATTACTCAAAACTTTGCAAAAAAAGCGCCTAAAACAATCTTTACTGCTTGTAATTTAATTAATAATCATGGCTCTTATGAAGTGAACTTTGATGGTAAAAAAACAGGTACAAGTGCAATACTTACAAATATGTTAAATAACTGTGCCCTACTTTATCAAAAAGAGGATTCATCATCTTTAAGTGCTGGTGATACAGTAGAGGTGATTAGAATCTAATGGCTCTAAAAAAGATCTCTTATAAAAATAATACTTTTAATATTAGCTATGAAATAGTTAACCCAAGTGCATTAAAATCAATTTTGTTTTTACATGGCTGGGGATCAAATAAAGAGATTATGAAACAAGCTTTTGAGACAAAATTTAAAGAGTATAAACATATCTATGTAGATATGCCAGGTTTTGGAAAAAGCTCATGTGAAGTTATATTGACAACATATGACTATGCAAATATAATTAATAAATTTCTTAAAATACTAACACCAAACAACTATCAGCTATCCACTATTTGTGGTCACTCTTTTGGCGGGAAAGTAGCAACTCTACTTAATCCTGCTACTTTAGTTTTATTAAGTTCTGCAGGAATAGTTGAGCAAAAGGATACGAAAACATTACTCACAATTAAAATGGCAAAAGTATTTAATAAATTCGGTCTAGGAAAAGTAACTAAACTACTTAGAAGCGGTGATGTAAATATGATGCCTGAAAATATGTATGAGACATTTAAAAATGTTGTTGATGAAGAATTTAATGAAGAGTTTAAAAAATATAAAGGTCAAGCTTTACTTTTCTGGGGAGAGACTGATACTGCTACTACTTTAAGCTCAGGAAAAATCATCGATTCACTTATAGAAAATAGTAAGTTTAAATCATATGATGATAATCACTATTTTTTCTTAAGACATAGCGATGATATAGAAAAAAATATACTTCAAAATATAAGTAATTAATATGATTAGAATATTCTTCTTTATTTCCATACTATATATCTCTAATATTCATGCTATAGATATGGGACAGACACTATGGCAAGGTAATTGCGTAACTTGTCATAATCCAACAAAAGCAATCTCAGCACCATCAGCAAATGAAATAAGATTAAGATATTTAGATGCTTTTCCAAATAAAAAAGATTTTGTAAAGTATATGTCTGTATGGGTTAGTGACCCCCAAGAGGAAACATCTATCATGGGTGATGCTATAGAAAAATATAATCTTATGCCACAACTAGCATATCCACTTAGCACTACGCAAGAGATAGCAGAATATATATACAAAACTGACTTTAACAATAATTAGATAAAATATCTTTATGGAATATTTTTTTACACTTACAAACATACTATTAACTATTTTTTTAGCTTGGTATCTAATTACAAACCTACAGTGGTATAATTACCAAATTCAAAGAGTTATTACAAAACATCATAAAAAACATTGGCATATAATATATTTTATAACTCCTACAGCACTTTTTTATCTTTTAGATAATATATACTTTAGTATCTATTTTTATATATTATTTATACCAAGCTTTGTATGGTGGTATAAACACTTAGATACAAAGCTAGTGATCACTATGAGAGTAAAAAGATTTTTAGCAATACTATTATTTTCTACACTTGTAGTAACTATACTTTGTTTGGCTAGTACTACATGTAATAATGCTGGTGTAATACTACCACTACTTATTACACTAGCAATTACAACTATATTAGAGAAGATATTTTTTATAAACTTTAAATCCCAAGCAAAAAGAAAATTAAAATCAAAAGAAGAGTTAATTATTGTTGCTATCACTGCATCATTTGGAAAAACATCTATTAAAAACTATCTACATCAAATACTATCAAGAAAATTTAATACATATATGACACCTAGAAGCGTCAATACTATTGGTGGAATAGTAAAAGATGTAAATAATGATTTACCAAATGATACTCAAGTTTATATAGCTGAAGCAGGTGCTAGAGTTCAAGGGGACATAGCCACAATTAGTAAATTTTTAGAACCTCAATATGCTATTATTGGAAGTGTTGGAGAACAACATATTGAATATTTTAAAACACTTGATAATATCATCCATACAAAAATGGAAATACTTCAATCTCCTAGATTAAAACATGGATTTGTACATAGTTCAGTACCCATCTTAGAATATAAAACTATTACAAAGTTTCCCAATAATCTTCAAATACTAAAATCGGATCTTAATGGTTTAGAGTTTTCAATTGACATTGATGAAAAGACAGAAATTTTTAAAGCCCCTATTTTGGGAGAATTTAATGCTGTAAATTTAACATCTGTTATTTTAATGGCAAAGCAACTTGGTATGGATATAGATACTATCAAAGAGACATTTAAAAGCTTAAAAAGTGTAGACCATAGACTTCAAAAAATAGAAGCTGGTGGAAAAATAATTCTTGATGATAGTTTTAATGGAAACCTTGAAGGTATGCTTGAGGCTATTAATATTAGTGCTACACATAATGGACGTAAAGTAATTATCACTCCAGGACTTGTAGAATCTACTGTAGAAGCAAATACAATACTAGCTAAAGAGATTGATAAAATATTTGATCTTGTGATTATTACTGGAAGTTTAAATAAAGACACTTTAGAGAAAAATATTAATCAAGACAAAACTATTGTACTAGAGGACAAATCTAATATGCAAGATATACTAGCAGAGCATACACAAGCAGGTGATCTAATATTATTTGCAAATGATGCACCAAATTTCATTTAGGAGAGAAGATGGAACGACTATATAGCCCATGGCGAAGTGAATATGTAAGTAATCAGAAGAATATTGATGGATGTGTATTTTGTCATATCACTAATCATCCAGAAGATGACGAGGCTTTAGGTGTATTATATAGAGATGAATATTGTTTTATAGTTATGAATAAATATCCATATTCTCCTGCACATTTTATGATAATACCTCATTTACATACTGACAAACTAGAAGATTTAGATCCATATGTTTGGGCACATATGTCAAAACTAGCACAACAAGGCGTAAAGCTTCTAAAAGATATTGTAAACGCACAAGGGATAAATATAGGTATGAATTTAGGTCAAGTTGGAGGGGCAGGTATTGCTGAGCATATTCATCTTCATTTAGTTCCTAGATGGATGGGAGATACCAACTTTATTACATCTATTGGCGATACAAGAGTATTTTCAACAGACTTTGAAAAGATATATAAAAGACTTTTAGAAAAGGCACCTGAATACTTTAATGTTTAATGGCTTTTCAAAAAAAGGGATAAAGTTTCTAGAAGATTTATCCCAAAACAATACAAAAATATGGTTTGAAGACCANCGTCATATTTGGGAAAAAGAGATTAGAACACCTACAGAAGATTTTGTACAAGAGATGGGTGAGACACTCCAAATACTTGTACCATCAATAAACTTCAGGCCCAAAGTATCTGGCTCTTTATTTAAAATATATCGTGATGTACGATTTTCTAAAGACAAAACACCTATGAAAAGTAAAATTGGTATTTTATTTTGGCAAGGTAATGGACATAGAATGCAAAGTAGTTCATTTTATATGCATTTTGATAAAGATGAATACTTCATAGCAAGTGGTATTAGAAATTTCAAACAAGCTCTTCTTAAAACATTTAGAGAGTATTTAAAAGATGCTAGCCATAGAGATGAGTTACATAATATTTTAGAAGATTTAAAAACTAAAGGTTATGATTTACCTGAACCACAATTCAAAAGACTGCCAAGAGGGATTAATAAAGATGATACCAATCTTTATCTTTACTTCTTTGGAGCTATGTATGCATATCAGACATTTAAAATTGATGATATTTTTTTCAAAGAAGAGATTTTAGATAAAGTATTTAAAATATATGATGATATGAAAGAGTTACAAACTTGGGTATATGAAATGACACTGACATATGATGAGGACAAATGTTAAGCATTAATCAACTACATACTTTATTAATAAATAATTCTCAAAATTTAACACAAGAGTTTAAAAGGATATTTCATGGTCGTGGTGGATTATATGAAGGTTTTAATTTTCTAACAATAGATTCAATTGATACTATTTTAAGTATTGCATTTTATTTTGAATGTGAAGAAGAGCTAGAGATAGAATTAATCACAATGCTAAAGGAGTTTAGTAAAACTTCAAGACACAATACAGTTATACTACAAAAAAGATATCTAAAAGGCTCTGCTCCTATGGTAATATTAGGAGAGTTAGACAATGACAATGTAGCTTATGAAAATGGCATTAAATTTAAATTAAATCTAAAGTCAAATCAGAACTCTGGCTATTTTCCTGATATGAAAAATGGACGTACTTATATTAATAGTATTTCAAAAAATAAAAAAGTATTAAATCTCTTTTCATATACTTGTGGATTTTCATTAGCTGCTATTAGTGGTGGAGCCAAAAGTGTTGTAAATATGGATATGGCAAAAGGTGCACTATCTACAGGAAGAGAAAATCATAGAATAAATAATCTTGATACATCTAATGTAAAATTTTACCCACATAATATCTTAAAATCATTTTCAAGAATCAAAAGAGATGGACCATATGATATTATAATTATTGATCCTCCAACATTTCAAAAAGGCTCATTTGCTGCAACTAACGATTATCTTAAGATAGTTCAACGTCTTGATGATATATCACATTCAAACTGCATCGTATTAGCTTGTCTAAATTCACCAGAATTAGATAGTCAGTTTATAATTGATTTATTTAATACATATACAAAAACATTTAAATTTGTTAAAAAGTTAGAAAACTTATATGATTTTCAAGCAAAAACTGAAGAAAAGTCACTAAAAAACCTAGTATTTAAGAGAAATTGATAAATTTGTCACTAAAGTGACACATTTTACTTGACAAGATGATATTTGTATGTCATAATACTGTCACATTTGAATAGATCAAAGAAGATAACTGATCGATACGAATAAAAACTCTCTCTCCTTTTATTCGATCAGTTTATTTTAAATCCCAAATTATATGCTAGAATACCATTATGATAACAACACTAGAACAATATACAATACAATTACAAACTTTAAAAAACTGGGCAGATGCCTATTATATCAATGATAACCCAATTGCAACAGATGACGAGTACGACAAATTAAATAGAGAAATCTTATCTTATGAAGAAGCTAATCCAAATAATATAAATCCCACATCACCTACACAAAGAGTTGGTGGAGTAGTTTTAGATGGATTTACAAAAGCAAATCACTTAAGCCGTATGTGGTCACAAGAAGATATATTTAATACCAAAGAACTTAAAGATTGGATCAATAGAGGACTTAAAGTAGTTGATAGTATGTCATTTATATGTGAACCAAAATTTGATGGAGCTAGCTTAAATATCATATATGAAAATGGAAAATTAAAACAAGCTATCACCAGAGGTGATGGTATTGTAGGTGAAGATGTAACTTCCAATGTTAAAACAATACGAACAATACCACTTACTATTGACTATAATGATCTAATTGAGATTCGTGGTGAAGTTGTTATTAAAAAAGATGACTTTAATGCTATCAATGAAGAAAGAATCAAAAATGATGAGGCAACATTTGCAAATCCTAGAAATGCCGCTGCTGGTAGTTTACGTCAATTAGATAGTGCAATTACAGCTAAAAGAAAACTATATTTTCAAGCATGGGGTATAGGTGAAAATAATCTTGAATTAGAAACAAGTATGGAAGTTATGAATTTCGTATATTCTCTTGGCTTTGTAAAACCTCCAATGCAAAAGCAATGTCATACAATAGAAGATATAGAAGATGTTTATTATGAAATCATAGATAAAAGGGATAGTATCCCAATGGGCTTGGATGGCATGGTAATCAAAATAGATAATCTTGAATCACAAATAGATCTTGGATACACTGTAAAATATCCAAAATGGTCATGTGCATATAAATTTCCTGCAGTTGAAAAAGTAACAACACTAAAAGATATTATTCTTCAAGTAGGTCGTACTGGTGTTATTACACCTGTAGCTATTGTCGAACCTACACATATTGATGGTTCTATGGTTGAAAGAGCTACACTACACAACTTTGATGAGATTCAAAGACTTGATCTTAAAATAAATGATAAAGTAATTCTTATAAAAAGTGGAGATATTATCCCTAAAATTACAAAAGTCTTGGTTGATCGTAGAGATGGTACGCAAATAGATATACAACACCCTACATTATGCCCTAAATGTAATAGTGAATTATTAGATGAAAATATACTAATTAAATGTCAAAATCTTGATTGTGAAGCACGTGTAGTAAATAGTATTATATACTTTGCTAGTAAAAACTGTATGAATATTGATGGACTTGGTAATAAAATAGTCGAGCTTCTTGTAAAGAAAAATATTATTACTGATGTACTTGATTTATATACTTTAAAATATGAAGATTTAGATGGCCTTGAAAGCTTCAAAGATAAAAAAATAAATAATCTTCTTAATGCGATTGAAGCTACAAAGGGTACTGAACTATCAAGAGTAGTAAATGCATTAGGAATTGAGCATATTGGAGAAGTAGCAAGTAAGCAAATTTGCTTAGAGTTTGGAGAAAAGATACTTGATGTGACATTTGAAGATTTAATTGAGCTTGATGGTATTGGTGAACAAATGGCAAATAGTTTACTTGAATTTATACGAGTAAATAGAAGTACCATGGAAAAACTATTTGAAGTGATTAATCCTAAAATTGAAGAGAAACAAATAATAGATGAAAATCCATTTAAAGATAAAACTATAGTTTTAACTGGTACAATGAGTGTAAGCCGTGGGATAATCAAAAAAGAGCTTGAGGTTTTAGGTGCTAAAGTTTCTGGGTCAGTATCTAAAAAAACTGATTATCTAATATATGGTGAAGATGCTGGAAGTAAATATGATAAAGCAGTTACTCTTGGTGTGACTACACTTAAAGAAGAAGATATGAGAGAAATAACTAATGATAATTGAATACGATAATATTTCAGCAACACAAAAGTATAAAGTAATGAGCCAATCAATTATACCTAGACCAATAGCTTGGATAGTTACAGTTGATAATGATATTATAAATGTAGCACCATTTTCATATTTTACACCTCTATCAAGCAATCCAGCTACAGTAATTGTATCTATTGGTCATAAACTTGATAACACACCAAAAGATACATTAAACAATATACGAAAAACAAAAAAAGCTACAATATGTTTTGTAAATGAAACAAACTTAGAAAATATGATTGCAAGTGCTGAACCTTTAGCAAAAGATATTAGCGAAGTTGAAAAATTCAATATACCAACTAAAAATATAATTGATCACTATCCACCTATAATAGATGGATGTGATAGTGCAATGTTTTGTGATTTCCATAAAGAAATAGATATGGAAGGTCAAACCATACCTATCATATTAGAAATTAAATCTCAATATTTTAATGATAATATTTGCGATGAACGATTAAATATCGATTTAGACAATATATCTAGAGTAGGAAAAGAGTATGCAAAATCTACTAAAATTTAATAGTACTTATACTTTCCTGCTTCAACATCTTTTCTAATTTTTGCAACTTCCTTTTTAAATATATCTATTAAAATAGTCGCGGCTTTTTGATCATCAGCCTCAGGTACATCTATATCTGTAATTCTCATATGCTTTTTAAATAAATCTTCAACTGAATTTTTGATATCATTTTCTCTACTGTCTAATTCTTTTTCTACACTATCCATAAAATCCTCCTCATAAGTATTTGCTTACATTATTATAGCTAAAATATTAAGATGATGACAAGCTTAAAAAAATTACCAAATATACATAAAATAATTTATTGCATCTTTGTTTTAATTTGGATTTCATTAGCTATTAATCCACAATTTAGAGAAGATTGGCTCTTAGAAAATATATTAGTAATAATTATTTTTCCTACAGTGATTTATCTTGATATAAAATATAAGTTCTCTACTATTGCAGTAATATTTCTCTTTTTATTTGGAGTTTTACATCTAATTGGAGCACACTTTACATATTCAAAAATGTACTATTTTGACTATATCACAACTCTTTTTGGATTTGAAAGAAACCACTATGATAGAATTGTCCACTTTTTATTTGGATTATTGATCTATCTTCCACTATATGAAATGCTAATACATTACTATAGACAAAAAAGTGCATCTAATATCGCTCTATTATCTATTATTGCTATTGCAACTATTTATGAAGAAATAGAATGGATTGCTGTAGAATTCTTTTATTCAGAGCTAGGTGCTGCATTTTTAGGTATACAAGGTGATATATGGGATGCTCAAAAAGATATTGCTTTAGCTATATTAGGTGCTATTATTACTAGAGCAATCATACTATATAAAAGTCAAAAATAGTTATTTAGAAGTAAATTGCGCATAAACAGGTGTATGGTCTGAGAACTTCCCGGTATTGATTGTTTTAGCCTCAAGCAACTCCAAGCCTTGATAAAAAATATTATCAATCGAATAACCAAAAACTGATTTAACCTTCTTTTGATGAAAGTTATCAAGTGTTATGGCGCGTAATTTTAAATTTTTCATTAGTTGATTTAATAAGTTTGTACGAGAGAGATTCCAATTATTAAAATCACCTGCTACAATCATTGCACCATCATACTCCAAAAGAATATTAAAAAGTTTGTGGATTTCCTTACTATAATAATTATTACTTCGAAAATTAATAGCATGTATATTCACAACCAAAAGATCTTTTTGATTATGTAATTTATATAAATTTACCAATGTACTTTTATGTGTTTTAAAAAATGGTTCTTGTACTTTACTCAATATTGCATCGGCTTTTATGATTTGCACATCGGATGCGTTTAATACACCATAGTAACTCTTTTTTGTTTCAATATTTGGAGCACACACATAAGGATAGTTTGGAATTAAATAATGTTGTGTAGTCTTTTTTATTTTAGCCTCTTGCAGTAAAATAATATCAGCATCATATTGATGTAAAATTTTCACCATCAGAGGCTCAAATTTTTTATTTAGTGTTTGTTTATATACATTCCAGCAAAAAAGTCCAAAATTTTTGGGTAAGTGTTCTTTCTTAGCTAAATGATTAGAATAGATTAGTGAATTTCTAGGTACAAACATACAAAATTGCCCTTAATTAATCTAAAACTTTTCAAGTTTATTCTCTATTTCCTCTACTATCTTCCACATCTTTAAAATAGAATCTGGATTTAATGATATAGAATCAATTTCATTTTCAACTAAAAATTTTGTAATTTCAGGATAATCAGATGGAGCCTGTCCACAAATACCAATATATTTATTCTCTTTTTTGCAAGTCTCAATCGCCATTTTAAGCATTCTTTTAACAGCTTCGTCTCTCTCATCAAATACTGATGAAACAAGTTCACTATCTCTATCAACTCCAAGCATTAGCTGCGTTAAATCATTTGAGCCTATGCTGTAGCCATCAAATACTTTCAAAAATTCATCTGCCAAAATAACATTACTTGGAATTTCACACATTGCATATATTTCTAAATCATTTTCACCCTGTATTAAACCAGCTTTATTCATGATTTTTATTACTTTTCTACCTTCATCTGGAGTTCTAACAAATGGAAGCATAATTTTCACATTGGTTAAACCCATATCATCTCTAACTTTTTTTAGTGCCTCACACTCCCATAAAAAAGCTTCTTTGTATTCTTTTGAATAATATCTACTTGCCCCTCTAAATCCTATCATTGGATTTTCTTCATCTTCTTCAAAATCAAATCCTCCAGGCATAAGCTTATATTCATTTGATTTAAAATCGCTAGTACGCACAATTACAGGTTTTGGATAGAAAGCTGCTGCTATAGTGGATATACCCTCAGCAAGTTTTTTAATAAAAAAAGTTTTTGGGTCTTTATATCCCTTAGTAAACTCTTTTATAAGATTTTCATCATCTACTTTTTTCCCCTCTTGCATAGAAACTAATGCCATCGGATGAGCTTTAATATAGTTATTGATAATAAACTCCATACGTGCCAATCCAACACCTCTATTAGGTAAATTTGCAAATGTAAATGCTTTTTGTGGATCTCCTACATTTAAAAAAAGTTTTGTTTTTGTTTCTTTTAAATTCTCTAGATTTGTCTCACTTATCTCAAAGTTTAAAATATTTTTATATACAAATCCTTCTTCCCCTTGAGCACAAGATACAGTTACCTCTAAATTATCTTTTAAAATTTCTGTTGCATCGCCACACCCTACAATAGTAGGTACACCAATCTCTCTTGCTATAATTGCTGCATGACAAGTACGACCACCTTTATTTGTCACAACTGCTGAAGCTTTTTTCATTATAGGTTCCCAATCAGGATCAGTAGTATTGGCAACTAGTACTTCACCATCTTTAAAGTGATATGCTTGTGATAAATCACTTATAACTCGAACAATTCCACTTCCTATTTTTTCTCCAAGAGCTTTACCATACGTTAAAACTTCTTTTTTAATACCTTTGTCTAAAAGCTTATATTCTTTTATTATATTCTTTTGTATTTTTTTTGACTGAACTGTTTCTGGTCGTGCTTGAACAATAAATATCTCTCCAGTATCACCATCTTTTGCCCATTCTATATCCATAGGTCTATATTCATTAGATATTTTAGAATAGTATTCTTCTATTTTCAAACCATAATTACTAAGTTGGATAAGCTCATCATCACTCAAAGAAAAACTATTTTGTTCCTGTTGTGTTGTTTCTATATTTTTAGTATTACTTTCATCACAATAGATCATCTTAATATTTTTATTACCAAGCTGTCGTTTTAAAATACAAGGAATATTATTTTTTAACATAGGTTTAAAAATCATAAATTCATCTGGTGTCACTTTTCCACTTACTATATTTTCACCAATTCCATAAATTGAATTAATCGTAATTAAGTTTTGACTACCACTTTGAGTATCTATTGTAAACATAACTCCACTGCTTGCTTTATCACTTCTTACCATTTTTTGTATTCCTACCGATAAAGCAACTTTAAGATGATCATAACCTCTGCTTTGTCGATAACTTATTGCTCTATTTGTAAACAAAGAGGCAAAACATTTTTTTACACTATCTATTAAACTATCAATACCATTAATATTTAAATATGTATCTTGCTGTCCTGCAAAACTTGCATCTGGTAAATCTTCAGCAGTTCCTGATGATCTTACTGCAACGTCAATATTATCTTCTCCATATTCAAATGCAAGTTTTTTATATGCAATTATAATTTCATCTTCCAAAACTTTTGGAAGCTTGGCATTTAAAATAAGTTTTCTTACACTAGAACCTCTGTGTTCTAAATTTTGAATATCAGAAATATCTAAATCAGATAATATATTAGATATTTTTTCTTCTAGATTATTAGAAGATAGCAAAAGCCAATATGCCTCACTTGTAGTTGCAAAACCATTTGGTACTTTTACACCAAGGCTCTGTAAGTTACTATACATTTCACCTAAACTAGCATTTTTACCACCAACTATAGAAATATCTTGAATACCTAATTGATTAAAAAATTTAATATATTTCATCACTTATTACCTTGTTAATTTTGAAGCTAAATTTAAAAGCTTTGGATCTATTTTATATACTTTATCTACAACTTCATCTATTTGTAAAAATTTACACTTTGCATCTTGATATACAATAACCTCATTTACTTTTTCTTTCAATAACCTATCTATTGAATATGATATAAATTCAAAAGCCATTAATCTATCATATACACTTGGGCTTCCACCTCTTTGAATATGACCCAATATCATCTCTCTTACTTCAAATTCTAAATCATCTTCAATCCATTTTTTGATCTTTTGAGTATCTTTAGTAGCTTCAGATACTACTGCAATAATATAGTTTCTACCATTTTTAATCTCTTTTTGTAAGAGATTTTTCAAAGAGTTTAAATCATATTCTAGTTCAGGTATTATACAAACCTCAGCACCACTTGTAAGTGCCGAAATAAGTGCTAAATATCCACAATCTCTTCCCATAGTTTCTACTACAAAAGCTCTTCTAAAAGATGAAGATGTATCTCTTATAGCATCTAGAGCATTTTTAATAATATTTAATGCTGTATCAACACCTAAACAATAAGTTGTTCCAAAGATATCATTATCTATAGTTGATGGGACTCCTACAAAAGATATATCAAATTCTTTTGAAAAGATATCCATAGCTTTAAAACTTCCATCTCCACCTAAGACTATAAGTTTATTGATATTGAATTGTTTTAAATTATTATACGCTATTTGTCTATGCGTATATTCATAAAATCTTTTAGATCTTGAAGTACGTATTACTGTCCCACCCAATTGAATAATTCCTGATACATCTTTATATTGAGCTTCTTTAATATTTCCATCAATTAGTCCTTCAAATCCATCGTAAATAAAATATGGTGTTAGATTATTATCAAAGCTATATTCAACAAATTTTTTAATAGCAGGATTCATTCCAGCACTATCACCTCCAGAACACATTATTGCTATTGAATTCATATTGATCCTTTCTGACTTTTATTTCGAATAATCTTTTCTAATTCCATTACTGCTATTAAAACTAAAGCAATAACTAATAGCATTCCCCAAACCTTTAAATCAACTGGCTGAACACTTAACACTGATTGCATAAAAGGGTTATACATAGCAGTAATATGTATCATTTGTGCTGCTATTACAGATATCCATAAAAATTTATTTTTCATATGATTAATTTTAAATATAGAATTAGTTTCCGTTCTCGAATTAAATACATGTACATTTTCAAACAATACCATCATTAATAATGTAATATTTCGAGCCATTTCTTCAGTAAATCCATATTGTAGTAAAGTATAAAAGACTATAAATGCAGATATACCCATATATAATCCACCAATAACAATTCTACTAATCATGAGTTTATTAAATATTGGTTCTTTTGGATCTCGTGGTTTTTGTTTTAATATTCCCACCTCAGCTTTTTCAAGCCCAAGTGCAATATCTTGAATACCATTTGTAACAAGATTTAACCACAGCAATTGTACTGGTAATAATGGAATTGGTACAAAAAACAACATTGATAATATTATTAAAACAATCTCAGCAAATCCAGTTGATACAAGTAAGTGTATAACCTTTCTTATATTATTGTATGCTACTCGACCTTCTTCTATACCATTTATAATAGACTTAAATGAATCATCTGTTAGTATTAAATCACTTGATTCTCTTGCTACATCAGTTCCACTTTTTCCCATTGATATACCAATATTTGCATATTTTAGTGCGGGAGCATCATTCACACCATCACCAGTTACTGCTACAAAGTGTCCTAAGTCTTGAAACGTTTTTACAATTAACTGTTTTTGTTCTGGTGTTACTCTTGCAAAAACTCGTTTTTTTGCTATATCTTCTTTATTTGCACCTTGCTCTTCCCAATGTAAAAGCTCTACTCCATCAATAACTTCATCAGAACTATTAGCAATACCTAATTGTTTTGAAATAAATAGTGCTGTATGAGGATGATCTCCTGTAACCATCACTACATCAACCCCTGCATCTTTTGAAGTTGCAACAGCCTCTTTCACTCCATCTCTTAAAGGATCTATAATAGCTGTAAATCCTAAATAAATATATTCATCTTTTGCAATATCTTCATCATAATTTATTTTATATGCTAAAGCAATTGTACGAAATCCTTCACTTGCCCACTTATCCACTTGCATATTAATATCTTTATAACTTTCGTCATTTAATATACACTTACTTAGAATTGTTTCTGGGGAACCTTTAATAAAGTCTATTTTTTGATTATCTATCTTATAACTTATTGCTGAAAATCTATTAATAGGTTCATATGGAATAGTGTGTAAAAGTATACTTTCTTCTCTTAGCTTAGCCATATTCTTATCTAGATTAAGTACATATCTAGCTAATGCAACATCTACTTGATCACCTAAAAATTCATATTGATTATTTTTGATATTAAAAGTTGATTCATTACATAAAATGGCACATTGTAATATCTTTTTATCAATATTTTGAGAATCTGTAAATATCTCTGTAGGTGTTACAATATTTTTTACACTCAATTGATTTTGTGTCATAGTACCAGTTTTATCACTTGCAATAAGAGTACAAGAGCCTAATCCTTCAATTGCTGATAGTTTACGTACTATTACATTTTTTTTACTCATAGCAATACTAGCTACACTAAGTGCAACAGTAATTGCGACAGGAAGCCCTTCAGGAATAGTAGAAACAGCCAGTGCAACACTAAAGAAAAATATCTCTTTTAATTGTATCTCTTGAAGAATACCAACAATTATAACTAGTCCAATAACCACGGCTATAAATTTTGTAATATTAAATGAGAACTTTTCCATTCGTAAAAATAAAGGTGTTTTAGAAGATTGAGATGATGTAAGAAGTATAGCAATTTTACCAACTTCTGTATCTTTACCTATATTTGTAACTACACCAATTGCACGACCTTTAGTGATCATAGAACCTGCATAAAGCATATTTTGTCTGTCACTTAATAATATATCTTGATTATCATATATACAAGTAGCATCTTTCATAACATCTATTACTTCACCTGTAAGTAAAGACTCATTAACAGACAAATCATTTGTCTCAATTAATCTTATATCTGCAGGAACTTTAACACCAGATTCAAAAAATACAATATCACCTACAGTTATATCACTACTTATTAGCTCTACTTTTGTATTATCTCTTAAAACTGTGACATAAGTTTTAATCACTTTTTTTAAAGCATCAGCTTTTTGTGCAGCTGAATATTCTTGATATGTTCCTATTAGCGCATTGATTAATAATACTGCCATTATAAAGCCAGCATCGCTTAACTCGTTAATAGCAAAAGAGATAAAAGCAGCAATAAGTAAAATATAAATAATAGGACTTTTAAATTGATTAAAAAATGTATTAAAAATAGTATGTTTTTTAGTAGTAGGTAAAGAATTTTCACCATAAATTTTATATCGTTTACTGGCCTCGTTATTACTAAGACCTTCTATAGTACCATCTAAGTCTTTTAGAGTATTTTCAATACTTTTATTATAAAACATAAATTATTATATTTAATATGCCATAAGAGTGATATTAATAAAAGAAAAACTAATCTTATATGATGTACAATAGAGTTATTATAACAAAGGATATGTATATGGCTTTTTATACATCTTATGGTGCTGCTGGTGAAGTCACAGGATCTTGTCATCTTTTAAGTATTGGAAATATAAATATATTAATTGATTGTGGTATGTTCCAAGGTGAAGAGAGTGAATTAAACTTTGAAGACTTTGGCTTCAGTCCTGAAGATATAGATTACTTAATTGTAACACATGCTCATCTAGACCATATTGGTCGTATACCTTTATTAGTAAAGCAAGGATTTAGTAAAAAAATTATCTCTACTAGAGCAACATTTAGTATTGCTCAGTTAATGTTAAAAAACTCTGCAGGAATTTTAGAATCTAAACCAAAACAACTATACACTACACAAGATGTTGAGCCAGCACTTGAACTTTTTGGTAATTTTCTAGAATGTGATGAGTCAATGTATCTTGATGAAGATATAAAAATCACTTTTAAAAATGCAGGACATATTTTAGGTTCTGTTAGTGTAAAAATAGAATTTACTGATGAAGAAATGTCTAAAAGTGTTGTATTTTCTGGTGACATTGGACAAAGTGAACGGATAATAACTGCACCAATTGAATTTTGGGATAGTGCAAACTATATTTTTGTTGAATCAACATATGGACTATCACTTCATGAAGATTTAGATACTTCAGTTGAAGGTTTTAAAAAACAAATTTTAGAAACTATTAAAAATGGTGGAACTGTTGTTATTCCATCATTTGCATTGGAAAGATCTCAAGAGATACTTTTTTTATTAAAACAAATGAGCGATAAAGGTGAGTTAGAGAATACTCCTGTATTTTTTGATTCACCATTAGCTATTAACGTAACAAAGACTTTTTTAAACTACCCACATCTATTTAGTGATGACGTAAAAGATATATTAAAACATGGCATAAATCCATTTGATTTTAAAGAATTAGTGCAAACATATACTCCAGAAGAATCTATCCGTATCAATTCCCATAAAGGCTCAAAAATAATTATTGCAGGAAGTGGAATGTGTGAAGGTGGACGAATTAGCTACCATCTAGTTAGATATCTTGAGAATGAGAATAATCTTGTCCTTTTTGTTGGATATCAAGTAAATAATACACTTGGTCAAAAAATATTAAACTCCAAAGAGAAGATATCAATCTTAAATTCAGATATAAATGTAAAAGCAAAAGTTAGTTTTATCCCTGGTTTTTCTGCTCATGCTGATAAAAAAGAACTTGTCCAATGGATAGATAAAATAAATGATATATATTGTGTATATTTAATTCATGGGGACATGCCTCAACTAGAAGCATTAAAGCATACAGTAAAAACTTCACTTGATGAGAAAGCACATGTTGTCAAGTTTGGAGAAAGAATTCACATTTAAGAAGTAAAGATGAGTGATTTAGAACAAGAATTTTTAGATAATAAAGATAAAAAAAAAGACAAAAAACGTTTATTTAAAATACTTGGGGATTTTGTAAATGTATATTCAAAACTACATACTCTACCTCCTGCTGTATCTATTTTTGGAAGTTCAAGAGTAGATGAAAATGATCAATACTATAAAATAACATCTAGAATTTCAAAGATATTGTCAGATGAAGGATATGCTATAATCACTGGCGGAGGATCAGGTATTATGGAAGCAGGTAATAAAACTGCTAATATATCTGTAGGACTGCACATAGACCTTCCTGATAAACAAGAAATAAACCCTTTTGTAAAAATACCACTTGAGTTTCGATATTTTTTTACAAGAAAAGTAAGTTTTATAAAATATTCAGTTGCATTTATTGTAATGCCCGGAGGATTTGGAACACTTGATGAGCTTTCAGAAGCATTATGTTTAGTTCAAACCAAACGAATGGGGAACTTCCCAATTGTACTTTTTGGAACTTCATTTTTTGAACCGCTTAATGATTTTTTTAAAGTGATGCTAAAAAATAACTATATAGATGAAAAAGATATGTCATCATATTTAATAACTGATAGTATAGAAGAAGCAATGGAGTATATTAAATATAAAGGCATGCAATGATTGAAGCAAAAAATTATACTGATTTTATAAAAAAAGCAGAAGTAACATTAAAAGATAAATTATTTGATCAAGATTTAGCAGTTGAATCATTAACAAAAACACTATTAGAATCATATCTACTCCATACCAAAAGTAAAATTCAAGCTTTATTTACATTTATAGGTCCAGCAAATAGTGGGAAACACTATTTATGTGAACTTTTAGCGCAATTAGAACCACACACAAAACAACTAAAAACCTTTTATATGGATCAATATAGTGGAAATTTTGGTATTGGAGTTGAACAGTTGGGTGCTGTTAGTTTTCAAAGTGATATAATTGAATTTATTGAACATAATCCAAATAGTATTTTAGTTTTTGAAGATATTGATAAAGCAGATTTACAAGTACAATTAGCTTTATATACCCTGTTTACAGACTATGAAAAAACTCAAATTGATTTTTCAAATATTATAGTTATTATTACAACAACTTGTCTTTCATCACTTCTTCAACGTAAAGATATAAAAAAAGTTATTAAAAATGATCCTTTACAGGCACATACATTTTTGATAGAACAACTATCTTATGAACAAGTATTAGTTGGGGATAGTAAAGAGAATACATTTGATAAAAAACTACTTTCACTTCTTAATGAACATACTACAATAATTTTTAATAATTTAAGTATTAAAACATTAATTAAAATAGGAGCAAGAAGCTTGCATCAAATGTCACAAGCTTTTATTAAAAAAAGTACTATAGTTCTTGAATATAATAACATTGATATATTTGTTTCCCTAATTACATTATCATTAGCTCCATATTTAAATGCTAGACATATAAAACAAAAACTACCAAAACAGATATTTGATAATATATATAGCATTCTTAGGCAAAAAGAAAATATAGAGCAAATAGGCTATGATGTATCACATAAGGCTCAACAATTTGTAGAAGAAGCTTTAAAAGATGAAGAGTTACTTCTAAAAAATATTATTAAAAAACATAAACGAATCAATTTAGAATGGGAAATAATATATAACGATGATAAGACTATAAAATGTATAATTAAGGATGCATTTTATGTGGATGAAGAGTTAAGTGTAGTTTCACATGATACATTACATATATCAGACATCACTTTTAAAGATATAGCGGGACATCATAAAGTAAAAAATCAACTTTTGGAGATAGTAGAGTTACTTAAAGAACCTACAAAACTTAAATATTTTGGTCTGAATGTACCAAAAGGTATGATTCTTTATGGACCACCAGGAATGGGGAAAAAACTTTTAGCCAGAGCTTTTGCTAGTGAAGCAAATATGCCATATACAGTAATTGGAGGCTCTGACCTTTTTATTAAAAAAAATATTGATAAAGCATATTTGCAAGCATATGGCTCTGCCCCTGCAATAGTAATACTTGAGGATATTGATGTTGAAGGTATTGTAGGAGGAATGGTTTCTACTATGGGTATTGAACCAATAATTGAACAACTAGACACATTGCACCAAAGTTTTGAATCACCAATCTTTACAATTATTACTATAAGTAGCCGTTTAAATATCCCACTAGAACTTTTAGAGGCAAAACGTATAGATATTCAAATAGAAGTTCCAAAACTTGATATTGAAGCTAGAGAATTCTTTATTAAAGAGGTATTAAAAAAGCCTCATAATAAAAATATTGATATTGATAGGATTGTACGATATATTTCAGGTATGGGTGGAAATGAATTAAAAAGGATTGGTGAAGAAGCTGCCTTATATGCTGCACGAAAAGGATTAAAAGAACTAACAGAAGAGATACTTTTGGAGCAGATTAATATTATTAAATATGGTACAAAATTAGAAAGTAAAAATATACGTGATGTTGAAATATCTATGGCAAAAACAGCTTATCATGAAGCTGGACATGCTGTTTTATCTCTTGTTCTTTTACCTAAAAATAAAATTGAGCAAGTGACAGTTGCACCAAGAAGTGAAGCATTAGGATTTACATCCTATCATAGTGAAGACTATGTTGATTCAGTATCAAAAGAAGATCTCTTTAATGATATATGTGTACTTTTTGCAGGTAGAATTGCAAAAATGGAGAAATTTGGTGAAGCTGATGGCATGGAAACTGGGGCAATTAATGACCTTGAAATTGCAACTACTCAAATTTATGCAGCCATTGCTATATTTGGAATGGATGAAGAATTAGGCTATATAAACATAAGTGGCTTATGTGAAATATATTCAAATCAACTATTTAAAGAAAAGATAGAAAATCGTATTTCTATCTGGATTAATAATGCTATGGAAAAAACTAAAAAAGAAGTTATTAGATTATGGCCAGCAATCGATGCAGTAGCAAACGAGCTAATAAAAAAAGAGATGATAGATGGTGAGGAATTAAAAGAGATTGTTACGAAGCAGATATTAGAATAGATCTATTAAGATGATAATTAATACGATTTATATGAACGCTTATCCTAGATAACCATCTAGCGGCCATAAGATGCTCTTTACTTTGTGGTATGCTAATCTCATTTGCAGCAACTTTATTTGCTATAATATCTCTGTAGCTATTTTCATTTTCCAAAAAAGTTGCAGATATTGTTTCACTGAGTTGTATTGCATTTGCAAACTTATTATTTTCAATATTTTCAATGATTTCTAAAATATTTTTACTTAGCAAAATATTCATCTGCTTTAATCCATTTGTTTGCAACTGTCTAATCTTGATATATTTATCTTCGCTTAATCTATCATATAATCTTTGTAGATGATCTAAAAGATGAACCAAGGAGATTAAATAGTCAAAATTATTTTTATTTTCACTTGTTAATGTTATTTTCTCCGTAAATAACACTATTAGATCAATCGAATCTTTTAACTGTCTCATATTGATGTTTTTACCTCTTTTTTTATCTACTGAAACCAACCAATATGTATACTCCAAAAGGTTTATATATTCCTGCTTTGCACTTAAAAGTACATTGTTAAGCGACAAGTTTGGATCATCCAAGTAAATATCATCCAAATAAATACTACTTTGCATATTATTATCTTTTATAATTTTTTTTATAAAATTTGAAAAATATTTTGCAAAAGGGAGAATCATAACTACACCAATAAGATTGAACATACTATGAAAAGCAACTAGAGCAATCTCTGCATTGTTAACAATAAAACCACTATCAATAACATTAGACAATTTTACAAATGGTACTATTAAAAATATAGCACCAACTGCTGTGAATATATTAAATACAACATGGGAATATCCAGTACGACGCACATTAATGTTTCCACCAATTGTAGCAATTGCTGCTGTAACAGTCGTCCCAACATCCATCCCAATGACTAGTGCTGCTGCTTGTTCGAAACTAATTGCTCCTGTATATAAAATTGTTAGAGTTGTGGCGACACCAGCGCTAGAAGATTGTGTAATAATTGTAAAAACCATACCAATCAATAATAATTTTAATATTCCAATCCAGCTATCTGGTGATATATTATATGCAGAAATAATTTTTTCAAGTCCTATTGCTTCAGATTGCATTGTAATAATTCCAACAAATATTAATCCAAAACCAGACATAGCAAAACCAATATTTGCCAAATTACTTTTTGAAAATAACTTTAAAAGAGTACCAATTAAAATCAATGGTAATACAAATATCCCAAGTTGAAATTTAAATCCAAAAAATACTACGATCCATCCTGTGATTGTAGTACCAAGGTTTGCACCAAAAATTATCCCTAAAGCTTCAGTAAACCCAATTGTCCCAGCACCTACAAATCCAATAGCAGCTACAATTGTTGCACTTGAAGATTGCAAAATGGCAGTCATAATTGCACCACTCATAGCACCACTATATTGACTACTAGTATATAAGAGTAATTTATTTTTTACCAAATCACCAACAGCAGCTTTTAAACCACTAGTCATAATAATCATACCAAGTAAAAAAATACCAAGCCCCCCACTAGCTTTAATAATAATTAGTGTAGTTGAAGATTCAATCATTATGACAATCTATTTAAAATATTTTTATTATCACAAAAAAGTTTAATATTTTTTAAAGAAAGCTCTTTTAATTTATTTAATGCCTCTTCTGTATAGTACGCCATATGTGGAGTATGAAATACTTTTGGTGATGATTTTATAGTTGATGCTATACTTTTAGAGCATGTACAGCTTTTAAATTCACACTCATTTTCAATAACATCTATACCAAAATATCTTTCACTTTCACTAATAGATTTAATAATAGCCTCATTTGAGATAATCTCACCACGACCTATATTAATAATTACCGCATTTGGATTTATTCTATCTATATTATTAGTATTTATTAAATGTAATGTATCTTTATTCAAATCCGTACTAATAAAGATAATATCACTTTTTAGTGCTTCTTCTAATTGTACATATTTTAAATCAAAATCACTTATTAAATTATCTTTTTTTGCTCTACTAAATGCTTTTATTTTCATATTAAAGCCATTTGCAATTTTAACTATATTAGATCCTATATCTCCTGTTCCAATCACACTACAACTTTTTTCTGAAAGTTCAAAGCCTTTTAGATCTAAATAATCATAATTTAAATTATTAACTCTACCAAGAGCAATAGACGTTTTGCGTGAGATATTAAGTAAAAGAGAGAAAGCAAATTCACTTACACTGTGCTTTGCATAGTGGGCTACATTAGATGATACAATATTTAATGATTTTAGTAAATCAATATTTAAATTATCATATCCAGCAGATCTTGTTTGTATATACTTTAAATTTGGAAAACTATTTAAAACTTTCGGATTAATTGTTGATGTTACAAAAACTGATACTACATCATATTCATTTTTAGCAGATGAACTTACTACATAATCAGATATACATGTAGAATAAAAATCAAATTCTAAACCTGATAAGTTCTTAGTAAAATATTTAATATCATCATTAGTTGCATCAAAAATAGCTATTTTCATAATTTGTCTCCTAAAATACTTTAACACTGATTAATAATAAATTTAAAATCACTCCACACCATGGTATCCAAACTGGTATCTCAATAACACCCTCAACCTTTGGTTTAATTTTTTTAATTCTTATTAGTGCAATATTAACTAGTGTAAAAATTATAAGTATTAACATACTTGTAAATCCAGCTAGAGTAACTAAATCAAAAAATAAAGCAAAAACTACAGTCACAATACCAACTAAAACAGTAGCTTCTACTGGTGTTTTTGTTACATTAGATACTCTAGCAAAATACTTCGGTAGCCATCCTTTGCTTGATAATCCATATACAACTCTTGATGCCATAATAATTTGTATCAACGCCCCATTAATCACTGCAAATAATCCAATAATAGAGATTATTATTGGGTCATACCCTGATATATTTTGATAAATATCTGATAATGGTGCTTTTGATAATACTAATTGTTCTAATTCAAGTGATTGCAATGCAACAAGTATTATTAATATATAAAGAATTGTAGAAATAATTAATGCTAATAAAATAGCTCTTGGAAATGTTTGGGTTGGATTTTTAACCTCTTCTGCAACATTTACCATATCTTCAAATCCTATAAAAGCATAAAATGCCAAAAAAGATCCAAGAAAAATAATTCCAACTTCTGTAATATCAAATTCTGGAATAAACTGAGTATATGGAATATTTGGATTAATAATATTATCAAATCCAAAATATATAATTAATAGTAATCCAAATATTTCAATAGCTGTAAAAATTGAAGCCATTATAATACTAGCCTTAATACCTTTAATAGATAATAGTACTAATAATAAAATAATCATAGTGATTGAAAATGGTACGGGGATGCTTATAAATTCACTTAAATATCCAACAAATCCATGAGAAAGAGCTGCTGCTGAAATTAAACCTGCGAGGGCTATAAAAATACCACTTGCAATTGCTAGGTTTTTTGAACCTATTCCCTCTTTTATATATACAGCTTCACCTGAACTAACGGGATATCTTGAAGCTAATTCCATATAACTTAATGCAGTAAATATAGCTATAATACAAGCAACAACAAATGATAAAACGGAACTATATCCTGCTACACCTGCTACCTTACCTACAAGAACATATATACCAGCACCTAATATATTTCCTAAGCCATAAAAAAGTAGCAGTGCTACACCTAATTCTCTTGATAATTTTGACTTAATCATTCTATATCTTTAAATTCTTCTCTTCGTTTTTCAAATTTTTTCTTATAATTTTCATAATCACCATAATCAAAAAATTTACTATATCTAGAGTGGCGATCTTTTATTAATTTTGAATGTTTAATAGGACACCAAAACTGTTCAGTTCTAGCAGCAATTTCTCTTACATATGCTACTACACCATTAAAATACTCACAATACCAACAATTAACTTTTTGAAATCTATCTAAATAAGCTAGTTTATATCTATCTATAATAACATAGTTTTTTCTTTTTACTTTGGGAATTTTATACAAAGGGAAGCAAATAAATTGATATATACTTACAAAAACATCAATCAAGACAATAGGAATAATCATCATCCAAATAAATGGTAATGAAATAATTGTAGCTAAAGAAAAAGAAGATAAATATTCAAGAGTTCCTACTGCATAGTCTTTAATATGAGTTTTTTTATCTTCAATATTATGTAAAAACTCATCTTCTTTACTTCTTATTTCTTCAAACAGCTCAACTTCTAGGTCATTAATTTGCTCTAAAAGTTGATCAATTTTACTAGACATTATCGGAAGTTATCAAACACCAATGGTGCTTTTAGTTCTAGAGACTTCAGATGTCTCATCACTGTTTGAAGATCATCAAGATTTTTTCCAGATACTCTGATCTCATCGCCTTGATTTACTGCTGTAACCTTTAGTTTAAGAGATTTAATCTCTTTTTGAATAGTTTTTGCTTCATCTGATTCTATACTATCAACTATTTTGTAAGTAAACTTTCTTTTACCACCACTAGCATCATCAGCTTTAACTTCTTCAAGAGAGTTTATAGATACACCACGTTTGTTCATTTTAGAGATTAAAATATCTTTCATAGCATCTACTTTATTGTCACTATCACTTAATAGTGTCAACACTTTAGCACCCATATTTAAATCAATCTCTTTTGTCACACCTTTAAAATCATATCTATTATCAACCTCTTTTTGAGCTTGAACAAGAGCATTTTTCATCTCTTGCATGTCAAGCTTGGCAGATATATCAAATGAATGTTCTTTTGACTTTGCCATAAAAACTCCTAGTCTTTTCTCTCAGTTACTTCAAGTAAGTGATATCCAAATTGAGTCTGAACTGGTCCATGAACTACACCAACCTCATCATTAAATACAACCTTATCAAACTCAGGTACCATTTGACCTTGACCAAAAGTTCCTAAATCTCCACCTGATTGCCCTGATGGACATTGAGAATACTGTTGTGCTGCCTCTTCAAAAGTCATATCACCATTTGCTATCTTTGATTTTAATTCATTACATACATTCTCATCTGCTACTAATAGATGTCTCGCACTTGCTGTTGCCATATTATTATCCTTTGTTCTATAGTTTTAATAGTATATCGTAGTATAAATTAGATTTGTATTTCAAATGTAGCACCATTATTTGTATTATTATCCACTTTTATAGTTGCTCCAATTTTATCTAAGATCTGTTTTGTCATATATAAACCCATACCATTAGTAGTAGTAGTAG
>JGI11705J14877_10000460_pt1 | contig 25525 bp, 23 predicted proteins | sample Etolaghawater15m_FD_14877 | JGI IMG/M metagenome (IMG submission 14877)
ACAACTATTAGATTATCACGATGAGGTAACGAGTGTGGAAGTGCTACTCACCAAACCCTCTTTTTCTGATCGCGTTCAGGACGAAATTCAACAGATTTTAGGAAATGATTTTCAGGTAGACAATCGGTTTCAGCAAAACAGGGCACTTTTTAAGGTGCTTAAATCCGAGAAGACCATCATATTTTTAATTTTGGTTTTCATCTTGTTGTTGTCCTCTTTCAACATGATCGGATCGCTGTCGATTTTAATGATTGAGAAAAACAAAGACATGGCTGTGCTGAATACCCTTGGCGCTACGCACAAGCTTATAAAGCGCATCTTTTTGGCAGAAGGAGTGTTGATTACTTTGGTTGGAAGTGCCATTGGACTGGGTTTAGGATTTTTAATCGTCGTCCTTCAGCAGGAATTTGGTATGCTTAGTCTGGGTGGTGGCGAAGGGTCATTCGTTATTGAGTCTTATCCTGTTCGGATGGTGTGGAGCGACTTTCTGCTTGTTTTCTTTACAGTACAGGCCGTAGGATATTTCGCCACCTGGTATCCTGTCAGGTTGCTGACTCCTAGGTTGTCAAATATGTTACTCAAATAAGGTTTATCAATTCTAAATTGCGAGTAAATAATCCTTTACGCTTGACCAGCATCGGAGTTAGATGTAACTTTGACCTCTGATTTTAAAAATTAATTTGTTCCGGATTTTTACTTTACCCTTGACCGGGGAAGTGCTACAGAAATTATATCAAACCATTGAAAATGAAAGCAAAAAATTTAATTCTACTGGCCATATTGCTGATCATGATAATCCCGGCAAGGTCGCAACAGCTTGTGAAGCCAACCGCCGATCAGGCAGAAACTGAATTGTCAATTGTAGTAAGTGAACCTGAACGCGTGCTGTTTAGCTTTAGGTCAGCACCTGTGTTTTACACCAACGTAAAATCACAGTTAGGCGATTTTGTGCGGTTGTCGGTGTCGGGTTTTGGGAAAAGCAATGTTATAGGTAGCCCTGAACTGCCTGTTTTTTCAAGATTAATAGAAATACCTCAAGGGGCTGAAGTGGTGTCTACCATCAACAGTCAAAAAGTGGTTCGCTTTAACCTGAGTGATGTGGGCGTTTTCGCGCCTGTTGTTCCACTTCAACTTTCTCAGCCTAAAAGCGGCACACAATTCCCGGAAGAGATAAACAAGACTGTTTATCAATCCAATACTTTTTTCAGTGAGCCATTGGTGTCAGTTCAAATACTTGGAACACTCCGTGGTGCACGCATCGCACGCTTATCGGTTTCGCCTTTTCAATACAATCCGGTGACGGGTGAGGTAATTTGCGCTCAACAAATCGATTTTGAGCTTGTTTTTGAAAATGCTGATTTACAAGCCACTGCCGAATTGAAGAGTAAAACCCAATCACCTTATTTCACAGGCGTGTACAACCGTTTGCTCAACAATCAGTACAACCCTGCCAGCCGCGATGAAATTACAAGCTGCCCGGTGGTTTATGTTATCATTTCAGATCCAATGTTCAAAGGCCAGCTAGATCCTTTTATTGCCTGGAAACGCAGAAAGGGTTTTACAGTGATAGAAGCCTATACCGACGTGATTGGTGCTACAAAGCCTGCCATAAAAGCCTTTATTCAAGATCTTTATGATAATCCAACCCCCGAACAGCCTGCTCCTTCGTTTGTGCTGTTTGTTGGCGATATTGGCGAAATACCAGCCTACGATAATGGAAATGGGGTTACCGACCGCAATTACGTTGAATATACAGGTGATCTGTTTCCCGAGATTTACTACGGACGTTTCTCTGCGCAAAACGCAACACATCTTCAGCCTTTTATCGATAAATCGCTGATGGTGGAACAATACACTATGCCCAACCCAACTTACCTCGACACTGTGGTGATGGTAGCAGGAATGGACGCCGGTTATGGTGCAAGTCATGGAAATGGCCAGATCAATTACGGGACAATCAACTATTTTAACGAAGACCACGGAATATTTTCCCACACCTACCTTTATCCGGCGTCAGGCAGCAACGCTGCCAACATGAGGCAAAATATCAGCGATGGAGTGAGTTTCGCAAATTATACCGCTCACTGTAGCCCTTCCGGTTGGGCTGATCCTTCCTTTTCACAGAGTGATATCCCGAATTTGGCTAACACCAATCAATATGGTCTTTTAATAGGTAACTGCTGTTCATCAAGCGAGTATCAAACAAGCTGCTTTGGAGAAGATATTGTTCGTGCTCCCGGAAAAGGAGCAGTAGGCTATATCGGAGCCTCTAATAGTACCTATTGGGATGAAGATTATTATTTCGGCGTTGGACTTGGTACCATCAGCGAAAACCCACCTTCTTACTACGAAACAGGATTGGGTAATTACGATCGGGCTTTTCATGATCATGGTGAGCCGCAGACAGATTGGTATACTACGATGGCCCAACATATTTTTGCCGGAAATATGGCTGTTTCTGAGAGTAATAGCTCCCGAAAAGAATACTATTGGGATATTTATAACCTGATGGGCGATCCTTCTTTGATGATTTATTACTCCGTTCCGGACGACATGCCCGTGGTTCATGAACAATTTATTATGATCGGGAGTGAAGAGTTTGTAGTCGAAACTGCACCTTATGCTTATCTTGCTCTGAATTATAATGGTGCTCTGAAAGCGACTGCTCTGGCCGATGAAAATGGAATGGCTACTTTATTGTTCGATCCGATTTCTTCACCCGGATGGGCTGAGCTTGTTATCACTACACAGAATTTTAAACCTTTAATTGAAAACATTCAGGTTTTTGCACCCAACGGGCCTTATTGCATTTACGAAGCCCATGAAGTAAGTGACGACAGTTTAGGTAATAACAATCACCATGCTGATTATAACGAGCAGGCATTTCTGACTGTGACCATGAACAACTATGGTAACGAAGTGGCCAACGGAGTTAGTGCTTCCATTTCAACTGCCAATGATCATGTTGCTATTCTTAATGGCACGGCCTATTATGGCGAAATGCCAATAAACCAAAGCACTGTGGTTGAAAAAGGATTTTTGATACAATTATCCGATAATGTGCCCGATCAACAAGAACTGTTGTTTACCCTCACTGCTACCGACAATCAGGATTCGAGCTGGCAAAGTGAATTTTCGGTGATTGCCTATGCCCCCAACATGAATCCAGGTCAGATGATAGTGCTAGACGCTGTGGGCGGCAATGGTAATGGTCGCCTGGATCCCGGTGAAATCGCCACGCTTAAATTTGTTACCACCAATACCGGTCATGCCGTAATAAATAATGTTACCGCCTCTTTGGTGGCTTATAATCCTTTTATTACAGTGCTTAGTGGCGACACAGTTTTGCCGTCAATTACCACTTTTGGCGCTTGTTACCCGCAATTTGAGGTTCAGGTGGCTGAGGATGTTCCTGATGGTATTTTCGGCGAAATGCATTTAACATTGCAGGGAGCTGGTTATGTGGTAATGAAAGCCTATTATCCACGTATTGGATTGTTAGTAGAAGACTGGGAGACAGGAAATTTTAATAAGTTCGACTGGCATTCGGATGGCGATTTACCCTGGACAATAAACAATCAGTACCCTTATCAGGGATATTATGATGTAAAATCAGGAAGTATTGGCGACAACCAGACCACTGAATTTTATATTACATATCAGGTTATGTCGAACGACAGCATTTCGTTTTACAAAAAAGTGAGTTCTGAACCGGATTTCGACAAATTGAAATTCTATATCGATAACACCCTCAAAAACAGCTGGTCTGGAACAACTCAGGGATGGACCCGCGAGGTGTTTCCCGTATCTTCTGGGGTGCACACTTTTAGGTGGTCATACGAAAAGGATTTCTCCGGACAGGGAGGTTCTGACCGCGCATGGATTGACTACATAGGCTTACCTACCATGATGGCAACTACTGTGTTTGCCGGACCTGACGATGTTACGTGCGAGGGCAACGACTTTCAATGCATGGGATCAGCAACGAATTTTGTTTCGCTGCAATGGTTAACCACCGGGTCGGGGACGTTTGACCTGCCTGAGGTGCTTAATCCTGTGTATGTGCCTTCAGAGGAAGATCTTCAGGTTGGACACGTGAATCTTTGTCTCACATTGATTGACTTGGATGGGCAGCCGGCAAGCGACACCATGCAGTTGAGATTTGATTATTCCCCTGAAGCACCCTTCAAACCGGAAGGGCCTGAGCAGGTCGATCTTCAAGTAACCACCCAAAGCGATTATGAAGTTATCCCGGTATCCGGCGTAACGGCTTATTCGTGGGAAATTTATCCTCCGGAAGCCGGAACGATTTCGGGTACTTCCACAACTGGAACTGCTTATTGGAATACCCAATTTGAAGGTTCTGCCTGGATAAAAGTGGCTGGCTTAAATGGCTGCGGTGCTGGTGCTTTTTCCGACAGTCTGGAAGTAGTACTTGCTAACCCAGTAGGGATAATCCCAGTGGCTGATGTGGTAAGCGTTAGTGTAATTCCTAATCCAAATAGTGGTGATTTTTATCTTAAAGTAAACTCAGGCGCTCAACATTCAATTCGTGTTTCTGTCACCAACAGCTATGGTCAGCGTATCATACCTGATGTTACTTACGATTTTACAGGGAATTTCCAAAAGAGCTATTCATTAAGCGGATTGCCTCATGGAATAGTTTATGTCAGAGTTCAGGGCGATAATTTTAACGTTGTAAAAAAAGTTTTGATCAAATAAATTGCCACCTCCGTTTTTACGGAAGTGCTAACTTTGTATTCATCTATTTAAAAAGCTAATTAATATTTCAACTATGATCAATTTAAAAGTTCAGGAGGCCATAAACAAACAAATTAAAAAGGAAGAATTTTCTTCCAGATTGTATCTTTCGATGGCCATTTGGGCCGAAGCCCACAAGTTTCCGGGTGCGGCCTCGTTTTTATATCAACATGCCGAAGAAGAACGCATGCATATGATGAAGCTTATACGGTACGTGGTAAGCAGGGGTGGTAACGCGCTTGTTGAAGAAATAGAAAAACCGGAGTCTGAGTTTGACTCGTTGAATGACGTTTTCTCGAAAATTCTGGCCCATGAAGAATACATAACCGCTTCTATTAATGATTTATATGGTGTTACGATAGAAGAAAAAGACTACACCACAGGTAACTTTTTGCAGTGGTTTATAACGGAGCAACTTGAGGAAGAAAACCTTATGAGTACGATTTTAGATAAAATCTCTCTTGTAGGTTCTGATAAGGCCGGGATGTTTCATATCGATAAAGAACTGGAGACGATGGCTGAGCCGGAAACACTCCAGCTTTATAATGCTTAAAAAAGCCACCAGAAGTGTTCTCGAAAACACGGTGGCTTTTTCTTTCTCCTTATTTATTAAAGGATACGACCAGCTTGTCGTACCATTCTTTTCCGAATTTCCTGATCAGGGGAGTTTTCAGGTAGACATACAGAGGTTCACCTTGCTTTTTGCCATAGATCAGTGCCGGTGCGCAAATCGACCATTGGTGGTAGTTGATCGCGGTGGTGTTGCCTACCTGTGACAGACGAATAGGGTATAAATGACACGATATGGGCTTTTGGAAAGGAATTTTTTTCTCCTCCCAGGCTTTTTCGATGGCACAATACCTGATTTCTCCTTCCTGGTATAAAAAGGCACAGGCTCTGTCATTTACGAGTGGCGTGGCGTAATCCCCTTCCATGTCGTAGTCGAATACGCCGGATTTTTCGATTACCGCAATTCCTTCCGGCTCCATGTAAGGTTTAACTTCCTCGATGTAGTCCTCCAAAACTGAAATTTCAGCTTCATCCAAGGGTGCCCCTGCATCGCCTTCAACACAGCAATCGCCATGACAGGCGTGCAAATTACAGGCAAAATAGGTGTCTTTCAGGTCGTCCGACACCAATATGTTTTCTACTACAATCATGGCGGCAAAAGTAAGAAGAACTTCTTGATAGGTGCGAAAAAAACACCTGTTCATTAAACGGAAATTGTCCTCATAAACGCAATAAATTACTTACTTTTGTGCCCGTTAATATGCATAATCGTTTAATAACCTTTAATTAAGCAATAGCTATGGCTTTCAATTTAAGAAATAGAAACTTTCTGAAACTGTTGGATTTCACTCCACAGGAAATTAAATTTTTACTCGACCTGTCGTTAGACCTTAAAAAGGCCAAATACGCAGGTACTGAGCAACCCCGGTTGACGGGAAAAAACATCGCGCTCATCTTCGAAAAAGCCTCAACACGTACACGTTGTGCTTTCGAAACGGCAGCCTACGATCAGGGGGCAAAAGTGACTTACCTGGGACCTTCAGGTTCTCAGATAGGCAAGAAGGAGTCGATGAAAGATACCGCCCGTGTACTTGGTCGCATGTACGACGGAATTGAATACCGCGGATTTGGTCAGGCCATTGTTGAAGAACTCGGAAAATATGCCGGTGTGCCCGTTTGGAACGGACTTACCGATGAATTTCACCCTACGCAGATTCTGGCCGATTTCCTCACCATGATGGAGCATTCCGATAAACCATTGCATCAGGTAAGCTTCGCTTATTGTGGCGATGCCCGCAACAACATGGGCAATTCGTTAATGGTTGGCGCTGCCAAAATGGGTATGGATTTCCGTGCCGTTGCACCTAAAAAGTTGTGGCCTGAAGAATCACTCGTTAACGAGTGCCTGGCTATCGCCAAAGAAACCGGAGCTAAAATCACCCTTACCGAAAGCGTGGATGATGGCGTGGCTGGTGTCGATTTTCTCTACACTGACGTTTGGGTAAGCATGGGCGAACCTGATAGCGTATGGCAGGAGCGTATCGAACTGATGTTGCCTTATCAGGTGAATAAAGAAATGTTGGAGAAAACCAAAAACCCCAAAGTTAAATTCTTGCATTGTCTTCCTGCTTTCCATAACCGCGAAACCATTGTTGGCGAAGAGATTTTCCAAAAATATGGTGTTGATGGCATGGAGGTTACCGACGATGTATTTGAATCGCCGGCCTCTATCGTTTTCGATGAAGCTGAAAACCGCCTGCATACCATCAAAGCAGTGATGGTGGCCACCTTGGGAGCCTAACGAAACTGATGGGGGAGCCGGAGTTCCCCCATGCTATTTATTGTTCACCTTAATTTAACTTAATGAAATACAAATTTTTAACAATGATACTGGTGGCTGTCATGATTGTGGTTGTAGCCGGATGTAAAAAAGACAGTAATGATCCTGTAAATAGTGGTCAGTTTACGTATTCGGGAACTTCTTACAGCTTGAGTCAGGGATTCTTGGGAGGGTATGGTTCGGTTGGTGACAACTCCTATGGTATCGATATCGTGTTGCTGTCATCAGGCTTGCAAGTCTATGAAATAAGTGGAATTCCCGATTCCGTTTCCGGAAAAGGAGAAGTTTTCATGGTGGCTATGTATTCATCTACCGAGAATGCCATTGAGCCCGGCGTATATGCTTTCAACGATTTGGGAACTGCCGGTACTTTTGAATATTCCATGGTATTGATAGGATACGATGCTGCTACTGATGAAGCAGCGGTTGAGGACGAAGTTGCCGGAGGAACTGTTACTGTTACTAAGGAGGGCGATATTTATGGTTTCTCATTTAACATGACCACCATGCTGGGCAAAACCCTCACGGGAGATTATTCCGGTAACCTGAAGTTTTATTCCGACATCGACCAAAAAAAGGCATTGATGCTTAAATAGGAGTTTTTTATCAACTTACGTACCATGCAACAAAGAGAATACATCTGTGCCAAATGTGGCAACCGTCAGTACGAAACGGATGAGATAAGAACAACAGGAGGGGCTTTTGCCAAAATTTTCGACGTGCAAAACAAAAAATTTTTTGTGGTTTCGTGCACCCAATGTGGGTATTCGGAATTGTATAAACGAACAACAGGCACTTTTGGTAACGTATTGGACTTTTTTACAAACTAACTATGGCTAATCAGGAAGATTTATTCAAAAAAATTATTGCCCATGCGAAAGAGTATGGTTTCATCTTTCCCTCCAGCGAAATATATGACGGGTTAAGTGCTGTTTACGATTATGGACAAAATGGCTCGGAGTTGAAAAAAAATATCCGCGATTATTGGTGGAAATCGATGGTGCAAATGCACGAGAATATCGTGGGGATTGATGCCGCCATTTTTATGCATCCCACCACCTGGAAAGCTTCCGGTCATGTGGACGCTTTCAGCGATCCGCTTATCGATAACAAAGACTCGAAGAAAAGATACCGTGCTGATGTTTTAGTCGAAGATCATATGGCTAAAATTGAAGCAAAAATCATGAAAGAAGTTGAAAAAGCCCGCGCCCGTTTTGGCGAAAGTTTTGATGAAGAACAGTTTCGTAATACCAATGCGCGTGTTCTGGAAAACCAAAACAAAATAGACGAAATAAGAACAACCTTCTTTTCTGCCCTGGAAAGGGAGGATATGGCCGCTGTAAAAGCCATTATCGAAGACCTGGAGATCGTATGTCCGGTTAGTGGCTCGCGTAACTGGACTGAAGTCAGGCAGTTTAACCTGATGTTCAGTACCAATATGGGCTCGGTGGCTGAAGGGGCTACTGAGATTTACCTGCGTCCTGAAACGGCCCAAGGTATTTTTGTGAATTACCTCAATGTCCAAAAAACCGGTCGTATGAAAATACCCTTTGGCATAGCGCAAACGGGTAAAGCCTTTAGAAATGAGATTGTAGCACGTCAGTTTATTTTCCGGATGCGCGAGTTTGAACAAATGGAAATGCAGTTTTTCGTCCGACCCGGCGAGGAAATTAAATGGTATCAGTACTGGAAAGAAGAACGCATGAAATGGCACCTGTCTTTGGGTATTTCAGCCGAAAAATACAGGTTTCATGATCATGATAAACTGGCACATTATGCCAATGCCGCTGCTGACATCGAGTTCGATTTCCCAATCGGATTTAAAGAACTCGAAGGGATTCACTCGCGTACCGACTTCGATTTAAGTGCCCACGAAAAATTCAGCGGCAAAAAACTCCGGTATCACGATCCTGAACTCAACGAAAATTATGTGCCTTATGTTGTGGAGACAAGCATCGGCCTCGACAGGATGTTTTTGGCTGTTATTAGTAATGCCTACTGTGAGGAAAGTCTTGAGGACGGATCTGAGCGTGTAGTGATGAAAATCCCACCCTTCCTTGCTCCTTATAAGGTGGCCATTTTCCCACTGATAAAAAAAGACGGACTCCCTGAAAAGGCCAGAGAAGTTATGGATGTGCTTAAATCAGATTTCATGTGTTTTTATGAAGAAAAAGATGCCATCGGAAAACGCTACCGTCGACATGATGCCATAGGTACACCTTTCTGTATTACCATCGATCATCAAACCCTTGAAGACAATACCGTTACACTGCGCGAACGTGATTCCATGCAACAAACCCGCGTAGAGGTGGCAGAACTCGATAGTATTATAAGTAAAAAGCTTAAAAACCAGGCTTTTTAGATGGGTTACAGGTCAACCTTTTTCAAAGAGTTTTCTGCCATTGTCTGAACTTTTCCTTCGGGTAGATGTTTAGAATGAATATAAATTGTTTTCTTTTTCAAGGTAGCCATGTTTTGATATTGCGTCATGGTGTGTTTCTGTATTATATTTGGTGTGAATATTGGATTAGAGTTTCCCCGTACGGCGTAAGACTTTGACTTATAAGTTTATCAGCCCAATTTCTTCCTTTGTTCGTGATACGGTATAGATACCAGTTTTATTGTTTATTAAAACCAAAGCCATGAAAAAACTTCTTTACTCACTTATTTTCATAGGGGCAACGGCTCTCCTGTTTAGTTCTGATACCTACGCTCAGCAAGCGCCTCTAGATCTCAAAAATAACCTTGACGCCGCTATTTCAGCCAAAGCAAATACTGGTAACGTTTTTAACCCATTCATCAGGTTTGATGATGTTTTTGAACGGTTTCCATTCTTGAATACAACCCTGTACGAAAGTTCTGTTTTCGCCAGAGATATCAAACAGGCGATGGATTCAATAAGTAACATGGTTTATGATACCGTTAGTGGAACGTTTATCCCAATGGGTTATTACTTGTTTGACTACAACAATGAAGGTAAGCAAATTCTGGAAGCGGTTTATCAATATGATGAGTCTTCGGGCTTAACGTTTCCGTTCTATAAATATACCTATGAGCATGACGCAAACGGTTTTCTCTCCCTTCGATACCTATACATGGCCGATACAGCCAGCCTCTGGAGCTTGATGGCTAAACAAACGTATGCTTATGATGCAACTGGAAATCAAACCGAAAGCATTGCTTACGGGTGGAATTCAGTTTCAGAGATATGGATGCCGGGAAGTAGGGAGGTGAATGAGTATAATCAGGAAGGTCTTATGGTGAGATACACCAGATATGATTGGGATGCATCCACCGAACAGTGGGTGGGCGACAGGCAACGTGAATATTCCTACAATGCGCAGAACTTGTTGTCGCTCGAAGTAGCCAGTAATTGGGATGAGGTTAACTCGGCTTGGGTTTATTCCTATCGGGGGGAATTCACTTATTTACCTGATGGCCAAATTTCGGTTAGGATTACATACAACTACGATGCCTTGGCAGCTGAGTGGATATATTCCTCTAAATCTGAGTATTCCTACGATACATCAGGAAATCACACGCAGTCGAAACACTTATATTGGGATACGGAATTGTTGCATTGGGTGAATCTGGGTCTATATGAATATTCCTATGACGAGCCAACCCGGTTTTATCAACAAATATACTCTGTCTGGAGACCTGATTTGAACGAATGGGAACCGGAAGAACGCAATGATAATTATTTTGATGAGTTTTTTAATCCTGAAACTTTTGAGGAATATTTTTGGGACACTGAAATTCTTGACTGGGAACCAGATGAAAAAGCCTTGTTTGCTTATAATCCCGACTACACCCTCGATGATTTAATTCTTCCCTATTTGTTTCAAGCTGATGTGCCATATTTTGTGAATATGCTGGAAAAAGTTGATGAACTGTATTGGCTTCCGGAAACAGCTGAATGGATTCACGATTACACGAACGCTTACCATTATAAGCCAATCGATATCGTGGATGTAGCTGAAAATAAAGAATTTGCTTTCAGGGTTTACCCAAATCCGGCATCGGGTCAAATAACCATTGAATCTACTGAACTCACAAGCACAACTTCATTTGCATTGTATGACTTGCAGGGAAGAGTTATTCTTGAAAAGAGCTTCTTGCAACCTGTTAGCATTCAGGTTTCTGACTTAAGCCCCGGCCTCTATATTTATCAGGTCAATTGCGGCAATGCGCAGAAAACGGGAAAGCTACTTATTCGGTAAGTGTACCGAATCAGGGTTTCGATCCGTATGATTTGGTTTTTTAAGCCTCTTTTAAATGAATAGGGTTCCTGTGTTTTTAAAAAATGTGTATTATTACCACGCCATGTCTATCAGCTGAATGTTGCTGGATTGTGCTGGCTTTAATGGCTGTAATCACTGAAAAAACTAACTATGGATCGACTAATTGACATTCAAAAAAATGAGGATATTTTGCCTCAATATCAAAATACTCCCATTGCCAAGTTGCTACAATACCACAACCTGGGCTACACATTCGAATCGTATCAAAATGCTCAGTTACTTATTGGAATGTGCATGGATAACCGCAAACACATGAACATACCCGATAATTTTGCCTATATCATCAGGGCAGGAGGTGCCAACATGCGTTATAGCGAGTTCAAGGTTTCCTATGCTTTTTCGGTAGGGGGAGTTAAGCACATGGCCCTGATAGGTCATAACCATTGCGCCATGGTAAACCTGGTTGACAGAAAAAATCTCTTTGTCGATGGTTTGGTTGAAAACGCTGGATGGCCAAAGAAACAAGCAGAGGATCATTTTCTACAGTTTGCTCCTTTGTTTGAAATTGGTGGTGAGCTTGATTTTTTATGCAGAGAAACCCGCAGGCTGCGTTTTCGCTATCCAAAAATTACAATTGCTCCCATGATGTATTTGGTGGAAGACAACAAACTTTATTTGGTTGAAGAGGCTGAGGAATAGCCGATCAAGGTTGCGTGGCTGATGGTTTTTTTCCCGACAAGGTTAAAAAAGCCATGCCGCCCAGCGCTGAGATGAAAGAAGCTACCATGATACCTACTTTGGCTATCTGTTTAAATTCATCATTCACGAAAGCCAGATCAGCAATAAACATCGACATAGTAAAACCTATTCCGGCTAATAGAGCAGCACCATAAATTTGACTCCACGAAACACCATCGGGAAGTTTGGCCCAGCCTAGTTTGACGATCAGATGAGAGAATAGTGAGATCCCGGCCAACTTTCCGAGCACCAGTCCGGCAATAATGCCCAGGCTTATGGGGTGGAGAATCATGTCGACCAGACTACCTTCAATGTGTACGCCGGCATTGCTTAAAGCAAAGAGAGGCAGAATAAAGTAGGTTGTAATCGGATGCATGGCATGTTCCAGTTTTTGGAGAGGTGAGTGGGCGCTGTTGTTGAGATGATCCAGTTCAGTTAAAAGGTGTACCTGCTTATGCGATAACAGTACATTGCCGGTTTCCGGCGTAGCTTTGAACTCTTCAGTTAGTTTGCAAATGCGGTCAACAAAACGCTCCTCGGTGATTTTAGTTCGGGCCGGGATAGTTAAGGCGATTAATACTCCGGCTATCGTGGCATGAACGCCTGAGTATACAAATGAAACCCATACTCCTGCAAATCCAACCACAGCGTAGAATACGGCTCTTCTTATGCCTGCAAAATTGGCAATTACCAAAACCGACATAAAAATGGCTGCGGTTATCAATTCTGTGTAATCAATACTTTCGGTGTAAAAAATAGCGATTACAAGCACGGCACCCAGATCATCGGCAATGGCCAACGCGGTAAGAAAAATTTTCAGGTTGATATTTACCCTTTTTCCCAATAAGGCAAGTAACCCTAGCGCAAATGCAATGTCGGTGGCCATAGGAATTCCCCACCCATCAAGATAATCGGGATAGTTGTATACTACAACCGTATAAAAAATCGCCGGTAATACCATGCCACCAACGGCAGCAAAGATCGGAAGACTGGCTTTTTTGAGTGTCGATAATTCGCCACCCATAATCTCTCGTTTTATTTCTAATCCAACCGTGAAAAAGAACATGGCCATCAGCCCGTCATTTATCCAGTGACCGATCGATTTTACCATCTGGAATTCTCCGATACCAAAACCAGCCTTGAGCTCATGCCACACATAGTGATAGGTGCTGTACCATTGTGAGTTAGCCCATATTAAGGCAATAATTGTCATGAATATCAGGATGATGCCGCCTATCGATTCTTCGTTGATGTATTTTTTTATGCCAAATGATTGTAGTGTAGCGTTCATTGTCAGGTTATTTATGCTTTTGATTCATGACGGCGAAAGTAAAAAAAAGTTTCATTTTTTAGCGTGCACAACCGTGAGCAAATCTGTAATAATTCTTAATAAGATCGTATGGGTCTGATAAATAGTAGGGTTGAAACCATGTGGCCATACCAATAATTAAATTAGTTTTGCGGCTTAAACTACTTATTATGCGACTAATTTCTAAGTACCTTTATAAACTGCTGGGTTGGAAAAGTGTTGGTGGTATGCCTGAAGGTATTTCAAAAGCTGTTTTCATCATTGCTCCACATACAAGTAACTGGGATTTTTTAATCGGTAGGCTGTATGCCTGGATGAATCAGGTTCCTGTGCACGTGCTAATTAAAAAAGAAGCTTTCTTTTGGCCTACGGCCGGGCTTTTAAAAAAGGTCGGTGGTATTCCCATCGATCGGAGTAAAAAGGGAAACACGGTGGGACAGATTGCCCAAATGTTCGAAAAGTATACAACTCTTTATCTGGGAATTACACCGGAAGGATCGCGACAACGGCGTGAGGAATGGAAGCGTGGGTTTTATTTTATTGCCATGGAAGCCAAAGTTCCCATTGTACTGTCGTATATCGATTACAGTAAAAAAGAAGCAGGCATCGGTCCGGCGTTCTATCCTACAGGTGATTATGAAAAGGACCTGGAAGAAATTCAAGCTTACTACAAGGGTAAAAAAGGCAAACACCCGGAGCTTTTCAATCTTTGACCGGTGTGAGCGATGCCCTTAGGGTATATGCTCTTAAAGACTGCCGACAGCTTTATGTATTTGTTGTGGTAAGTTTAAAGTAATTCTTTATCTTTGGTTTTCAAATATGAAATGAAGATGTCTTTTATCCGATACTTGTTCTTGCTGGTTTTATTCACCTTCTCGGTGACCGGAATGGCACGTAACGGAAACTCTGATGAGGTTTCTTATTCAAGTATAACCCTGACTATCGATAGCCTGGAGCATTTGCTCGACCGTGCCCAACCACAAGAAAAGCTGGCTTTAATGCTTAAATTGGCGGAGCTCTATCAAACCATCGACCCTGAAACTGGAGCTGTTTATGCTCACAAAGCCATTGGTCTAAAAGATTATGCGCCGGATACAGTAAATGTATCAACCGCTTTTTATTTGTTATCTGACTTTCATCATGCTCGAAATCAGTTTGATAGTGCGTATATCTACAAACAACTGGCTATGGAGGAGTTGGCCATGGAAAGCAAGTTGGAAAACAAATCACTTCTCGCCCATCGTCTACATTCACTACAATCTGAAGGTGGGACAAGCAACTTTTTTCTGGTAGTTTTGGGTATAGTTCTCCTGCTATTACTTGCTCTTTTGGTTATAGCGGTTTTGTTTTTTAGGTTCTATCTGAAACATAAAAAATTGAAAATTCAATTTCTTGAAAGTAAACGGGAATTTGATTCGAGATCAAAGGAAATTGCACGCTTTAAAATAAAAGTTGAAGAGGCTGTAAAGGCTGAAATCATCGAACTTTCAGCTGAATTGGAGAAGGCCCGCCTTGATGAAATCGAACTCCGCAAGCAACTTAAACATGTAGAAGAGGCCGACTACCTGAAGAACGCTTTTCTTGGAAGTCTGAGCCATGAAATAAGAACGCCACTCAGTGGTATTGTTGGTTTTACTAGTTTGTTGCAAACCGAACTGGCTGTACTCGGTAATTCGGAGCTGTACGAGTACACCTACAGCATCGAGCAAAGCAGCCAGCAGCTAACTTCCTTGCTGAATAATATTGTAGATATCAGTAGTATCGAGGCAAACATGGTGGAAGTGGAGCTGCAATTAGATCGTTTTAATAACATTGTTAAAGAAGTCCAGGAAACATACAGTCAACGAGCCAAGGAAAAGGGTTTGGTTTTTAAAGTAAAAATTGACCCTGAGCTTCCAAAGCTTAAAGCCGACAGCATTAAACTCAAAAAAGTACTCCACATACTGGTGGATAATGCGGTAAAATTTACCGAAAAGGGTTTTGTAACCATTACCACAGCCTATAACCCTGAACGGAATATTGCAGTTATTCAAACACGCGACACGGGTATAGGAATTGATGCGGAAACCCTTCGGTTGCTGTTGTCTTCGTTTCAATATGGTCAACACGACGCCACAAAAATTTATCAGGGAAAGGGTATTGGACTTACACTGGCCTACAGGTTTGTTTCCATGATGGGAGGCAGTCTTTCGATTTCTTCCCCTCAAGGTGAAGGCACCACTGTTACTATTGCAATACCATGCGTTGGATCTGCTTCCACAGAAGTTAAGCCGACTGAATTATCTGTTGAAAGTTTATCTTTTTCACCCGATCAAGGCCCGATTAGTTTGTTTATCGTTGAAGATGACCGTATGAACAGAATGGTGCTGGAGAAAATGCTGCGCCATGTCGGCAATATCACCCTAGCGGTTGATGGGGATGATGCGATGACTAAGATAGAGAAAGCCTACAAGAAGAAAGTCCTTTTCGACGTGATGCTGTTTGATATGCAGCTGCCACCCCCCTGGGATGGTATATCGCTCATGCAAAAGGTAAAAGAAGTCATGCCTGAATACAAAAGCGTTCCGTTTATCGTGCAAACCGCGTTTGCCATGGGAGGCGATAAGGACAGGTATCTCGATGCCGGATTTGATGACTATATAGCCAAGCCCATCGACAAAACGGAATTGATGACTATGGTTAAAAGAAATCTGGCCTTTCATCGGGGTAAATAGAACACACAGTGTCCAGATCAGAGCATAATCATCACAAATGCAATCGTTTGCGACAAAATATTTCATAAATTTATTACCAATTGGCCTTAATTAAGCTTGCTACAGAAGGAATATCTGTTACTTTTGTGGTCAGGAATACAATTAAAAACCTCTAATACTATGTCTGAAAAAAAATCACAAAAAGTTGCTCCGGGTGTGGCCGTGGGCGATGATGTGCAAGCAATTTTTGCTAACGCGCGTGCTTATCAGTTTGCCCTTCCTGCCGTTAACGTGGTAGGGACTAACTCCATAAATGCGGTTATGGAAGCTGCCAAAAAAGTCAATTCACCTGTTATTATACAGTTTTCAAATGGAGGCGGATCGTTTTATGCAGGCAAAGGCCTTTCAAACGAAAACGAAAAATCGGCTATCGTAGGTTCAGTTTCAGGAGCACTACATGTTCACAAACTGGCTGAATTATATGGTATTCCGGTGATTTTACACACCGATCACGCAGCTAAGAAACTCCTGCCCTGGATTGATGGCTTGCTCGATGCCGGAGAAGCTCACTTTAAAGCTACAGGCAAGCCATTGTTCAGCTCACACATGCTCGACCTGTCGGAAGAACCGCTGGAAGAAAACCTGGAAATCTGCCGGAAATACCTTGCCCGCATGAGCAAAATGGGCATGACTCTTGAAATCGAGCTTGGTATCACCGGTGGCGAAGAGGATGGCGTGGATAATTCAGGTGTCGACAGTTCAAAACTGTATACACAACCCGAAGAAGTTGCCCGTGCTTTCGAGGTGCTTTCTGAAGTAAGCGACCGGTTTACCATTGCTGCTGCATTTGGTAATGTGCACGGAGTGTATAAGCCCGGAAATGTAAAGCTTGAACCGGTAATTCTCCACAATTCACAGGTTTATATCCAGAATAAATACAATACAGCGGTTAACCCTGTAAACTTCGTTTTTCATGGTGGTTCCGGGTCAGAACCCGAAAAAATCAAAGAAGCTATCTCGTACGGGGTGGTGAAAATGAATATTGATACCGACACCCAATGGGCGTCATGGGATGGGGTGCGTACTTATGAAGCTAAATACCACGACTACCTGCAAGGTCAGATTGGAAACCCTGAAGGCGAGGATGTCCCAAACAAAAAATACTACGATCCGCGTAAATGGCTCAGATCGGCTGAAGAATCGATGATTGCACGCCTGCATCAGGCATTCGAGGACTTAAACTGCATCGACAGATATTAAAAAAGAAATCCTTTTTAATCCGCCATGCTTGTTTTGAAAATAATGGGCATGGCGGTTTTTTATTGCATTTTTATTAGCTTTGTCGTCAGCTTTTCAATGTGTTAAAATTATGTTGGATTATCCACCAAAAATATTGATTGCCTTTGGCGAAACTTTCGAACAGGAAGGAGAGCAGTTTTATACCTGGTTGCTCGAAAATGGCTACCCTGAACTGGCCGCGTTAAGTAGTGGTATCAGGGGAAGTAAAGAGGCTATTCATTGGTTGCTTAAAAACAATTACCCTCGTTTTGCAGCACTTGACGGAGCCATCGACAACAAGCCTCAAGCTTACGAGTGGCTGCGCAAATACGATTTTACGGTGCTCATCATGCTTGCCGAGGCAGTCCACCTCAAACCTCAGGCTATAAAGTGGTTTCAGGAAAATGAGTTAGACATATTCCTCCGCATTGCTCAAAAAATCCGTCATTTCATGGATAATCAAACCTTCGATTACCACAAATTACACTTCTAATCTCCCCGGTAAATTTCTTCAATCAGGTGCTTGTACTTACTCATGATGGGTTTGCGCTTTAGCTTTTGCGTAGGCGACAGATCGCCACTTTCGGGTGTCCAGCTTTCGCAGATGAGCCTGAAAACCTTGATTTGTGCTACCTTCTCAAATTCATGATTGTACTTGTCCAGTTCTTTTTGATACCGGGCTAGTACTTTGGGATGCCTGACCAGATCTTTGTTGTCGATATACTTCACCTTGTGGATGGCGCACCAATTGTGTAAAAAGATGAAGTCCGGAACGATAAGGGCGGCTGTAAATCGTTCGTTTTCACCGATAACTATGAGTTGGTCGATAAACTGCGATTCTTTGAATTTGTTTTCAATTACCTGAGGTGCTACATATTTTCCACCCGAAAGTTTGAAAATTTCCTTTTTACGGTCGGTAATGGTGAGCATGCGGTGCTCATCGAGTGTGCCAATGTCGCCGGTATGAAACCAACCATCCTTATCGATGGCCTCGGCCGTAAGTTCGGGCTCTTTATAATAACCTTTCATCAGGTTTTCACCTTTGCATAATATTTCGCCATCCTCGGCGATTTTTACCTGAATACCTTTTGGAACAATGCCTGTCGAGCCAAAACGTACCTGAGGATAGAATGAATTGGTTGCTGATACGATAGGCGACATTTCGGTGAGGCCAAACCCTTCCTGAACATAAATTTTGGCTGCCCAGAAAATTCGTGCCAGACGTGGTTGTAAGGCCGCGCCTCCCGAGATAACTCCCCTTAGCTCACCACCCAAAGCTTCGCGCCATTTGCTGAAAATAAGCTTGTTAGCCAGGGCCAGTTGCATGTTGTACCAAAGACTTCTGTTCTTAGGGTTGGGATCGTATCGGTCGCCGACTTTTACAGCCCAGAAAAAAATACCCTTTTTAACTCCTGTTAATTCTCTGCCTTTGTTGATAATTTTGTCGTAAACTTTTTCAAATACCCTAGGCACCGTGATAAAGGTGTTGGCTTTGATTTCGGCCAGGTTTTTGCCAATGGTCTCTACGCTTTCTGCATAGTAAATAGCCAGTCCTTTCGATTGCCACAGGTAGTTGCCCACACGCTCAAGCACATGCGAGAGTGGAAGAAAGCTCAGTGCGCGGTCGCCAGGGTTGAGGTAAGTAACAAATTGATGTGCCAGCAAAAAATTGCTTACCACATTGCGGTGGGTAAGCATAACGCCTTTCGACAGACCCGTGGTGCCTGAGGTGTAAATCAGGGTGAGCAAATCTTCGGGCGAAACAGCATCTTTGGCCTTTTTAAGTTCTTGTCTTAGTTCGGCCTCTTTGTCAGGGTTGTAAGTTTTTAGTTCATCCCAGTTTTTAACATTATCCACTGGTTCAATGGAATATATCTCCTCCAGTGTAGGGATTTGATCGAAAAGCGGCTTTATTTTTTTATACATCTCTTCGTCTGACACGATGATAATCCGTGAGTCGGAATGCGCCAGAATGTGTAAGTAGTCGTTGTCGCTGATGGTCGGATAAATGCCNACATGNACGCAGCCAATCTGTGCCATGCCGAAATCGATAAAATTCCATTCNGGGCGGTTGTTTGTTACAGTAGCAATTTTATCTCCTTTTTTGAACCCCCGCGACAAAAGNCCAAGGCTAAAAGCGTCTACCTGGCTTCGGTAATCTGCGGTGCTAAACGTTTCCCAGCGGTTGTTGCGCTTGACTGCAAGAGCCACTTCCATCGCAAAGTTTTCTTCGGCATTGGCCAGCACATCAAACGTGCGTGATATTTTGGTCATATTTATGGTGTATTGTTAAAAAATAACGAACCAAATGTAATATTTATTTGATTACCAAAATACAATATTTATCACAAGAGTCTATCGGTTGTGACGGGGTGTTCTTTTTCCCCTCCTTTCATTGGGCTGGGGTTGGTTTATTCTTCCCAGATTTCTGGTTCTGGGCATTTCCTGCAATCTTTCTATTTGCTGTTCAGTAAGATAAGGTTCAAGTTCTTCGATAAGTTCTTCGTACAGATCATATTGGTTGTGCTTAAACTCAACAAGAAGTTCGCGGTTTTTTGCGGCATATTGGCTCAATATCGGCTTAAGCTGATCGATTTGTTCGGGTGTGGGTTCGATGGTTCGGAACAGTTGACGGTGAAATCCGGCCGGAGTATAGTAGCTGTGCAAATCTTGAACTTTTGAACGCACCAAACGTCCGTTAACTAAAAAACCAATGATAAAACCAATACTTAGCGTAACCAGCAGCAAGGCGGTATAGGTTATTTTTCGTTTCATGGTGTTGGATTTAAAAAGGTGAATAATTCTTCATCCGGCGTGTATTCTGATAGTCCGTAAAGAGCGTTCAGGTCGAATGATCCATCGGTGAAATAGATGGTTAGGAGCAGCGCAGCAATGGCCGCAGCTCCGGTTAGTGCGATTCGTTTAAACAAAACAACAAAGTCGTCTTTTGTAGTTTTCTGTGTTGTTTTTGACAAAACTGAATCCACAAAGTTCCCTGAAAATTGAGGCTTGTATCCCGAGAGTTTATCTCTTAGATCAGCAATTTGCTTTTGCTCTTCGCGCAATGCTTCGTTTTGCTGAAGTGCTTCAGTAAGTCTTTGTTGTTCGTCGGAACTGAGGTCTTCCTCAAACGATCTGATTAACAGTTTTCTGATGTATTTCATCGTGGTAGTTTTTTGTATTCAAAATCTCTTTTAGTTTCTGTTGCGCCCTCGACAACCTCGACAACACTGTGCCCTGAGGAATGTCAAGCATTTCGGCAGTTTCTTTGGTCGTATATCCCTGAATGAGCCGTATCACCACCACACTTCTGAATTCAGGATCAAGTTGTTCCAGGGCGTATTCAAGCTCTTCTTTTTCGTCCTTTATGTTAAACACATCCTCAGATGCAAGGGGCACAACCGGGTCAGTGTTCATGCTGATCCACCGACGTTTGTTCCTTTTTTTGATCTGGTTTAACGATAAATTAATCGCTATACGTGTCAGATAGGTTTTTAAAGAGGCTTCACCTTTGTACTGTTTCATGGCGTGGTAAAACCTGATAAACGTTTCCTGTCCAACATCTTCCGCATCGGTAGTTGATCCCAGCATACCTTTTACAGTGCGTGCGACCGACTGTTCATGTGTTTCCACAATTCGGCGGAAAGCCGCATGACTGCCCGAAAGCGCTTGCCTGACTAGCAACAAGTCGTCGTGGTGTATTTTAGTACTGGTCGTCAATACAACTGTTTTATCATTTTGACATCTGTTTTCGCTTTTTTATTCCCGTAGTGCTGATTTAAAATAGGTCGCCCATTAAATACCAATAGCCCACGCAAAGTATTACGCCTTCGGTTACTATTGCCGTGACCATTAGCGGGATAGCTTCTTTGCGGTGCGAATAGTATTTTCGCATAAGAAAAGCTCCCAGGATAAGGGATATTAAAATCGGTGTCAGAAAAACCAACGTGTACAATCCGTATTTTGAAGTTAGGCGTACTAAAAGTCGGTTGCGTCGTGTGAACTTTTTGCGTCTGCTTTTCCGTAATCTCCGTTTATGCATTAAGATGCGATAAGGACTGAGTAAAAAATCAGGTATAATAGCTCTGAAAAGTGGTTTTATATGAAGATGGGTGAGGAGCAGTATCTTGCTGAAATAATAGAAAAGGAAAAAGCCAAGCAATCCTCCCGGTATCATCACCAACATGGTTGTCCATAAATCTACACCTATCATATGGCTATAAATGGGGGTGTAAAAGTACTTTACGGTCGACAGCAACAGAATGTTGATTATTTTTAAAAAAGAGGTCATCGTTGTTATAACATGAAGCGAAAGTACGACATTAATTTTTTATGGTTGCCCGTGGTAGCCAAAATCATTAAACCATATTTATCCGATAAGCCAGCCACCAGAGTTGATTTTTTTTGTTCACAGAAAGAAAAATGAAGTACATTTGACTTTATTTGCCTCCTTTAGTCAAGTGGAGGGTAGAAAAAGGGAATTCCTTAATTAAAATCACAGAAATGAAGAATTTAATGTTTGTTTTGGTAAGTCTCTGGCTTCTTTCAGGATGCAAGAATCAGAATTCAGTTAAACCAGAAACCAATGAGCGCCTGACGATGGCCACCATTTTTGTTCAACACGCACCTGAATATAAAGCACTTTGTTATCAGGCCTATAATCTTGCTGCGGTTCGTTTGAAGGAGGAAATTGCTGCAAATACCGAACAGAAAAAACTGGCTGTGGTACTCGACATCGATGAAACCGTGTTGAACAATATTCCTTATCAGGCGACCCAGGTTCGCGACGAATTACGATATCCGACATGTTGGAATGATTGGTGTAATATGGAAGCTGCTGAACCTGTGCCCGGAGTGGTTTCGTTTTTGCAGGAAGCCGATCGGCTTGGTGTCGCGATTTTCTATATCTCCAACCGCAAGACCAACGTGTTGCCATCCACCATAAATAACCTTAGAAAAGTGGGGTTGCCTCAGGCTGATTCAGCTCATGTGTTGTTGCGTGTGTCAGCCACCGAGAAAGAAACCCGCCGTCAGCAGGTATTGANAGAAGGTTACGAAATTGTCTTGCTNTTTGGNGACAATCTCTCCGATTTTTCTGCCGATTATGAAATCACTGACAACCTCATCAGGAACAAAACAGCGATAGAACAAGCTGAATTGTTTGGTAAACGGTTTATTGTCCTTCCCAATCCGGGCTATGGTACNTGGACACAGAATTTNGGACTTAACAACAGCAAGATAAACCAGGATTCACTTGAAATAACCTTGATGCAGGGCATTGACTGTCCATAAAAAACAAAGATTTTGAGAAAGACCATCGCCGTAACCGGGGCTACCGGACATGTTGGTGCAAACCTGATCAGGCTACTTGCCGATAAAGGGTTTAAGGTAAAAGTCTTGGTGCGTAGTTCATCAGAGGCCTTAAAGGGTGTGCCTGTTGATATTTTAGATGGAGATTTGTTTGATAAGGCTGCGCTCGAAGAACTCTGTCAACAGACTGATGTTGTTATTCATGCGGCAGCACTTATCTCAATTGGCGGTACTTCGGAAAAGACACTTTACGATGTAAATGTTACCGGAACCCAAAACATTATTCAGGCTTGTGAAAGAACGGGCGTTCCGCGTTTAATTCATTTCAGTTCTGTTGATGCTTTTCAGATGAACGGTTTTGACGAAAAAGTGGATGAAAACACGCTGCTCGACCTTAACTCGAAGGTGCCCTATAAAAAAACAAAAGCACTTGCTGAGGAAATGGTGATGGAAGCCGCCGGTTCGCAACTTGAAGTCGTAGTATTGTCGCCTGCCGCCATATTAGGGCCAAACGACAACAAACCGTCGCTTACAGGCCAAATGATGATGCAGATGTATCAGGGGCGGTTGCCGGTTATTGTACCCGGAGGATACCATTGGGTCGATGTGCGCGATGTGTGTGATGTGGCTGTAAAGGCTATAGATTCAGGGAGTAGCGGCCAGAAGTATATTCTTGCCGGTGAGTGGGTATCGCTGGCTCAATTGGCTTCGATCATTCAACAACTTTCGCCACACAAAGTGCTTCGTGCCGTAATCCCTTTTTGGATGGGTTACGCCGGGATTCCGTTTACAACGCTTTTCTCCGCTATTACCCAAACCAGACCACTTTACACCCGCGATTCGTTGGACATCCTGCGAACAGGTTCGGGATTCATGTCGTGGGACAAAGCAAAAGCTGATTTCGGTTTTAATCCTCGACCCATCACCGATACGGTAGCTGACGCCATTAAATGGTACAAAAACCAAAATTGGATACGATGATTTCACGCGAATTATTTTTCATCCTACTCTTTATCTGGGCGTTGATGGCTGTGGCCATTTTCCCCATCCTGTTAAAAATAACTGTTCCATATGGCCGCCATGCCAGCAGAAAATGGGGGGCTGTTATTCCTGCCCGTTGGGGTTGGTTTATCATGGAGCTGCCTGTTATAGTGGTGTTTGCCCTGGCTGTTTTTTACAGGTCCGGTTGAGAAAACCCTTCCATTGCTTATCATTTTCGGCTTGTTTATGATTCACTATATACACCGCATTTTCATTTTTCCTTTCATGATGAGATCATCAGGCAAACCCATGCCTTTGGTCATTGTTGTGCTGGCCGTGTTTTTTAACCTGATCAACGGGTTTTTTAATGGTTATTGGTTTGGTTACCTGACTAATACCTACGCTATGAGCTGGTTATACGACCCGCGTTTTGTTGTGGGCATAATATTGTTTGCCGGAGGCATGTATTTAAACATGTCTTCTGATTATCACCTGATCAGTTTGCGTAAAGGAAAAAACCAAGGTTATTTTATTCCGACAAGGGGTCTGTTCAGGCGAGTTTCTTCTCCAAACTTATTGGGTGAGATCATCGAATGGATGGGCTGGGCTGTGATGAGCTGGTGCTGGCCGGCAGCAGCTTTTTCGCTGTGGACGATGGCCAACCTGATTCCCAGAGCGCTCAACCATCACCATTGGTATAAACGACAATTTCCTGATTATCCAAAAGAACGCAGGGCATTAATTCCTTGGGTAAAAAAGTAGGGCAAACAAGAATATACTTATTTTGTCTACTAACTGAACGTAATTATTAACGGGAAGGGTTTTTACCTGAATTTGCAGGAATCAAAAGAAAAAAATTACATTCATTAAAAAAGAGTTTTTCTGAAAGAGAAAAATGAAATAAATTTGTTGCAGGAAAATTAACCTGTAACAATGTTTAATCATATTTAACTGAATTCATTATGAAAAGAAAAGCATTACTCTTTTGGACAATTCTCATGTTTTTGGCTGTGACAGCGGAGGCACAACAGGCCTTCACTTATCAAAAGATCGAAAACAAAAATGTGGGTTTTCAAGACCGAAACCGCCTGGATTTTGGTGTAGGTTTGGGTATCGAAAACGGTGGTTTGCTTGGTGTACAACTGGAATATACACCTATTTCACGACTGGGGATTTTTATTTCGGGTGGATATTATATGGTCGATGCTGGTTATGGCGCTGGACTAAAGGGGTATCTCATGCCTAAAAAAGTGGAAAAGCCTTTCAGACTGTACGCCCTGGCAATGTATGGAACAAATTCGGCCATTTATGTGGAAGGAGCATCGGAATATAATAAGGTTTACGTTGGTCCCAGTTTCGGCTTGGGTATGGAAATGCGTTTTGGGAAGAAGAAAGCCAACGGATTTAACGTTTCACTGGTGGTTCCTGTGCGCTCAAATGAATATGGTGATGATGTTGAAATGCTAAAAAACAACCCCTATATCGAAAACTTTACAGAGCCACTGCCCGTTACCTTTAGTATGGCTTATCATCACGAGTTTTAGATGGGCCTTCTTGTTGGGAGAAGTCATGCTTTTTGATAGATATGGCATTGATGAGCTTACCTGTGCATAAAGGGGTAGTTCCCTGGAAAAAATCATCAGATACAAGGTTGGTTCTGCCTGCTGCACTTGGGAGTGGTGATTTTACTTAAGTTCTTGCGCTGGTTTATTCTTCACCAGTCATTGTTTAGCTTTTTGTTTCTTGTTTAATGGTGAAAAAAGCCTTGCCACATTTTTTTGTGACAAGGCTGGCATTTTTTGGCAGTATATGATTAGTTGGTGATATTAAGGTTGTACCAATTAATTTTTCGTGTAAAGTA
>JGI11705J14877_10000462_pt1 | contig 25511 bp, 23 predicted proteins | sample Etolaghawater15m_FD_14877 | JGI IMG/M metagenome (IMG submission 14877)
TGGCTCCGGATACTGGATTCGAACCAGTGACCAAGTGATTAACAGTCACCTACTCTACCGCTGAGCTAATCCGGAATATTGATAGGGCAGAATTATACTTTATGACTTGTAAAAAGTCAAGTTTTTTGCCTACTTCTCGCGTTTTCTCGTAAGATTGTTTTGTGGTACTAAAAATTTTAGATTTGAAACTATTTTTTTATTGATTTTTCCATCTTGTATAAGTAGCTCAAGACGTTTTTTGCTATCTTCATCAAACAGTAAATCTATATCATCCATAGTTAAGGGACGTTTATCTAAAGTGTTGAGTATATCTTCATCACTATAGTAGGTGTTATTTGGTTCTGCATGGACTCTTGAAGCTATATGTATAGGTAAAGAGTTGTCAAACATTAAAGAGGCTTCATGGAGCTCTTTATAGCTTATCCCTACAACAGGGTAGGCTGGTGGTCTGTCGATAGTACCCAAATCAATTCTGCTTGCGTTTATATCCAGTAAAACTGCGTTTAGTTTGCTTATTTCTTCTTTTGTATCATTTAATCCGTGTACAAAGAGTATTTCTATAAAAAGTTTCCCTTTGTATACTTTACTAAACGCAGTGACTCTTTGTACTATTTGAGAAACATCTATATTATTATGTGGTCTATCTATTTTTTTAAAAACATCACTGCTAATCGCATCAAGTGAAAGCTTTACTTGGTCTAATTTTAAGAGTGCGTTAAAAACCTTAGTATCAACAAGCGTTGCACTATTTGTAAGTATCAAAGTTTGGGTTGCGTTTTTTATCTTGTCTATCTCGTCAATGAGTTCATTAAGGTAAGGGTAGAGAGTCGGCTCACCGTTAGCGGTTAAAGTTATGACATCAATTGTGTCATTGAGATGAGGCGTAAGTTCTTTTATAATCTCTTCTACTGTGATTGTCTGCGTTTGAGATGATACTGTTGCACTTGGAGCAAGCTCGCAGTAGAGACAGTCAAAATTGCATTGTTTTAAAGCAGGGGAGAGATCGATACCTAAACTCATGCCAAAACGACGAGAGTTTACAGGTCCGAATATTATTTTATTTTTTTCCACTTACTCTCTGGCACTCGCTAACAAAATGGATTGCGTTTTCAACTGGAACATCAGGAAGAATTCCATGACCAAGGTTGAAAATGTGGCGTTTACCACCCATTGTCTCTTGAATTACTTCGACGCATCTTGTTGTCTCTTCTTGAGAGTAAAGACGACATGGCTCCATATTTCCTTGAAGAACATATTTGTCTCCTAGTTTTTCTTTTGCTAAGGACATTGGAGTTGACCAGTCAACACCAAATACATCAAAGTTTCCATATACTTTATCTAAAAACACAGGGACGCCTTTAGGAAACATAATAATAGGAATGTTAGGGTATTTGCCTTTTAAATAATCAGCAATCTCAACCATATATTTCCAAGAGAATTCATCATATTTTCCTGGCTCAATAGCAGCTGCCCATGAGTCAAAGATCTGAACTACATCAATTCCAGCTTCTATCTGTTTTTCCATATAGAGTTTGACAACTTCAGTTACTTTCGCAAGTATTTTATGAAGGAGTGCAGGGTTTGAGTACATCATTTTTTTACAAATATTGTAGGTTTTAGTTCCTTGCCCTTCTATCATATAAGTAGCAAGAGTCCAAGGTGCACCCGTGAAGCCAATAAGTGCTTTGTTGTCTTTGCGAGCATCAAGTTGTTGGCGTAGCAGTGCAATAGTTTCATAAACATATGTAAGTTTACTCGCTGCTTCCTCACCTCCAATAAGTCTCTCAACATCCGCTTCACAAGTGATAGGATCACTAAACTTTGGACCTTCACCTTTGACAAAAGATAAATCCATTCCCATTTCATCGGGGATTACAAGGATATCACTAAATAAGATTGCTGCATCAACACCGACAATATCAAGAGGTTGTAGAGTAACCTCTGCAGCTTTTTTTGGATTATGACAGAGGTTTAAAAAGTTTCCAGCCTCAGCACGAACTTTCATATACTCAGGAAGGTAACGGCCAGCCTGTCTCATCATCCATACTGGAGTGTATGGAGTCTCTTTACCTAGACATGCGTCTACAAATATTTTACTCATTATTTCTTACCTACTTTTCCGAGGAAATATAAACCAACTGACACGGCAGTGATTGAAAGTGCAAGATATAACATATCTAAGGCACCGTTGTATTGAGTATGTCCTACTTTTTGGAAAAACCCAACAACCAAAACCATTACGATAACTTTAGAAATTTTATCTTTTAGTTGGTCAAGTGAGTGAATAGCTAAAAGTTGATTTTCATTTCCATCTTCATCTTTAGCTGCATCTATATCAGATATAAACAGCTCATAAAAACCAAAAGAAAAAAGAAGCATAACAACACCAATAAGGTATAAATCTACAGCACCAATAAGTCCCCCAACTACTTCTTCATGAAAATGTTCTGGGTGAGCATGTGTGATATAAGTATCAATTACATATATAGCAGTTGCATAAATATCAAAACTAGCAACAACAAATAAAATCACAGCTCCAATAAGACCAAAAACTACAGCTAAAATGATAATAAATCTAGTACTCCATAGAGTATTTTCAAACATTTTTTCTAACATTTATTTTTCACCTTCCATCTCTATCCACTTTTGAGCAATTCTTACTGCGTTTGTGGCAGCTCCAACTCTCAGATTGTCTGCAACTACAAACAAATGAAGTATTTTTTTAGAGTAGTTGTCATTTCTGATGCGACCAATAAAAGTTTCATTCATATCTACACACGTAGCTGGCATTGGGTAAAGTGCTTCTTCAGGTTTGTCTAGTATCACTATATTTGGAGCTTTACTTAAGAGTGTTCTCGCTTCATTAGCATCAACATCACTATCAAAAGTAAGTGTTAAGGATTCAGCGTGTCCACGTAAAACTGGAACACGAACACAAGTAGCACTTAAAGGAATCTCTTTATGCATAATCTTTGTTGTTTCATTAACCATTTTCATCTCTTCTTTTGTATATCCATTTTCAGTGAAAACATCTATTTGAGGGATGATATTTAAAGCTATTTGATGTTTAAATGCTTTATGTTCTGATTCGTCAAGCTTAAACGCAAAGAAGTCCTGCATCTGAGTTACAAGCTCTTCCATAGCAGTTTTTCCTGCACCTGAAGTTGCTTGATAAGTACTCACATCAACTCGTACTAAGTCATAAGCATCATCAAGAGGTTTCAGTGCTTGAACCATTTGAATAGTCGAACAGTTTGGATTTGCAATAATTCCTGATTGTCTCCATTTAGCTATATCTTGGGGATTTACTTCTGGAACAACTAAAGGAACGTTTGCATCCATTCTAAAATGAGATGTATTGTCAATTACAACTGTTCCAGCTTTAACGGCATGAGGAGCAAATTCAGCACTTACGCTTCCTCCAGCACTAAAAAGAGCAATTTCTATCTCTTCTTTTTCAAATATATCACTTGTAAGTTCTACAATGTTTATATCTTTACCTCTAAAGCTTACTGTTTTCCCAAGACTTCTTGCACTTGCAAGTGGTACTAACTTGTTAATAGGAAAATCTATTTCTGACAATACTGCTAATATCTCTTCCCCAACAGCACCATTGGCGCCAACAACTGCAACATTATATTTTTTCATTTTTTCTCCTGTTTTGTATGTTCTAAATAGAGTTTGTTTTCTTGTCTGTCTTGCGTTTGACCTGCATCCCTAAAAGCATTTTTTTCAAAGCCTAAAATTCTAATGAAATGTTCTGTGTCTTGTTTTAAAGATGAAATTTTAGCAAGATTATCATTAAAATGGACTTTGAAGAATTTTGATTATGTATGCTTATTTTATCTCATATCTTAAGAAGTAAAAATTACAAAAAATGAGAAAATTTTTGAGAGAGATTTGTAGCTTACTTACTTCAATAGAACAAAAGTTCTATTGAAGATTAAGGCATGAAGGATCAGAAGATTCTTCTTCATTTTCAACATCTTCTTCTTTTTTTGGACAACGCGAGATGCTTGAAACATCATCACCTTTTACAATATATACTCCAGAGGTGTTTCTACTTGATTTAGAAATGGTCTGCATATCAACACGAATCATTTTACCCGCGTTAGTGAGTGCCATCATGTCCATAGTTTCATCCACCATGAGACAGCCAACAATATTTTTACCCGTTTTTGCAGTCATTTTCATTGCTATGACACCAGAACCACCACGATTTGTAAGACGGTATTCACCAGCATCAGTACGTTTGCCAATACCTTTTTCTGCGACTATTAAAATTTCTTGTTCATCGTTTGCAATAATATTAGCATCAACGACTTCATCACCTTCACGTTTAAACTTAATACCTCTCACACCACGTGTACTTCTACCTTGTTCACGAGTTTTTTCAATTTCAAATTTAATACATTGAGCAAATTTCGTAACGATAAAGAGATATCTAATACTTTGATCAGCAATTTTTGCTGTGATTAATGCATCATCTTCATCTAAAACAATAGCTCGCACACCATTACTTCTAATATTTGAGAACTCACTGAGATTAGTACGTTTAACAACACCATTTTTAGTAAAGAACACTAAACCTTTTTCTTCGCTAAAATCAGTAGTAGGTATAATAGATTGAATCTGTTCACCAGGCATAAGATTAAGAAGATTTACAACAGCTTTACCTTTAGCAATTCTGCTTCCCTCAGGAATCTTATAAACTTTTAACCAGTGGAGTTGACCACGATCTGTTACAAAAAGTAAAGTATCATGAGTGTTACATGTGAAAAATCTTTCTATGAAGTCATCTTCATAAGTGGTAACAGCAGTCTTGCCTTTTCCACCACGCTTTTGTTTTTCATAATTCACTAAAGGCACACGTTTAATATACCCTCTATGAGTAATAGTTACAACCATTGGTTCATTAGGGATTAAATCTTCAATATCTATATCATCATAGTCATCTTCAATTTCTGTACGTCTTTTATTTGTATAGATGCCTGCAACTTCATCGAATTCTTCTTGAATGATTCTTTTAAGAACATCTTCACTTTTTAAGATTGATTCTAAATACTCTATAAGTGAGATAAGTTCAGCCAATTCTTCTTCTATTTTTTTGATTTGAAGGCCAGTTAATCTCCCAAGTCTCATAGCAACGATACTTGCTGCTTGAATCTCACTAAAGTCATATTCTGAAACTAAGTTGTTTTTAGCACTCTCTTCATCATCGGATGCGCGAATAGTTTTTATAACTTTCTCAATAATGTCTATCGCTTTTCTTAAACCCTCTAAGATATGTGCACGAGCTTTTGCTTTTTCAAGATCAAAAATTGTACGACGGATAATAATAGTTTTGCGATGATTAATAAAATGTTTTAAGATATCTATAATTCCAAAAATTCTTGGTTCTTGGTTTAATATAGAAAGCATGATAATACCAAACGTAGTCTGCATACTTGTCTGTTTGAAAAGATTGTTAAGTACTATTTCACTCATTGCATCGCGTTTAAGTTCAATAACTACACGCATCCCATCACGATCTGACTCATCACGAATAAGTGAAACACCATCAATAAGTTTGTCTTTTACAAGATTTGCTATATTTTCAATAAGACGAGCTTTATTTACTTGGTAAGGAAGTTCATCAATAACAATAATCTCTTTTTTTGCACTCTGTTCAAGATGTGTCTTAGCACGAACCTTTATGCGGCCGCGACCAGTTTCATATGCTTCTGTGATACCTTTTTTACCAAAGATAATACCACCGGTTGGAAAGTCAGGTGCTTTAATGTGTTCCATAATCTCATCTAGAGAGATATTTGGATTTGCCAGAAGAGCTCTGAGCCCGTTCATAATTTCAGTAGGGTTATGAGGAGGAATATTTGTAGCCATACCAACTGCGATACCAGATGAACCATTTATAAGTAAGTTTGGAACACGTGTAGGCATTACATCAGGTTCTTTAGTCGTTCCATCGTAGTTGTCTATCATATTTACAGTGTTTTTTTCTAAGTCTTTGAGAAGTTCGCCTGCATATTTTGTCATACGAGCTTCTGTGTATCTCATTGCCGCAGCAGAATCACCATCAACAGAACCGAAGTTACCTTGGCCATCTACAAGTTGCATACGCATTGAGAAATCTTGAGCCATACGAACAAGTGCATCATAAACAGCAGTATCCCCATGTGGATGGTACTGACCAATCACGTCACCAACTATACGAGCTGATTTTTTAAACTTAGAGCCATAAGATAAGCTGAGCTTATCCATAGCATATAAAATTCTTCTATGAACTGGTTTGAGGCCGTCCCTAACATCTGGCAAAGCACGCCCAACAATTACACTCATTGAGTAATCGAGGTAACTGTTTTGCAGAGTCTCTTCTATATTTATAGTTTGTATATCGTCGTTGTTTAGCAAGTCGCTCATATAAATACCCTAATATCTTAAAATAAAATTTAGTAATTCTATCTAAATATCTATTAATATAACAGAAAATGGCATAAATTTCCTTGTTGCACGGTATACCCTGACTGAGAAGATAAAAATAAAAAAGCATAAATTGGAATATGATTAAAATATAATCAATTAATAGATTAATTTATATTAAATATATTGTTATAATTTTTCTGAAAATAACTCGAGAGAGAAATCAAAGGAATGAAAAATGAAAAAATGGTTTTTAATGGCATTGATGCTTTTACCGTCTTTAGTCTTAGCTGAAGATGTACCAACACTGGATACAGGTGATACTGCTTGGATGATGATGTCTGCAGCATTAGTTTTTCTAATGACACCAGTAGGTTTAGCACTTTTTTATGCAGGAATGACACGTTCAAAAAATGTGCTTAATACATATGCGATGGTATTGGGTGCATTCGTTGTTGCATTTGTAGCATGGATAGCGGTTGGATATTCAATCGCGTTTGGTACAGCGGATTCTGCATCAATGCAAAAAGTAGTTGGTGGACTATCTCATATGTTCCTAAATGGCATAAGTTGGAATGATTTAAGTGGAACATATCCTACTTATGTGTTTGTAGTATTTCAAGGTACTTTTGCTGCTATTACTGTAGCAATCGCGTCAGGTTCTGTCATAGAAAGAATTAAATTTTCAACGTGGTTAGTTTTCGTAGCTGTATGGACTGTTCTTGTTTATGCTCCAATCACTCACATGGTATGGGGTGGAGATGGCGCACTTTTATTTGATGCAGGTGCTCTTGATTTTGCTGGTGGTACTGTTGTGCATATGAATGGTGGTCTTGCTGGTTTAGTACTTGCTTTTCTAGTTGGTAAACGTGTAGGATATCCAAAAGTTGCGATGAAACCTATGAGTGTAATGTTAACAGCCTTAGGTGCTGCTTTATTATGGTTTGGTTGGTATGGATTTAATGGTGGATCTGCGTTTGGTGCAAACGCAATTGCTGGTTTAGCTTACTTAACAACTACTTTAGCAACTGCTCTTGCTGCTATTACATGGATGTTAATCGAATGGTTCGTGTATAAAAAACCTACTCTATTGGGTGCTGCTTCAGGTGTTGTTGCCGGTTTAGTTGCTATTACTCCAGCTGCAGGGTTTGTTGATGTTGGCGGTGCAATGATTATTGGTTCTGTTGGTTCACTTATAGCATTCTTTGGTGTTGCTATGCTGAAAAAGAAACTTGGTTACGATGACTCTTTAGATGCATTTGGGATTCACTTCTTAGCTGGTTTATGGGGTGCTCTTGCAACGGCAATATTTGCCCTAAAAGATAACGATTTATTATGGGATGGTCCACTAAAAGAGTCAGGTGATAGAATGGGTCAATTTATGGTTCAAGTTGAATCAGTTGTTGTTGTTGGTATATTTACTTTAATCGGGACAATTGTTGTTTATTACATAGCAACGGCATTAACTGGTGGTGCAAGAGTTGATGAAGAGACTGAACAAACAGGTCTTGATGAAGCAGTTCATGGTGAAAAAAGTTTAAATATATAGAGAGTTGATTTAAACCATAAATATGGTTACAATTTTAAAAGTAGAAAAGGGGAGAATTCCTCTTATAATAAATATGGAGTCTTAAATATGAAAAGAGTAGAAGCGGTTATTAAACCATTTAAACTAGAAGATGTAAAAGATGCACTGGCAGAAATCGGAATAGACGGTATGACAGTGAGTGAAGTAAAAGGCTATGGTCGTCAAAAAGGTCATAGTGAACTTTATCGTGGTGCAGAGTACGTAGTTGATTTTCTACCGAAAATTAAAATGGAAATGGTTGTTAATGATAAAGATGTTGCACAAGTAACAGCGACAATCGTTGAAGCTGCTAGAACTGGTAAAATTGGTGATGGCAAAATTTTTGTTAGTGATATTGAACAGATCATTAGAATTAGAACTGGTGAAACAGATATAGAAGCAATATAATTTCATATGCATCCGCATGTGAAATTTTTTTCTGATTAATTTTTAATCACTTTTAATTTTTAAAGTATTTTAATTTTGATAAAATGTGTCCCAATTAAAAAAAGGTACTTTCAATGTTAGAAGCTGATTTTAAATACGTTATAGATACATTCTTCGCACTATTTTCTATGGTGCTTATAATTTTTATGGTTCCAGGTTTTGCAATGCTTGAAGCAGGGCTGGTGCGCACTAAAAATGTCACTTCTGTACTTACAATCAATGTAATGATTTATGCCGTAGCCTCAATTGCTTTTTTGTTAATAGGTTATGATTTAGCCTTTGGTTCTTGGGAAAATAGCAATATGAGCAAATGGGCTGCGTTTTTATTTCAAATGGCATTTGTTGGTAAGACTATAAATATAATGAGTGGTGGTGTAAGTGAAAGGGTTCGTATTATTCCTTTAGCTATTTTTGCTGTGATAATGGGTGGATTTATCTATCCTACTGTTGTCAATATTGGTTGGGGTGCTGATATGATTGCGGGAACATTTTTAGATATTCATATACATGATTTAGCAGGTTCAACTATTATACACTCTACTGGTGGATGGGCTTTACTGGCAGCTGTACTTTTGATTGGCTCTCGTCGTGGGCGTTATGTGCAAGGAAAAGTTCGAGTTATTCCTGCATCAAATATTCCACTTGTAACGCTAGGTGCGTTTTTATTATGGATTGGATGGTTCGGCTTTAATGGTGGCTCAGTGGGAAGTATCTCTAGTGTAGAGAATGCTGATATTGTTGCCAAAACAATCATGAATACAAATACAGCAGGTTTAGCGGGAGCTGTTGTTGCTGGTATTTTAATGTATGTAAGATATAAGCTTTTTGATATTACTATGATTTTAAATGGCGCCTTAGGTGGACTTGTCGCAGTAACCGCTGGACCAGATCTTTACAATATGTATACTCCTATTTTCATAGGATTAATAGGGGGTGCCTTAGTTGTTTTTGCGGTTCCACTTTTTGATAAGTTAAAACTAGATGATCCTGTTGGTGCCTTGTCTGTACACCTTGTTAATGGCATATGGGGAACTTTAGCTGTTGGTTTATTTGTTGACAATATATCATTTATGGATCAGCTCAAAGGTGTAGTGGTTGTAGCTGCGTTTGCATTTAGTATTTCGTTTGTGGTACTGTTTATTATTAATAAAATTTCTACATTCAGAGCAGAAGATGATGTGCAACTTGAGGGAATGGATGTGAATGAATGTGGTGTTGAGGCTTATCCAGAATTTAAGCGTTCTATTTAATTTCTTTTTGTATCTTTTAATACTTACGTAACATAGGATTTGCTATCATCCATCTCATGATTAGGCATACACCCTCTTTTTTTATCTCCCTCATAGTTCATCTACTCTTGTTGGTGGCATTTTTCTTTACCTACACTTATGTGCGATCACTACCTAGTAGTTTGGATGATGAGATAATATGTATACAACTTCAATGTGTTGCTCATGAAAAAAGAACACCGCCAATAAAAAAGCCAAAATCTCCTGAACCAATAAAATCAAAACCAGTGAAACCTACGATAGAAAAGCCTAAAGTAGTAAAACCTAAAGAAGTTAAAACTCTTAAAAAAGCTCCAGAGAAGACCTTAAGTGTTCCTGTGATTCAAGAGAATGTAAAGCCCTTGGAAAAACCTAAAGAAACTCTAGTTTTTGAAGTACCTCAAGAAGAATCCTCACAAGAAGAAAAGGCCATTGCACAACAAAAAGTTTACATGGATGAAAATATAAAAAAGATTGTGCAGCTACTCTCTGAAAATCTCTACTATCCAAGATCGGCCAGAAAAAGAGGTGTAGTAGGAGAAGTCGTTGTGAAGTTTTCTCTTGGAGTCGATGCGCACGTGCATTCTATAGAAGTTGTATCTTCACAAAGTGAAATTTTAAGTCGTGCGGCCATTAAAACTATTAAAGAGCTCTCAGGAAAATTTCCAAGACCTTCTGAAGAGTTCATACTGCAAGTTCCCATAAAGTATGAGCTAAAAAGGTAGAAAAGTAGATTACTCTACAGGGTTAAAATACTCTTTTTCAGCTCCGCAACCAGGGCACTTCCAAGTATCAGGTAAATCTTCAAACGCAGTCCCTGGAGGAAAACCGTTTTTCTCATCACCAATAACGGGATCATATATATGACCACAAAAAACACATTTATATTTTTTCATCTTATGCCCTTTTTCTGATTTAAATGAATTACATCTTTTGTATTGTAGCAAAATTATATATTTGCAAAATCTTTTTTGAAATCTAGTTGATTTATCTTATTTTAACTCACAACAATTTTGTATTTTTTGTGCGAATTAGTGTAGCTATATCAAAGAAAAGCTATTATATTTAAGAGTATAAGAGTAAAATGTAATATATTAATAAAACGAGGTTGTCATGAAAACAGATTTCAAAATGAAAAGTATTTTAATAGGTGCCTTATTGGTTACTATGCCACTTACTCTCTCTGCAAGTGTTCATAAATCTACAGAAACATGTAACAGTGGTAGATCTAATGTGAAGTGTCAGGTTATTAAAACAAATACAAATTATAGAAAGAATGGTAGTGGGGATTGGTTAAAATCTAGTGCCTTGTACCAGTTTAGAAGTACTGACGGTAGTTCTTGTAAAATAAACGGTTCATTAAAGAGTGCTAATAATGCAAAACTTGTATATAGATCAACAACTGCTAGTCGTTCTGGAGACTGGGGTGGTTCTGGAATAAAAGTAGAGCAAAAAAATGAAGGTAGATGGAATTATCAACTAGGATGGGAAATCAGCTGTAGAAAGTAAACGGGACGCTAGAAGTGTTTTATGCGTTTGTATTACTTAGTAATAAGCTATCAGTTAATATAAAAGCGAGAACTATATAAGGAAACTTTCCTTGTATATTTACTATTTGAATTGGCACTATCAAATTTTCTTTAAATAAAAAAATTGTAAAGAATTTAATTGTATTTAAGGATGAAGCACAGGAAAAATGATTTGTGGAGTTAAAGTTGGTGACCCCGAGGAGAATTGAACTCCTGTAACATGGATGAAAACCATGGATCCTAACCGCTAGACGACGGGGCCAACTATTTGTAAAAATGGTGTCCTGTGATGGATTCGAACCATCGGCCACATCATTAAAAGTGACGTGCTCTACCAGCTGAGCTAACAAGACATTTTGTTTCTTATTCTTAAGAGGTCGAAATTATAGGCAAAATGTCCTTGTATGTCAAGAAAATAGAGTACGAATTATGAGATTTAATAAAATATATTACAAATACTCATTTTTTGGATAAAATAACTATAATGAATTATTATAATTTTGAATATCCCTACTTGATATTGTTGCTCATACCAATCATCTTTTGTCTGTATAAATGTAAAGAGTATATGAAGCCAATATATTTTGTGCATTTACATTTTATGCGTGCAAAGAGAAGTTATTTTAAACTAGAGTGGATTGTGAAAATATTGATTTTCATATTTCTTTGTATCGCTCTTAGCTCCCCTGTAATCATAGATAAGTTTAACCCACTTAATAGAGTTGGAAAAGACATAGTTCTTGCAATAGACGCAAGTGGTTCTATGAACTCTTCAGGCTTTGATCTTGATGATGAACTCTCACAAGGACAAAGGCTTTCAAGATTTGAGATTACAAAAATAGTTGCAAAAGATTTTTTACTTAAACGCTACAGTGATAATGTCGGCATAGTGATATATGGAGATTTCGCTTTTATAGCCTCACCCATCACATATGAAAAAGAGATAGTGAGTGATATGCTAAGCTATTTAACGCAAGGAATGGCAGGGCAAAACACTGCTATTGGAGAGGCTTTAGCTATGAGTGAGAGAGCTTTTAAGCACTCTATTGCAAAAACGCAGGTTGTCATTCTTTTAAGTGATGGCGAGCATAACAGCGGAACTGTTTCTCCAAAAGATGCACTTGCGTCCATCAAAGCTAAAAACATAAAAGTCTATACAGTAGCTATTGGAAATAAAGGTGAAGCAGATGCAGTTTTGTTGGAGACGATTGCAAAAGAGAGTGGAGGAGAGTTTTACAGCGCACTCAACGCTAAGGAGCTACAAGAGATATATCAAGAGATAGATAAACTTGAATCATCTACAATTAAATCACGAGAGTATATTTTCAAAAGCTATTATTATCAGACTTTGCTTCTCTTGGCTTCATCTCTTTTGTTGCTCTTATTATATAGGGAGCTAAAAAAATGACTCTCATAAGCCCTGAATACTTTTGGCTGTTTCTGTTTTTAGTAGCTGCGTTTATGAAAAAAGATTTTTCTAGGCTGCGTTTAACTTCTTATGGATATATCTTAACCTTTATCTTTATAGTCTTTGCACTTGTCCGACCTGTGATAGAGCAAGAACCTATTCAAACAAGAGAAGTGTTAAATGATGTTGTGGTTGCGGTTGATTTGTCATACTCTATGCAAGCGAGAGATATTGCTCCATCAAGATTAGAGTTTGCAAAAAATAGATTGAACGAACTTGTAAAAAAAGAGAAAAAAAGCAGATTTGGAGTACTCGGTTTTACTACAAACGCAATCATACTTTCACCATTAACAGCAGACAGTGAACTTCTTTTGCATCTGTTTAACTCACTCGATGAAAAGTTGATTATGACAAGAGGGAGTTCTATTATGCCAGCACTGCGTTTGGCTAGAAAAATGTCAAAGTCAAAAAAGCTGAGTGTCGTTATTTTAAGTGATGGAGCAGATGCGTTAAACTACTCTGATGAAGTTGCTTTTGCTAAAGAAAATAATCTTATAGTCAATGTTTTAATGGTGGCTACAAATATAGGTAGTACTTTACCCTTAGAAAACGGAGAGCTTCTAAAAGACGAACTTGGCGATATTGTCGTGAGCAGAAAAAACAGTGCCATAGAAGCTATATCAAACGCAACAGATGGCGTTTATAGCTCTGATTTTGATGATATATTAGACGCACTTACAAGGCAAAGAGAAAATGAGTTTGTCTCAAATACAAGGATTGTTAAAAATTTAGAACTTTTTTACTACTTTGTGGGACTTGCGATTTTATCATTTTTAGTAAGTGTTACATCTTTAAAGCGTTATGTTTTGGCCTTTTTATTGCTTTTTGGAGTAAGTCTTCAAGCAGATGTTTTAAATATATTTGCCGATAAAAATAGAGTTGCGTTTCAAGAGGCGGAAAAATTCTACAAATCAGGTGAGTATGATAAAGCTTTGCTAAAATATGAGAGTATAAAATCGAGTTCGCCTGAGGTAAAATCAGTTGTTTTTTACAATGAGGGAAATACACTTGTAAGACTTAAAGAGTTTGAAAAAGCCAGAGAAGCATATAAAAAGTCACTGACTCTTCTTCACACAAAAGAAGCCTATGAGAATATGATCTATATTATGAATGTCAAAGAACAAGAACAGATGAGTTCTGGGCAGCAAAAGAGTGCGCAAAAATCATCTATTGCTAAAAAAAGAGATTCTACGCAGAAGAAAAAAGAGGGTGGAAGTTCAAATATGAAAGTAAGTGCAGTTGCTAGTAGTGGCTCTGAAGATAAGGGTAAAAAAAGCAAGTCAGACTCAAAAGTTGACTTGAATTTGGGTAAGGCAAAACTAAGTTCTACTCAGTATGAACTAATAAACGCAAGGAGAGTTGATGAGAAAAAACCTTGGTAAGTTTTTGGTACTGTTTTTACTCTTCATAAATTTAGATCTATTTGCTTCAAGATATGAGTGGAGTGCAACTATTAATAAAACTTCAGCCTATGTTAATGAGGCAGTTTTACTTGAGTATATATGTAGATTTGATGATAAAAGTGAACTCTACTCGATTGACTTTAATCCTGTGGGTGAGTATGAAAACTACACCATTAAGCTTTTAACTCAACAGGAATTCATCATCGATGGCAAAAGAGTGAACAAGTTCGCATACATTGCCTCTATGAAACGCAGTGGCAGAGTAGTTTTTGATTTTGATGTGATTATGAAAAAAACAAATAAGGCTTCGATTGAAAATACGGTACTTGGCAGAGATAATGGCCAGTATGAAGAGTTTACATCAAAATATTTGAGACAAAAAAGTTTAGAGATAGACGTTAAACGCAGCGAAGCTGACTTAGTTGGAAAATTTGATTTAGAGGTCAAAGAGAGTAGCTCTGAGATAAAAGCTTATGAGCCATACAATTTAGAGTTTATTATTCGAGGTATAGGAAATTTTGAGAAAATAAAACCGATGGCGTTTAACATAGAGGGAGTAAAAGTTTTTTCTCAAAAACAGCTACTTGAGAGTTCATTAAAAGAAGATGGAGAACATGGCGTTTGGAGTCAAAAATTTGCCTTTGTGAGCGAGAAAAGTTTTGTTATTCCAGAACTTAGGTTTGAGTATTTTGATTTAGCCAAATCCTCAAAAGAGGTGCTGCGTTTTAAGGGTGTTAAAGTAGAAGTAGCACCGGCTTATGAAAAAACAGAACTCTTAGATGAAGATGAAAAATATTTTGAATTTAAAGCTGAGTATCTCTATTATTTGCTAACGTTTTTACTTGGATTTGTTTTGGCAAAGATAGAGTTTACAAAGAAGAAAAAAAACAAAAGCAAAGAAGACATTTTCTGCAAAAAAATTCAAAATACTAAAAGTTTAGAAGAGTTAAGTATGTTACTCGCTCTGAAAAACCCAAAAGCCTATGAACAAACACTCTTAGCGATTGAAAAAGGTGAGCTCACTTCACTCAAAGTTGCTCAAAAATTAATCTGTAGTTAAATGAGATTTTAGTAAAATAAAAACAATAATCAATGCAGGACAGTAGATGCAAAAAATAATTTTACTTTTTTTAAGCACGTTGCTTATGTTTATGGTGAGTGGATGTTCACAAAAAGTGACAATAAGAGCACTTGAACCAGCAGAAGTAGATAGAGCAGCCTTAACAAAAAAAGTTGCAGTTTCAAACTTTAATAATGATAGAGTTGGACTCTCTGGTAAAATTGAAGCAAAATTAAGCAAATTTAAAATAGACAACAAAAGCTACTTTACAATAGTGAGCAGAAATGATTTTAACAAAATTGTGCAAGAGCAACATATTCAAAACAGTGGACTTGTAGATTCTCAAACAGTGGTTGAGATAGGTGGCCTCGTTGGCGCTGAGGCTATAATCTCTGGAAATGTAGGGAGAGTGACTTCATCGGACTCTCATTTTTATGAACAGCGAATACGTTGTGCTGATAATAAATGTAAGACCTTTAGTTACTATAATGTGAGCTGCCAAAAAAAAATTATTGGACTTTCGGCTGAGTTGAGAATGGTTGATGTTGCGCGCGGTGATATTATTTATGCAGACACGATGAGTAAAAGTCTCACATATAAGCACTGTTCTGATGATTCTCGCGTTATTCCATCACAAGAAATAGTTGCACAAAATTTAGCTAATTTAATCTCAACTGATTTTGTAAATAAATTGACACCACGCTATAGACATTTTCGAGTTGCACTTCTTGATGATGGTGATTTAGATTACAGCAGCGAGCAAAAACAACTCTTAGAAGTTTCTTTGACATATATAGAGCAAGGTAGATTTGACAAGGCTGAACAGCTTTTAATAAATTTAATAGACTCTACGCGCTCTCAAAGTTATGTTGCGTTTTACAATCTTGGTGTAGTAAAAGAAGCTGAAGGAAAATATCTTGAAGCAAAAGAGTATTATCAAAACGCAGATAATTTGATGATTGAGCCCGTACAAGAGATAAGCGCGGCAGTTCTTAGAATTAACTCTTTGATTAGCAAACGTAAAATAACACAAGCCCAAATAGCAAGATAGAATTGAGCATTGTATAAAATATTATTAATCCTAATCCTAAATCTCTCTCTGCTCTTTTTATTTGGGTGTGGCGCAGAAAAAAGAGTTGTCGTTGCACAAAAACAAGAGTTGCCTTCTTGGTATACTCATCCTCCAAAAAGTACATCTTCACAACTCTATGCTCTTGGAAGTGGACGTGATAGACAGAGTGCAATAACAGATGCTTTAACGCAAATGGTCTCAACTCTTAGTGTATCTGTTTCATCAAAATTTAGTGCGAAAACAGTTGTAAGAGAGGGTTCAGTAGAGAGTTCGAGTGGTACTTATACAGATGAGTCAACAAGTGAAGTAAAAGAGATTAGAATCAGTAACTATGAGTTAGTCGCATCAGAGAGTTTAGGTTTTAAAAACTATGCAGTTTTAGTCAAATCAAATAAGCAAAAACTTTTCATAAGTATGCAAAAAGAGATTGAACAAAATTTTAAGATTATGAAACAAGAAGAAGAGTCTGTAAAGAGTTTGAACACTCTAAAGCAACTCTCATTTTATAAAAAATCCATCAATTCACTCAGCTTTTTACCAAACACTTTAACAGTTATGAAAGAGTTAAATAACAGTTTTAATGGCAATGAATATCTAAAGAAAGCACAAGAGATTAAAACAAAATATGAAAACTTACGAGCAAGTATTACTTTTAGTATAAATAGCAATGCTGATGCAAAAAACTTGATAGCTCCAATCGCCAAAGGAATCAGTGCAAAAAAGCTAAATATTGCAAAAGGCAGTGGGGATAAGCACTTTACTATTTTTATACAATCAGACATAACACAAGCTTCTTCTTATGGTTTTACTTTGGCGCGTTCTGGGATTAGTATAGTGGTTAAAGACTCTCAGGGAAATATTATTGGCTCTAATAAATTAAACATTACAGGACAGTCAAATGGCAGTTATAAGATTGCAAAAGAGAATGTCGCTGTAAAATTAAATGCCCTTATAAAAAAAGAGGGAATTTCTGAAGTAGTTGGTCTGAGTTTTTAGCTAATTATTTACTCCAAAAAGTTATAATCATATCACTTTAAAATAAGGTAGTTTGATTAAATGATTTCTAAAATTGATGATATTAAAAAAGAAGTTTCAAAAGTAGTTGTAGGACAAGAGAAGATGATAGATTCTCTTCTTATTGCACTTATGTGTGAAGGGCATATTCTCATAGAAGGTGTTCCTGGTCTTGCAAAAACAACGACAGTAAACGCACTTTCTAAAGCACTTGGACTAAACTTCAAACGTGCTCAATTTACTCCAGACCTTCTGCCATCTGATATTTTGGGTGCAGAGATTTATGATCCTCAAAATAATCAGTTTAAAATTAAAAAAGGTCCTATTTTTACAAACCTGCTTTTAGCAGATGAGATTAACCGTGCTCCTGCAAAAGTACAGTCTGCTCTTCTTGAAGTTATGCAAGAAAAACAAGTGACTTTAGGTGATACAACATTTAAACTTGAACCTCCATTTTTTGTTATGGCTACTCAAAATCCAGTTGAGCAAGAGGGCGTTTATCAACTCCCAGAAGCACAACTTGACCGTTTTATGCTCAAACTTGTAGTTGATTACAACTCAAAAACAGAAGAGTTAGAGATTGCTAGACGTATTTCAAGTGGGAAAAATGAAGAGATAAACGCAGTCCTTTCACATGATGATTTACTAAAGCTAAAACAGCAGATAAAAGAAGTTCATGTTGATGCTGAGGTTGAAGAGTATATGATAGAACTTGTAAACGCAACTAGAAATCCAAGTGATTATGGACTTGATGAGATTAAAGAGTTCATACAGTTTGGAGCAAGTCCGCGTGTAAGTATTGACATGTTTAAAGCTGTAAAAGCGATGGCATTTATGAGAGGCAAAGATTTTGTGACTCCTGTTGATGTGGCTTACATTGCAAAAGAGTTGATGCGTCACCGTATTGTTTTAACATACGAGGCAGAGGCTGAAGGTATTACAACTGATGAGATTATTCAAAAAGTTTTAGAGACTGTAGCGATACCATAAGGTTGTCTTGTGAGTAAACTGCAAAAAATTCTCGTTCGTGCAAGACGTCAAGTCTTCAGCGAGATGGTCGGAAACAATCCATCGATATTTCATGGAGAAGGCTATGATTTTATAGAACTTCGTGAGTATATGGCTGGTGATGATATTCGTCATATTGACTGGAATATCACAGCGAAGATGCAAAAACCTTTTATAAAAATATTTAGAGAAGAGAGAGAACTTAATGTTGTTATAGCTTCTGTTTTAAATGGAAGTGTGCATTTTGGATCTTCAAGGTTTAAGCAAGATGTTATAGCTGAGGTTGTTGCACAGCTAAGTTACTCAACTCTTAAAAATGGAGATTTATTAAGCTCTTATATTTTCACAGATGAGATGATTGCCCACAATAAACCGAGTAAAAAACTAAACCAAGTGCAACGTAGTGTTGAGCAGATTTTAGAGTTTGAAGCGCTCAACAAAAAAGTAGATTTTAAATTTATCGCAGACTCCTTATATAAAAGGCTTAAACGCAAGTCTCTTATTTTAATAGTCGGAGATTTTTTTGAGATTCCAGACTTTAAACTACTTGCCAAAAAACATGAGGTAGTTGCCCTTGTTGTGAGAGACCATCTAGAAGAAAAACCGCCAAAAATGGGATTTTCATCTTTAGTTGATCCTGAGAGTGGCGCGGTGTTAGAGGGTGATTTTAATGCCTCTTCGGTTGAAGCGTATACAAAAAAAGTACATATTCATGATAGAAAATTGTATGAAATATTTACAAAGCATCAGGTGCGTTTTACGAAAGTATATACAGATGGAAATGTCGGTGTTACACTCAGACGACTCTTTGAGGGAAGATAATGGATAAGCAAAACTACGATATCCCACTTCATGATATAAAGCCACTTTTAGAAGTGCAAGAGTACTCACTTTATTATCTTTTAGGAGTGAGTGCTTTGGCTGCGTTTGTGGTTGGTGCAGTTGTTTATCTTCTCATAAAATGGTTTAAAAATAGAAATAAATTTAACATAAGAAAAGAACACTACAGGCTCTTAAACGCAGTTAGTTTTAGTGACGCTAAAAGAGCTGCTTATGACATAACATTTTATGGAAGTAGTTTTAGTGATGATAGTCCAAGACATAATGAGATGTATAAAAATCTACTCAGTAGATTAGAGCCTTATAAGTATAAAAAAAGTGTTGATTCTATAGATAGCGAAGCTCTTGCTTATATTGATTTATATAGAGGTATGATTGATGTTTGATGGTCTATATTTTGAACTGCCCAAACTAGCCTTTATTATTTTCTTTTTTATAGCTTGTGAAACGCTTTGTAAGATGAAACTACCATCAATTTACTTTCCTCATGCAAATCAGTTTATGAAAAACTCTGTTGCGTCTTCAAAAACACTTTTTTTACTTAAGTGGCTTGGAATTGTGATGATGATTTTAGCGCTTATGTCTCCTGTAAAAGATGAGCCTTATGAACTTGAGCCAAAATCCGGACATGAGATAGCTATGATACTTGATGCTTCTCAGTCGATGGCAGCAAAAGGGTTTGATCAGTCAAATCCTAATCTCAATAGATTTGATGTTGTAAAGTCGATAGTGAGTGATTTTATAGCGCAGCGAAAAAATGACAATCTCGGTCTTGTAGTGTTTGGAAAGTATTCTTTCATCGCTTCCCCTTTGACATATGATGAGCACATTTTAAATCGTATAGTTTCTCAGCTACAAATCGGAATGGCTGGAAAATATACAGCCTTGTATGAATCTTTAGCCCAAGGTGTAAACCTTTTAAAAATGACAGAATCAAAATCTAAGATAGCCATACTTTTAACAGATGGTTTTAGTACAGTCGGAGTAGATAAAATTCCTTTAGATGTGGCACTTGATATGGCTAAAAAAGAGGGTATAAAAGTTTATCCTATTGGAATTGGTATGCCAAATGAGTACAATCAAAAAGTCTTAGTGCAGATAGCCCAAGAGACTGGCGGAGTTGCGTTTGGAGCTTCAAGTGCAGCACAGTTAAAAGAGATTTATAAAAAAATAGATGAGCTTGAAAAATCAGAGATTCAAAATGAGACGTTTACATATTTGAAATATTATTATGTCTATCCGCTTTTTATCGCTTTAATCTCTTTGATGTTGTATATTTATCTAAGAAACAAGAGAGGGTATAACTAATGAGTTTTTTACACCCTGAATTTTTATACTATATGTTACCACCTCTTTTTATACTTTTTGGACTTCTTTTAACGCAAAAAGAAGCAGAGGCTGCGTTTTTCAGTAAAGATGTCATGGAAAAACTAAGAGTAAGTGCAAATACCTTAACACTGAAAGCAAGAAACGCACTCTTTATGTTAATGGGTTTTTTTATCATAGTAGCACTTGGGGGGCCTGTCATAAATGATGGAAAAGTTGAAATAAAAGCTAAAAGTGCTGATATTATGATTGCGCTTGATATCTCTGACTCTATGTTGGCAAGCGATGTCTATCCAAATCGTCTCAAACTTGCAAAGAAAAAAGCTCTAGAACTCTTAAAAAGTGCTCCAGAGGAGAGAATAGGAGTGATTGCGTTTGCTAAGAACTCTTACCTTGTTTCCCCTCTTAGTTTTGACCATAATGCTGTAGGATTTTTACTCCGTCAACTTGATACCACCTCCATAACTGAAAAAGGCACGGACTTCTTGTCTATGCTTGAAGTAGTGGACAGAAGTATAAAAAAAGAGTCTAAAAAATATCTTCTCATACTAAGTGATGGTGGAGATAAAGATGATTTTACAGATGAGATAGCTTTTGCAAAAGAGAAAAATATCGCTGTTTTTGTTTTAGGCATAGGAACACCAAAAGGTGCACCGATAAAACAGAAAAATGGCGAGTTTATCAAACATAACGGCGATATAATCGTCTCAAAACTCAATGAAAATATAGCAGATTTTGCTACTAAGAGCGGTGGCGTTTATATAGAGAGTGTGAAGTCAAACAAAGACATAAGTGCAATGCTGAGTGAGATCCAAAGACATAGTGAGAAAAAAGAGTTAAAATCTCAAGAGATTGCGCGCTTTATACCTCTGTTTTATTATCCTTTAGGTTTAGCACTCTTGATTTTACTTATTGCAACAAGTTCTATGAGTAAACGCGAGAGAGTACAGCTTCCATCTGTATTTTTACTTTTTGGACTTCTTTTCTCATCTCCAAACGCAGAGGCTGGAATGTTGGATTTTATAGACTTAAATGAGGCTAAGAAGGCTTATGAGGCTAAAGAGTATGAAAAGTCATCCAAGCTTTATAAGAAGTATGCAAACAGTGCAGATAGTGCTCAAAGTCATTATAACAATGCGAACGCACTCTATAAACAAGAGAAGTATGACGAGGCCTTAAAGTCCTATGAAAAAGCGGCTTTTAGCGATGATGAATCAAAAGCTAAAAACTTTGCAAATATGGGTAATACCTATGCCAAGCAGAGTACACCGGAATCTTTAAACAAAGCAGTCGAGTCATATGAAAAATCTTTAAAACTCAAAGAAGACAAAGATACTAGAGAAAACCTTGAAGCTGTTCAAAAAGCTATTGAGAAGCAAAAGCAAGAGCAAAAAGAAGAAGACAAAAAAGACGACAAAGACTCAAAAGATGACAAGAAAAGTGATAAAGACCAAGATTCTCAAAAAGATGATAAATCTGATAAAGAAAAAAAAGATTCAGATGAGAAAAAAGAGAACTCAGACAAAGAAGAAGATAGTTCTAAAAGTAAAAAATCAGAAGATGAAAAAAAGAATTCTGATGATATGAAGTCTAAAAAAGAGTCCCAAGAAGCAAAGAGTGAAGAAAATAATGAAACAAAAGAAGAGAAACAAAAACAAGATTTAAAAGAACTAGATAAAAAAGATGAAAATCAAACGCAAGGGCAATCAAACACAGCCTCAGCACAACAGAGTGAAATGAGTGATGCGGAAGAAGCAAAATGGCTACAAGAATTAAATCAACATCAAAATACATATATGTATATGTTAAATAATGAAAATGAGATAAAGGAGAATTCAGATGAAAAACCTTGGTAAGATACTTTTTTTACTATTATTAATATCAAACGCAGCAGTGGCTAGCGTAGTTTCAAGTGTAAATTATAATAGTGTTTCAAAGGGTGAAATGGTAGTTTTCTCCTTAAAAATCAACGGGAGTGAGGTTCAAAGACCTATCATAAACACCATCTGTGATAGTGATGTTATATCTACTTCTTCTCAAACAAGTATAGAGATTTTAGATGGTGATTATCAAAAAAGTTATCTGCTGAGTTATAAATTTATGCCTCAAAAATCTTGCGAAATCAAAGCTATAGATGTAGAAGTAGATGGAAAAATAGAAACTTCTAAAGCTATAAAAGTAGAAGTTAAACCAATGAGTCAAGATAAAAACGCAGACTTTCTGTTGAGTCTTGTAACGCAAAAAAAAGAGTTTTATGTTGGTGAGCCTTTTGAACTCACACTTTTTTTTAAACAAAAACGCTCTGCTGAAGCAGTTGATAGCAAGTTTATAGCACCACCGCTTAGAGGATTTTGGATAAAAGGTGAATCTCAGCCAGAACGAAGAGATGATGGTGCGTATACTATTACTACTCTAAGATATATATTAGCAGCGCAAAGAGAGGGTAACTTAAGCATATCTCCAGCACAGATGTCTATAGCATCTCGCTCCTCTTCACGAGAAGTTTGGGGTTCATTTGCGCCACAAATAAAATGGAGAAGTTACTTTTCAAACGAGCTCAATATTAGCGTAAAACCCATTCCAATGGGTGCAAGTTTAGTTGGAGAGTTTACGATTAGTGCAAAAACTGATAAAACGCAAATCAATCCAAATGAAGCTGTAAATGTAAACTTGCAAGTAAACGGTAGTGGCAATTTAGAAGATATAAAAAGTTTTAAACCATATATAAAAGATGTGAGTGTTTTTGATGAAAAGATAGCAATAAATGGACTTCAACTCACTCAAAAATTGGCTTTAGTTGGAGATAGTGATTTTGTTATTCCACCATTTGAGCTAAGTTTTTTTAATCCAAAAACGCAAAAAATTGAGACGGCTTCGACACAAGAGATTAAAATCGCTGTAAGTGGAGAAAAAGCCCAGCCAGAGTTAAAAATAAAAAGAGATGAAACAGGAACGAAAGACAAAGTTCAAGTACAAACTGAAGTGCCTAAAAGTAAGTTAAGCTCTCTTTGGATATCTGTAATCTTCATACTTGGAATCATTTTTGGAATAGTACTTATGATTTTAAAACCATGGAATGCATTTAAAAGAGAAAAAAGTTTGAATATTAAAGATGAAAAAATGCTTTTAATGAAACTTTTGCCTTTTAAAGACGATCAAGATGTTCAAAAGATTTTAGATGTACTTGAGAGTAATCTTTACTCAAGTGAAAAACAAGCAGTAGATAAAAAGCTTTTAAAAGAATTACTTAAAAAGTATGAAATAAACTAGCGGTATTTAGTCTAAGATACTGTGCAGTTTATTTCCATCAGATATCTCTTTGTAAACTTTTTCCCACTCATCATTTTGTATATTTTCTTTGATGATTGAGAGTTCCTGTTCAAAAAGTTCGATTGCTTCAAGTAGATTTGTTTTGTTCTGCTTGAAGATATCTTTCCACATATCAGGTGAGCTTTTTGCCAGTCGACTCATAGAACGAAATCCACCTGCTGCGAGCGCTAAAATATTCTCTTTATTCTCCTGTTTCATCACTGTATTTGCTATAGAGTAGGAAATCACGTGAGGCATATGAGAGATAAACGCAGCGTGTCTATCATGTTCATCAGACTTCATAAAATATTTTTTCATACCTAATGCTTTAAAGATTTTTCTTGCTACTTTTCTTTGGTGTTCGCCACTATCATCAAGATCACATAAGACAACAGCTTTTTCATCATATAAACCCTCAACTGCTGCGGTTGGCCCGAAGTTTTCAGTTCCTGTCATAGGATGTGCTGCTACGAAATTTTTTCTGATTATAGGGGGGACAGATGCAACTATTTTGCCTTTTGTGCTTCCAAGGTCTATGATTGTAGTGTTTGGACCTACCTCTACTAACTCTTTGAGTGAAGCAATTATCCCGTTTACTGGAATAGATAAAAATATCACATCGTAGTTTTTAACCTCTTCAAACGCAACTATTTTTTCAACTAGCTGTAACTCTAAAGCAGTTTTTTGATGTCCTAAATTGTGATCACTTCCGACGACCGAATCTATAAAGTTTAATCTTTTTAGACTCAATGCCAAAGAGCCACCCATAAGTCCTAGTCCGACAATTGCTACATTCATTTTTAATCTTTGTGAGTAATTTGCAAAATTATACTAAATTTACTTAATATTAACCTCATAATGGATAAAATCTTTTCTAATTTTGAATTTGGATCATTAATGAAAATACTCTTTAGCGCTATACTCATACTTTTAACTTCGCATTTATCTGCTCAAATCATAAAAAATATACAATATGAGGGAATGGTTCACATGTCAGAGCCTGTTGCCCTAAGAATGCTGCCTTTTGAAAAAGGGGATGACGTAAGTGACAAAATGATTAATGATGCCTTGCAAAAATACTTTGATCAGGGTTATTTTAATGATGCTTGGGTAGAAATTAAAGAGAAAGTTTTGACCTTTCACTTTAAAGAAAAAGCGATTATTTCTCAGGTTGAACTTAAGGGCTGGAAAGAGAGTGAAGAGGAAATTAAAGAGAGCGTTATTCAAATAAAAAAAGGCTCTCTTTATAATGAAAAAAGATTACAAGAAGCGAAAAAGAGAATCATTGAAACTATTAATCAAGATGGAAAGATTGACAGTGTTGTTGAAATACAAAAAGAGTATCTTGAAAATGGAAGTATAAAAGTAACTTTTATAGTGCGTGAAGGTGAAGAGATTACTATTGAGAGTTTAAAATACACTGGTGTACAAGGTGTCGACAGCAAAGAGTTTAACACTGTGATAGCCAACAAAGAACGAGATTTTATGGGCTGGTTTTGGGGACGTAATGACGGTGAGATGAGTCTTGGGGACATTGAGTATGACAACCTTAGAATACGTGATTATTATATGCAAAAGGGATACTTAGATGCAAAAGTAGAGCAGCCGTTTGTGAGAGTTAACTTTGATCATTATACTGCGGATATGAGTTATCAGATAGAAGAGGGTGATGCTTATACAATAAGTGGCGTTTCTATTGATCAGAGTATGAGCGTTATAGAAGATGAAAAAATAAGAGAGATGATATCTCTTCAAAATGGTGAAGTATTTAACATAAAAA
>JGI11705J14877_10000465_pt1 | contig 25461 bp, 25 predicted proteins | sample Etolaghawater15m_FD_14877 | JGI IMG/M metagenome (IMG submission 14877)
TCCTGTTTGCATTGCTAATATTTTATACGCTTTTTCTGTCGCCACTTAGGGCTCCTTAATTTTATTTATCACTGTTTCTAAATTTATTGTTTCTTCAACCATAGAGGGTGGTAAATCTTTACTTGCAATGAGAGCTTTATGAATCTCATCACGTTCAACATACTGTACGTGGTGAACATACTTATAGAGTTCTCTTTGGTCATGAAAATGTTTTCCCGTAATAATCTTACAGCCAAAATTTGCAGGCTCAAGCGGATTGTGTCCGCCCACTTTTTCTTTAAATGCTCCACCCACTATGGCAATATCACTGATTGCATATATATTGTTTAGCTCGCCCATTGCATCTATTAGAATCATATCTGCTTCAAAGTTTTCATTTTGAGAAAATCTTGATAATGAAAACTTGTGTATAGAAGCATACTGCTTCATAAGCTCATACACACCATCAAACCTCTCGGGATGCCTTGGTACAACAATCAACTTTGCATTCACTTGTTTTCTGTACTCAACAAAAGCTTTTAACACAGATTCCTCTTCAGTCTCGTGTGTACTTCCAGCTACAATAACTTCACCAGAAGGTTTTTCATACTCTTTTGTTTTACGTATTTCACCTGCGAGTTTGATATTACCGACTACTTCAATATTTTTTGCACCCAAAGCTAAAAATCTATTTTTATCTTCTTCACTTTGTGCATATATTATATCAACGTGTTGGAGCATCTTTTTATAAAACCATGCAAATTGAAGATACTTTTTAGCACTTTTTTCAGATATTCGAGCATTTAATAAAATGACTCTTGCACCCTTAGCACGCATTACAGAAAAAAGCATATACCAAAACTCAGCTTCTAAAACTACAAGTACTCTTTGTTTTTTAGTCCAAAATGGTAAAAACATTTCATAAGGTAAATACCTCACATCAGCATCATACTTTTTAGCTACTGCCTGACCTGTATGTGTCACTGTAGTTATTTTGATGTCTTCACCACTTAAAGCTTCCAAAATCGGTTTTAAAGCTCCAGCTTCACCAAAAGAACACACATGAAACCACACACCATCACTAGTTTTAAAACGTGGATTTTTAAAAAGAAAAAAACGAGCAGGAATTGATTCTTTGTATTTTGGTTTGAATGATAAAAAAACCAAAAATGGTAATGCTACAAGATAGAGCAAAACACTTATGGTGAAGTAGAAAATGCTAAAAGGCATTTCTAGTTATTCTTGTGATGCTTCCACATGAAGGATACGACCACAGTGTGGACATGTTGTAATATCTTCTGCTTTAATTACATCTGCATAAATCTTGTCATTGATAATCATATGGCAACCCATACAAGCTTGATCTTCAACCGGTACTACAGTTGTATTTTTAGCCCAACGACGAATTTTTTGATAAAAAGCTAAACCTTTTTGATTTATGTTGCTTAAAAGTTTTTCTTTAGCAACAAATACTTCTTGTCTTTCTTTATTGATAACCGCAAGTTTTGCATCCACATCTGCTTTTACAGATTCTAGGTTCGACTGAAGTTCTACTAAACTTGCTTTTGCCGCTTCAGTTTGCTCTTTTTTAGCATCTATGATTTTTTCTAATCTTTCAATCTCTTCATTGGCAAAAGTAACTTGCTCTTTTGCTATCTCTTCTTCAAGTTGAAGAGATTTCATTTCACGTTCTGTTTTTATATCAGCACTTTTTTTCGAGTTTTCTTCAAGTTTTTGAGAAAGTTCTGCTAAATGTAATTCATTTTTAGATCTTTTAAGCTCTTCTTCTTTAATCTCAGCTGTTAAATTTTCAATATCTGATTCGATACTTTTAGTTTTTGCTAAAGCTGCCTCATAATTATAGTTAGCTTCTTCAATCTGAGGTTCAAACGCATCAATCTCTTTATCTACTTTAGAGAGGTCAATTAACTGTTTAAGATGTTGGTTCATTCGGTTCCTTTTGGATTATATATATGTGAATGGATTCTTTGATGATGCAATTATAACTTCTAAACCTAAATTTTTCAAATGTTTTAACAAAATTTCAGCGAAAAAGTGCTCACTCTCATAATGACCTATATCAATAAGCGATAAATTTATACTTTTTGCTTCCATCGCATCATGGTATTTTACATCTCCTGTTAAGAAGCAATCTGCATCAATAGACTTCATTAAAGAACAGCCTGAACCTGTCGTAAGTGCGGCTATTTTCACCACATCATGACACTTTACACATCGTACATGCGCTAAGCTAAAAGCCTTAGAAACTTTCTTCGCAAATGTCTGAAACTTTTCATTGATTTCTAGGTACGCGACAAAGCCTTCTTTTTTTATAACTTTATATCCTAAAACATCTTCTGCAACGAAATTATTAAGGTGCGTTTGATCAAAATTTGTATGCATTGCAATATTTGAAATATTTTTTCGTATCATTTTTTGGATTAAATTTGCAGGATATTTACTAAACTCTAATTGCTTCAATCCACCAAATATAATAGGATGGTGTGTAATTAAAAGTGTGTCCTTTTCAAGTGAATCTATAAGAGCTTCATCTACATCAATACTGAGTGCTATTCTCTTAATATCCTGAGAAAATTCACCAATTAAAAGGCCAGAGTTATCCCAAGATTCTTGCAAGTCAAATGGTGAAAGATTGTCCAAAAACTTATATATTTCTAAAATCTTCATCTGCTAAAGCCTTACTTTTAAGATTCTTGTAACTTATCTAGTTCTTCTTGCGCTTCACTAAATTCTGGATTTAGCTCAAGTGCTTTTTTGTACATTTGCATTGCTTCTTCTTTAGATTCAATATCTACTAAAAGATTCCCATAGTTATAATATGTTATAGGATTGGTATCATCAATATCTAAAGAAGCTTTGAGGTGAATCTTTGCAGAGGTAAATTCACCGTTTGCACGGTAAAGTGATGCCATTGCATTATGTATAATTTCATTCTTTTTATCTAAAGAAAGTGCGTCTTTATAGTACTTTAAAGCTTCTGTATTATCTCCACTTTGTTGTAATATATATGCAATTTTAAAGAGAATCTCTTCATTGTTTTCATCTTTTGCATTCGCTTCATTCAACAAAGCTAAAGCTTTTTGATTATCGCCTTCTTCGTAGGCTGTGTCAGCTTTTTCAAGTAAATCTTCTGCAGAAAAAGGAGAAAAAGTATCCGCTGTTTTTTCTTCTTCATCTAAGTCATAATTGTTATTAGCATTATTTGCTTCTTCTGGATCTTGTAGTGTTTGTATATGTTCGTAAATTTTAAATGCGAAAAAAGCCGAAGCCCCAAGCATTAATAATTGAAATAAACTCATGTTTAAATCTCCTTTGTCAAAATGTTTTTGTTCATTAGTTTTACAAACTGAAGAGGATCAACTTGTACACCACCAACTCTTACTGAAAAATGTAAATGAGGGCCTGTCACACGTCCGCTTGCACCTGATAGTCCAAGTTCTTCACCCTTATAAATTTTCTGTCCCAGTGTAACCGAAAATGCACTCATATGATAATAGCAAGTATAAATTCCATGCCCATGATCGACAATAACAGTACCACCCGAATAAAATCTGTCTTTTACTAAAGCAACAACGCCATCATTACTTGAAATGATTGGAGTTCCTACTTTTGCACGAAAATCAGTCCCGCTATGATATCCTTTTAGCGTATCATTATACACTCTTGCTTTTCCAAAATCACTTGTTATAAAACTATCCATTGGTAATATAAATTCCGAAGAAAGGTAATTTGTCTCTGTAGATGTAGCATAGATGTTCATCGCTTCATGGTACTCTTTGTTAATTCTTTCATTAACCTCTTTACCTTTTGGATTTACTTTTGACTTTGTTACTTGGATACTCTCTTTTTTATAGTTTCCATCTTTGATCTCAATAACAATATTTTTAGTTTTCGTTTTAGAGTTTTGCACATAGATAATTTTTAAAGTTTCATTTTTAGGCTTTTCATAATAACTAACAGGTAAAAGCGCATACATTTTTGAATTATCTAATGGATTATCATATACCTTAAAACTTTTTTTTCCAAGTTTTAGTTTTTTATACTCTAAACCTTTTTCTTTTTTAAATTCAAATAATGAAGTTCTTCCATTTTCAATGATCGTATCTGAGACTTCAAAGTTTAAAGAAAAAAGTAAAGAGCTGAGTAAAATTAAAAAAGCTAAGAATCTCATCAATAATCCTTCATAGAGCGTTCAATATCACGCTTTTGGTCTTTTTCTTTTAAATCATTTCGTTTGTCATGTAGTTGCTTGCCTTTTGCAATTGCAATTTGAAGCTTAACAAGATTTCTATCATTAAAATAAAGCGATAAAGGCACAATAGTATATCCATCCCGCGTTACTGCTTTAATCATTTTTTCTAATTGTTTTTTATGTAAAAGAAGTTTTCTACTTCCTCTTTCTTCATGTCCATAAAAATGGTGTGTCGTCTCTAATCTTCCTATATGTGCATTAAAAAGAACAGCTTCACCCTTTACGAAACGGATAAAACTATCCTTTAGATTCACTCGATGCGCACGAATCCCCTTAACCTCACTCCCAGTCAAAACCATCCCGGCTTCAAACTTCTCTTCTATAAAATAATCATGATAGGCTTTTTTATTCTTTGCTATTGTTTCACCCATTATTTAAATCCCATTCTTTTTTTATCTATTTTGTATTGCTGTATCAAAAGCATAATCCTTTGCATCCAATCACTGCTTTCATCTATTTGTTTAAGAATATATTCCACCATAATTACACTATTATATAAATATTTCTTGTGATTATGATTAAAGTTCTTATTTAATCTCTCAGGATTTTTTGGGATTACAAAATCTAAAGTGAATTTCTTATTCCATAATCTTGAGTGATGTGCAGATATATTTCTTATAATTGTCAGATGATGCAAAAATGATGTCAACACTTTTTCATCTAAATTATATTGTTTGGCTATCAGCTGCTTGTCTTTCCTATGTTTCAAATTATCCAACCAGTGTGACATTTGTCCCAATGTCATAAGCTCAATGCTTGAGTATATCGGTGGTAATTTCTCTTTATATTTAGATTTAAAATGCACAACACATGGTTCTTTACTTCTCATTATTTCAGCATTTAATTTCACTAAGGTTTGAGCATAACGAATAGGACAAAAAAACAGCTCAGGATTTAGATGAAAATGTGAACCATATTTTTGAGAGAGTATATGTGCAAACTTTGTTCTAACCGACACTTCTATCCGCTCTATTGCTTCTAAAAATAAAACTCTCAACTCTCTGTCAAAAACGTAGATATCAAGAACCAGCTCAAAAGAAGTATTCGAATAAAACAAATGTTCTGTATCTTCTCTTTGGAAAATAAGCCAGTAACCGCTTAATCTATAATAATTAATATTTTCAAGATATTTCTTTGCTCTTGATTCATCTTCAAAAGTCATACCACGTTCTTTTAATTTTTTGATTTGTTCATCAACAGATAAAAAAGGTTTTAAATAAGATTTTTTTTGTGTAGGTTTCAAAAAGCGACTCCTCGGGGTGAGCATTGTAAAGAGGCTTGAGGAGTGTTATTGATGAAATTATAACTTATCAACACTTTTTTATAACTTAACACCCACATGTTATTCACCCTTATTTCCTTGTGTCTTTTCTAACAGACATTAGAAATTAGACTTATGTTCCACTAAAAGAGTTCCTCTCCAAAAAAGATCTATTCGACCTCTTTTTTCACCTAACTTTTTCACCGGTTCTTCAAATGAAGCCACTCTTTTTCTGCTGATACCAAAAACATTAAAAAAGTCATTCTAGCTTAATGCCATTAATTTTCTTTTTTCACTCTAAAAAAACTGCTACCGCTTCCGCTAAAATGCCAGCCTTGCTTGTAATGGTTTTTTAAGTCTTTATACTCTTGCATTGCCGGAGCGAACAAGTCGTTAGCTTGTGTCACGTTCATCGTTTTTAAAATCTCTTTAGAACTTGTTTGTTTCAATCTTTCTCTCTTAAAACCATCTATGGGTGCGTAAAAATCTTCTCTATATATCTGGTAGACTTTGGGTGTGCTGATCTTGACATCCGGAGTGAACACTTCTATATCAAGTGTCTCTTCTTTGAACTCTTCCACCACTTCACCGATGCCGCTTACATTTGCACTGTCATACCCATAGATGAAAAAGGGAACATCTGCGCCGACTTCGAGTCCCACTTTTGCGAGTTCATTTTTACTCAGACCCAAGTGAAGTACTTCGTTGCACATTTTTAAGTACGTGGCTGCATCAGAACTTCCACCTCCCAAACCTGCAAAAGCAGGGATAGTTTTCTTCACCGATACACCATGCGTGTGCATTAATTGCTCTAAGGATTCAGACTGTGTTGCACGTTTGAGTGCAAAGTAGGCTTTATAGATCGTGTTTTGCTCCACTTCACAAGAGAAATCGCCCTCTATGCAAAAGTTTTGAGATTTTCCCCCGCATTCTTCTTTTGGAACAAAAGAAAGCTCATCATAAAGAGAATCAATTCGCATAAACCTGCTTATGATTTCATGATAATTATCTCGAAGTCCTGTGATTTTTAAAAAGATATTCACCTTTGCGTACGCTTTATAAACTTTCATAATTTTACTTTCCAATAAGTTTGCTTAACATACTAAGCGTATCACTATCCACCTCTTTTGACGCTGCGATATTGGATTCTTTCACATCTTCTAAGAGTTCACTTCTCACGATTGACACAGATCTAGGTGCATCGATTCCGAACTTCACCACACCCTTATCTATAGATATAACTTTAATAACAATATCATCACCGATTACAATAGATTCATTTTCTTTTCTAGCTAATACTAACATGTATATATCCTACCAAGTTCATATTTTATCTCATTTTCTATGATATTAATTATTGAAATATTATCGCCATTATCGAGCCAATAATACCCCTCTTTTTGTATCTTTAAATCCTCTAAAGCAAGAACTCTTCCATATTTTAAGTTTTCAAAGTCTCCTGTGTATACATTCAAAGGTATATTCAAACATTTTTTAATATCAAGAGCTTGTTCATCTTTATAAGCAAAAGAACCCTCATTTAATCTTTCCAAAGCACTTAAACTTCCATATTCTTCACCTAATCTTTGCGCTACAATTCTACCAAGTGAGCGAATATATGTGCCCTCAGAGACTGTCGCTTCAAACGTTACAAACGGATGCCTGTAGTGAATAAGTTTAGATTCATAAATAGTAGAATTAATTTTGTTGAGAATTACTTCTTTTCCTGCACGGGCTAAATCATACGCACGCACTCCATTTATCTTTTTGGCTGAAAATATTGGAGGATCGTATGTAAGAGCACCTTCTAAAGACTTCACCGTTTCTTCCACTTTTACATAAGCGTGTTCTTCGAGAGTGTCCACTTGAGTTATGAGTTCTGTATCTAAACTCTCAGAGCGCGCACCCAACCAAAGTGTGGCTCTATATGTTTTAGGTGTTTTGTCTAAAAAACGAAACAGTTTTGTATGCGATCCCATACCGATAATAAGAACACCTTTTGCAAAAGGGTCAAGTGTTCCGGTGAAACCTGCTTTTTTTTCACCATACTTTCTTTTTAATTTAGAAAGAAATAAATTCGACCCTATCCCTGATGGTTTGTAGGCAACAAAAAGTCTGTTCATTCTAAAACCTAAAGTCTTTCTATAAATGAAGCCAAAATCTCTTTTTTGTTTCCGGCAAAGTTGATGCTGAGTTTAAACTCACGCCCAGTTTTACTCACACCTGTGACACGTCCTGTTCCAAAGATTTTGTGACGCACCAAATCCCCTTTTTTAAAGGCTGTGTTTTTTTCCACTATAAGTGAACCTGCACATAAACCTGCTTCATTGAAAAAACGGCTTTTTTGTAAATCACTTCTACGACCCTTATAAAAACGGCTCGCTGCGTGAGAAAGCGTCAAAGTCTCTTTTGCCCGGGTAAAAGAAACATAACCTAAACGACGCTCTTCTTCTAAGTCACTTCCATCTCCTATAAGCGGTAAAAAACCCTCTTCTATCCCTATAACAAACACATGTTCAAACTCTAAACCTTTTGAAGCATGAATACTCATCATGTAGATACTCTCGCCCTCAACCTGGTCTTGTTCGCTTTGAAGTGTGAGTTCATTTAAAAACTCATCAAGTCCTTGAGCTGGATCTTTTTTAACAAAATCACGAAAGAGTCCATAAAACTCTTCCATATTTAAGACTCTGTCTGATTCGTCCTGCATACCTTTGTAGATATCCTTAAGATGGAAAGTATCTTCAAGCACATCTATAAAATCGTATGTCGATTCTTTAGAGATTTTTGCAACTGTCTCTATATTTTCTATAAAATTCTTAAGTGTTGCTGCATTTTTCTTTCTGACAAGCAGTTCTAAATCAGCTTTTGAAGTATTTTTTATATACTGGTAAATAGAAAGCTCTTTTGCAAGGGCTGCTAATTCAAGTTTATCTATACTTGCTTTTCCAAGTCCGCGCTTAGGTTTATTGATAATTCTTTTAAAAGAAAAATCATCATGAAAATTTGTAATCACTCGTATATAGGAGATTAAATCTTTAATCTCCGCTCTGTCATAAAAACGAAGTCCCCCAACGAGTTTATATGCAATTCCTGCACGGTTAAGCCCTTCTTCAATAGAACGCGAAAGCACATTCACCCTATATAAAATCGCTATATCATTTGCAGATACACCCGAATCTAAAAGCTTGTTGATATTTGCAGCTATTTTTCTTGCTTCTTCATTTTCATCATTTGAATTTAAAATGCTGACATCTTCACCGCCGCCGCGGGTTGGTATAAGTTTTTTTCCAAGACGTGAACGATTATGCTCAATAAGAGCATTGGCCACTTTAAGAATTGGAGATTTCGAGCGGTAATTCTCTTCTAATTTAAAGACTTCAGCATTTTTAAAATCTTGATCAAACTCCATAATATTTCGTATATGCGCTCCACGCCAGCCGTAAATACTCTGATCATCATCTCCAACAACACAGATGTTTGTATGTGCTGAACAAAGTTTTTGGATAAGTTTGAGTTGAAGTTCATTTGTATCTTGGTACTCATCAATCATAATATACTGATACTTTTGACTTGTAGCCATTGCCAAATCTTTGTTTTCAGATAAGAGTTTATAGGTAAGTGCAATTAAATCATCAAAGTCCACAAGGTTGTTTTCCACAAGATATTTTTCATATTCCTCATACACTTTGGCAATTTGTTGATAATTATAAAGTTCTGCTTGCTTGTATGCTTCATCCGGACTTATTAAAGAGTTTTTATATCTTGATATCTCACTAGCAACTAACGGTACTGGAAGTTCTGCGTTGATTTTTTTAATGATTCTTTTTTTATCATCTGTATCTATCACCACAAAATTATTTTTACGGTTTAAAAGGTGAATATGAAATTTTAGAAAAAGTAATCCAAACTTATGAAATGTGCACAGAAGAGGTGGATACGCCACGTTTTCTATCATCGCAAGTGAACGCTCCCGCATCTCTTTTGCAGCTTTATTTGTAAAGGTAAGTGTGAGTGTGTTTGAGGCTGGAATTCCAAGCACTTCTATAAGATAAGCCAAACGAGATATTATAGTTGTAGTTTTACCGCTTCCCGCACCAGCTAAAATGAGCACAGGTCCCTCAGTCTTTTTTACAGCACTCGATTGTGACTCATTTAAATTTTTAAATATTTTTTCCATCGTATCTCACTAATTCTTTACAAATTTCTCTATTAAACTTATTATAACTTAAATTTACTAAATTATTACAAAACTATTGCTTTAATTATAATACTGCGTTATAATTTCACTTATCAATTATACTTATAGGAATTATTATGTTAAAAGATTTTGCTAAATTACAGACCTTTTTAATGGTGATAAAAGAGAAAAGTTTCTCTAAGGCATCAGCAAAATTAGGTATCTCACAGCCCGCTGTGACACAACAAATCAAATTTATTGAAGACTACCTAGATACAAAAATCGTTGAAAGAAAAAAGAATGGTATTCTTCTCACAAAAGAAGGTGAAGACCTATTTAGAATCGCTCAAAAACTAGATAAAGCTATTGCAAATAGCGAAAAAGAAATTTTAAAAATTATGAGTAAAGAGTTTACTTTTGTAATGGGAGCTTCTACAACTATTGGAAATTACATCTTACCTAGCTACTTAGCTTCAATCAAAAATAAAATCGACAATGAAGTATTTTTAAACGTTGGCTTATCCGATGAAATAATAGAACAGCTTGAAGATAAAAAAGTTGATATTGCACTGATTGAATCACCTGTATTTCATGATCATATCGTTTATAGAGAATGGGTAGAAGATGAGCTTGTAGTGTTTTCAAATCAACAACTTCCTAAACAATTAAAATCAGAAGAGCTTTTTGCACTTGACTGGATTTGTAGAGAAGAAGGTTCTCACACAAGAATTTTAACTACAGAAGCTTTTGATGATGTCAACATACCTTGTGATGACTTTTGTGTAATGGGTGTATTGTCAAGTCCTACAGCTATTAAAGAAACAATTCTTAACGCTCCAAAAGATTCGCCAAAACCTCTTGCATCTGTAATGTCTCGTCACGTTATTAAAGCTGACATAGAAGCTGGTAGACTGTTTGAATCAAGAATCAAAGGGCATAAAATAGAAAGAAAATTCTATATAGCGTACCTAAAAGAAAGAAAACACGATGCATTTGTTGACAATGTTGTAAGTTACTTGCTTTCTATCAATAAAGTGAATGTGTAAGCAAAGTAAGTCTTTTCTTACTTACTTTTTTAAAAATTTAGAATTTTCGGGGTTATTCAAAAATGAAGCCATCGAATTTTCTACTCCACCCTCATCTATCTCTTCTTTTTGAACTTCAACTATTATTTCAGAATTTGCAAGGTTAATTAAAACTGGTGTTTCATCAACAATTATTTGCATAATACTCAATAAGGGTACTGTTACTACACTTCCAAAATTATCACTACCAAAACCCGCTTCAAAAATGAGTACATCTGACTCGACTCTAGCCGTCTCAAAAGTATATCCTGCAAGAAAGAAAAGAGTTAAAGGTCTAAACTCAGCATTTATATCCGAAGGAAGTGGCGGATCAAAATGTATACTGTCTATTTTACATAAAATTCCAAAATTCTGTTCTTTTTCAAAAAAATGGATAATCATCTCTTGTATATTTTTTTGCATTAAGTAAGCAAATTTTTTATCGTTAATCACTTTATCTAGCAATTCCTATCCTTTGTTATTCAAAACTTATATCCGTTATTATATCAAAATCTATCATAGCATTGAGTAAGGCGGTTTTTGTGTACTTTTTCAGCATATCCACTCTTATATCTTGAGGGACTAAAAGACCTTCATCTATATATCTTTGTCTTGTTGTTCCTCTTAAAAGCGGTGAAGCTGGTGTATACCAAACTCCTTCTTTATACAATGCTATATTTGCTATACTCGTGTCACATATAAGAGTATTTTTAACTATAAGAATATCATCACAGTTTTCTTTTTTTTCATAGAGGCTGTCTATAGCTTTACGGTCTGTTGATTTTTTTGAGTATTCAATGAGATTATCATAAACTATCTTAAGTGAACGTATCTCTTTTTTTGTATACGCATGATACGTCACATCTATACTAGCCGGTGTATACACCAGTCTGCATCTATAAAGGCCATTTGGAGGAGGAGTTATGTATTCTACAAGGTTTTTGTAGTCTGTACTGCCTAAAGAGTGCAAGACACTCTCGTAACGTTGTTGATGGTAAAGAATATTAAATACTTCACCATCAAGAACTTTGATGGTTTCTAAAAAGCTATTCTTGCTCAAAAAGAGTAGTACTTAAATATCGCTCGCCTGTGTCACAAAGAATAGTCACAAGTGTTTTACCTTGAAATTCAGGACGAGATGCAACTTGCATAGTTGCCCAAACATTTGCACCAGCTGAGATTCCCACAAGCAAACCCTCTTTTTTTGCCAACATTCTCGCAGTCTCAAAGGCATCTTCATTTGAGACTTTAATCACTTCACCATAAATCTCAGTATTTAAATTACCCGGAATAAAACCAGCACCTATACCTTGAATCTTGTGCGGACTTGGTGCTTCACCGGATAAAACAGCAGAAGTCTCAGGCTCCACTGCAATAATTGCAATATTTGCAATATGCTCTTTAAGTACTTTTGAAGTTCCTGTAATTGTCCCTCCCGTTCCAACTCCAGCTACAAAAGCATCTAATTGTTTGTCGGTGTCTTCTAAAATTTCTATAGCCGTCGTAAGTGTATGAATCTCTGGATTTGAAGGGTTTTCAAATTGTTGTAATATAACACTGTCCTGCGTTAAAGCCTGAAGTTCTTCAGCCTTATGTATTGCGCCCGTCATACCTTTAGCTGCTGGTGTTAAAACAAGTTCAGCACCCAAAGCTTTTAGAAGGTTACGTCTTTCTATGCTCATAGAATCAGGCATAGTGAGCACTAATTTTAGATTTAAGGCTGCACAGTTTGCTGCAAGTGCTATACCTGTGTTTCCACTTGTTGGCTCGATTATAGTCGTACTCTGAGTAACTTTACCAGATTCCATTGCACGACGAATCATATTGAAACCTATTCTGTCCTTCACCGAAGATGTAGGATTCATGAATTCACATTTTCCTAAAATCGTAGCTCCGGTTAATTCAGACGGAGTGTTTAGTCGAACAAGTGGAGTGTTTCCAATGAGTTCTGTTATATTCTTTGCTATTTTCATTTCTTTACCTTATGTATCGCAATTTTTGTATTCTATCCAATTATTGGTAAAAATGCTTTCGTTCCCACTTTTACTTTTTTGCCAATGCTTAGTTCTTTACGTTCACCTGCACTCAAAACCACTTCAACAAGTTGTTGTCCAATGGCAATTATTGCTACCCAAATAACATCTACTTTCACTATATCTATCACTTCACCTTCAAAAGAAAACTTCTGAGAACCGGTATGTTTTACGATAGTATCTTGTGGCGTAGCATCACTTATAACTTTTCCATTTTCTAAAACCACCACACGTTCGGCGAGTTTATATATCTCAGCCGGATCGTGAGAAACCATGATGGTTGTGGTGCCAAACTCTTTATGTAAAGCCAAGATTTCGTTTTGGAGTTTCCTTCTCATAGCCGGATCAAGCGCAGATAAAGGCTCATCCATCAAAAGGAGTTTTGGTCTGTTCATCATCGCACGGCATAAACTCACTCTTTGTTTTTGTCCACCGCTAAGCGTGCTTGGTTTTCTTTTTTTAAGCTCTGTTAAATCTGTAAGTTCTAACAACTTTTGAGCAAGTTTTTTGTCCTTGTTTACATAAAGAAGGTTTTTCTCAACACTCATATTTTCAAAAAGTGCATAGTCTTGAAATACAAAACCGATGCCACGCTCTTGCACTCTTAGCATAGTATTTTTATCTTGCCAAATCTCTTCACCTACTTTAATAGTGCTAACAGAGTCCTCAAGACCTGCAAGGATTCTTAACAAAGTTGTTTTTCCACTTCCACTTAAACCGCTTAATGCAAGGAACTGCCCGTCTTCTATCTCAAAATTCACATCTAAATCCATAAGCCCTTTTGTACCGTGGAGTTGTTTTTTTATATCTACATATATCATTTAGCAAAACCTCCGATACGCTTAGAACTGTTAAATGTATACACCGCCAAAAGTATGATAAAACTCATTAAAACCATAAGTGCACTGTATATATGTGCACCCTTATAGTCCATCATCTCCACCATCTCATAGATGGCAACAGAAGCCACTTTCGTCTCAGACTCTATACTTCCACCCACCATTAAAACAACACCGAATTCACCAACAGTGTGCGCAAAGGTAATAATAATGGCAGTTAAAACTGCAGGTTTCATGTTGGGTAAAACAACTTGTAAAACTGTTTGTACTTGACTTTTTCCTGCAATGTATGATGCTTCAATCATATTTTTGTTAATAGACTCAAACCCACCTTGAAGAGGCTGCACCATAAAAGGTAAAGAATAAAAACAGCTCGCTATAACTAAAGAGGTGAAGTTAAAAACTAAAGAGACTCCAAATACATTTTCAAAAAAAGCACCAAGTGGTGAATTTTGTGAGAGTGAAACAAGTATATAAAAACCTAAAACGGAAGGGGGTAAAACTATAGGTAAGGCTGTGATTGCTTCAAGAAAAGGTTTAGCTTTGGAACGAGTCTGAGATAAAAACCAAGCAAGAGGTAAAGATATAAGAAAAAGTATAAGCGTTGTTAATCCGGCAAGCTTAAAAGAGAGTATAAAAGGAGTGTAATCAAGTGAAGCAAAAAATTCCATCATGATAAAATCTCCGATATAGACAACTCGCTTGCTTGAAGCAAGGCTATAACCACATCACCAACAAGCAAGTCCATTTGTTGCGATATTTCAAGTGTCATCAAAGACTCAAACTCATTTCCATTTGCTTGGAGTGTGATGCTGCTGAGTAGTTCACCATTATTTACCTCAACAATGCTCGCGTGAATTTTATTTGTATAACTTATAGAACCAGAAAACTCTTTTGCAATTGCTACAGAACTAGGTTTTATCGCCAAAGAAACTTTTTTGCCAACTTGAACTTCATCGTGTAAACCAAGACTCATCATCTTAAGTTCTATACCATTAAAATCAAAAGTGACAATGTTTAAAGTATCTACACTTTGAATTTTTTTGATTGTGGCTAGAAGTGTACTCATTGTATCTTGTACCCATAATCAATAAATATTTTTTTCGCTTTTTCGCTTAAGATAAATTCATAAAATGCTTTGGCGTCTTGATTTTCTTTTGCATTAGAGAGTATAACTATGCCCTGCTCTATAGGTGTGTAGAGTTTTGCATCCACCTCAGCCCAGTTTTCACCTTTTTTAAATCTTTTTAATTTTGGTGAATAAAGTGAAGACTTTGCTATAAAACCAATATCTACAGCTGAAATCGTATAAGACAAAGTTTGCGCTGCAGATTCACCATACACAATCTTTTCTTTGATTTTATCTAAGATAGCTGTATTTTCCAAAGCTTCAAAAGTTGCTTTTCCATAGGGTGCTGTTTTAGGATTTGCTACTGCAATTTTTTTGATTGCTTCATTTTCTAAGAGCTTTAAGCCTTGTGAAAAATCACGCTTTTTTACACTTAAATACGCCAATGAACCCTGTGCATATACAAGAGGTTTACTAAGAGCTAGTCCATCTTTATATAAAGCCTCTGGATATTTCATATTTGCAGACATAAACACATCATATGGTGCGCCATTTTTTATTTGAGCTGTGAGTTTTCCACTACTACCGATAATAACTTTAATTCTAACATTTGGATAAAGTAAAGAAAATTCTTTTTTGATTGCTTCAATAGCATAGGAGACATTCGCAGAAAGTGCCAAGTTCATAGTAGAACCAAATAAACTAAAGGTGAAGAGAAGTAAGAATAGTACTATTTTTTTAATCATGGCATTATTTTACAATAAATTAGATTGTTTTTAAATTTTCTCTTGTGCGTTATAATTGGTCTAATACTTTTAAGGAAAAATAAATGAGACTCTATGCACCTTGGGAAAAAGCTTTCGAGAGAATTGCCACTCCGTTTGAGCATTTTATTCATGCGCAAACAACTACTGGTATAATCTTAATGTTTATGACTGTGTTAGCCTTAATCTTAGCAAACACTCCGCTCACTGAAGCTTACATACATTTTTTTCATACAAATGTGGATTTATCTGTAGGCTCTTGGCATCTTAAATACACAATTCACCATTGGATAAATGATGGACTTATGGCTATATTTTTCTTCATTATAGGCTTAGAGATTAAACGAGAAATCCTTGTTGGCGAACTCTCAAATATTAAAGTGGCGATGCTTCCAATATTATCAGCCATAGGAGGTATGCTGTTACCTGCTCTTATTTACCTCACTATTAACTATGGTGAAGATGGTGCGAATGGCTGGGGTATCCCTATGGCTACAGATATTGCTTTTGCAATTTCTGCTCTTGTTTTGTTACGTAAACGTGTTTCACCTGCACTGGTAACATTTTTAGTAGCTCTTGCCATTGTAGATGACCTTGGCGCTGTTATTGTCATCGCTGTTTTTTACACAGACACTATTCAATTTATTCCGCTTGTCTTATCTGCTGTAAGCTTTTTAGTGATGATAGTTTTCAACCGTGTTGGAATTCACATGATTCTACCTTATTTTATAGCCGGATTGTTTATGTGGTTTTTTATGCTTGAGTCTGGCGTGCATGCAACTATAGCAGGTGTCATTGCTGCCATGGCTATTCCATCAAAACCAAGACAAACACCTCTTGACTTTACTAACCATACAAGAAACTTACTTGATGAGTATGACAACTACCCTGTTGCAACAGATCATGTCATGCATGAAAAACAAAAAGCAATCTTGCTCAATATTAACGATAGAATAGATGCTGTTGGAACTCCCGCTTCAAGATTAGAACATGATTTACATCTTCCTGTATCTTTAATCGTTATTCCTCTTTTTGCATTGGCTAACGCTGGAATTTCCATTAACTTCTCTTCCATTGGAGATACTATAATAACTCCTATATCTCTTGGAATTATATGTGGACTTATTTTTGGAAAAGTTATCGGAATAGCAGGAGTTGCATGGGTTTCCATAAAGCTTGGAATTGCAAAACTACCTGAATCGAGTAATATGAGTCAAGTTTTTGGCGTTGCATTTCTTGGAGGCATTGGTTTTACCATGTCTATATTTGTAGCTGATTTAGCATTTTTAGAAACTCCGGATTTACTCTTTCAAGCAAAGGTTGGAATTTTAGCAGCTTCTTTATTTTCAGGACTTTTTGGTTACTTTTGGCTCAGATTTATTGCTAAGCCAAGAGATTAGTATTTCTTATCTCATCCCCTGTAAAAAAAAGGGGAATTTTATCTTTATGCTACTATAATTCAATCAATTTCAAAGATATTAAACAAGTGACTTCTTTATGAAAATAACACCCATTAACAATGAAAAAACTTTTAAAGATAATGTTTTACTCGTAACTAAAACAGATTTAAAAGGTAAAATAACCTACGCAAATCGTGCTTTTATGCAAATTGTAGATATGAATGAAGATATACTTGTAGGTGCCCCGCATAACATTATACGTCATCCGGATATGCCTAGTATCATTTTTAAGTACCTTTGGACATATTTACAATCTGGACAAGAGATTCACGCTTATGTGAAAAATATTTGTGCAGATGGATCTTACTACTGGGTCATGGCAAATGTTACCCCCTCTTTTGATAACACTAGCACCACCAGCACTAAAATAATCGGCTACCATTCATCAAGACGTTTGCCCACTCAAGAAGCTTTAGCTGTGATTAAACCCTTATATGAAAAACTTTTACGTGCTGAAAAATCTGGCGGTATTGCTGCTAGTGAAAAAATTATGACTGAATTACTTAATGATAAAGGAGTGTCTTACGATGAATTTATCCTCTCTATCTAAATTACACTATGCTAATTATGCACATATCGCAGTTGTTATCCTTGCAATGATAACTTCACTTGTTTTTTTTGAGTTTAATCCTGTAATACTTATCTTTAATATACTTAATATTATTATTGCCATCTTTGCATATAAACAAATAGATATAACACGAAGAAGCATAAATACCACCTCAAGAATTCTCAAAACTGCAGCACTCGATGGAAACTTTGAAAATAGACAACACCATATAAATGCCGGTGGAGAACTTGCATGGTTGGCATGGAATGTAAATGACCTATTTGATCAAATCCAATCTATTTTACGTGAGGTGAACACCTCTATAGAGTATGCTTCTCAAAAGAAGTTTTTCAGACGTATCAACACTACAGGTTTAAACAATACATTTATAAAAACCGGTGAACTTGTGAATATTTCTCTAGATGCTATGGAAGAAGAGTTTAAAAAACAAGCGAAAGATCGTTTTATAAATGAACTTGCAAAAACTGGAGAGGGAATGATATTTAACTTTCAGAGTATTCAAGATCAGATTGGTGAAACAAATGAAACACTCCATGCCCTTGCAATAGAAGCACAAGAGTCTGCTTCCTTATCTAGATCAAACCATTCAGTTGTTCAAGAGATGAATGCAAACTTTGAAAAGCTTTCGCATATTATTGCACAAAATGATGAATCTATTGATGGACTTAATTCAAGAACGGTAGAAATCACTTCTGTTATTGACCTGATTAAAGATATTGCTGATCAAACAAACTTATTAGCACTCAATGCGGCCATAGAAGCTGCCCGAGCAGGCACACATGGAAGAGGTTTTGCTGTTGTTGCTGATGAGGTCAGAAAGCTTGCAGAACGTACACAAAAAGCAACGAATGAGATTACAATCTCTATCTCTACACTGCAACAAGAAGCAAACGGTATGCTAGACAACTCTAAAGAATTAAATGATATTGCAGAACAGTCCACTACAAGTGTTGCAACTTTATACTCTTCTTTAAATCAATTTAACACAACTTCTGAATCAGTGCTAAACTCAAGTCGAATAATGAAAAACAAAAACTTTATCGTTCTTGCAAAGATTGATCATATTTTATTCAAAGCAGATGCACTTAAACATGTGGAAAAATCTCAATATAAAGAATTTTCTTCACATCACACTTGTAGGTTTGGTCAATGGTATGAAGGTGAAGGACAATCTCAATTTTCCCATTCAAAAAGCTATAAAAAGATACTAGAGCCTCATGCAAAGGTACACAATGCGGTCCACAAAAGTTTAGCATTAATCAAAGAAGGTTTAGTAGCTCAAAATGAAGAAACTATTAAACAACATTTTATAGAGATGGAAACTTCTTCAAATATTCTTTTTAGCCTTATGGATCAAATGATTTTAGAAGAAGCGCAGTATACAAGTGAAGCTCTCAATAGTGGTCAAATAGAGTTGTGGGATTAAAACACCTTTAATGATTTGAAAAACTCCATCTCATATTCGCGTAAAATACGAATCATATTTGTAGATCCAGTAACTCCTACAGGATCTCCTGCTGTGAGTATATAACTTTTATCTAGGTGAAGTACCTTTCTATCCAAGCCTTGATGCATCACTTCACTCATCATTTGTCCAAGTGAATCTTCTTTTACTAAAAATGCTGGAACTACTCCCCAGCATATTGTTAAAAATTTTGCCACTTTTTTATCGTGCACAACTGCATAAATATCTCTATTTGGTTTATAACGAGCTAATTTTTTTACCGATGAGCCTGAAGCACTCACAACTATGATTCCCCAAGCATCTGTATCTTCACAAAGTCGTACTGCTGCTTCATTGATACTATCTGTTGCATCTCGCATAATATAACTTGAAAATTTATTGTATGGGTATATTTTCTCAGCACCTTGAATAGTTTGCATCATTGTCTCAACTACAAGTACAGGATTTTTTCCAACAGCACTCTCTTCTGAGAGCATCACGGCATCTGTCCCATCTAAAACTGCATTTGCAACATCACTAATCTCTGCGCGTGTAGCTGTTTCATTTGTAGTCATAGATAGAAGCATTTGTGTAGCCGTGATTACAGGCTTAGAAGCCTCATTTGCTTTTTTAATCAACATCTTCTGTAATGCAGGAACTTCATGAAAAGGCACTTCTATACCTAAGTCTCCACGGGCAACCATAATCCCATCACTATGTTCTAAAATAGCATCAATATTTTCAACTGCGTCAAATTTTTCTATCTTTGCAAAGAGTTGTATATTTGCACTATTTTGCCTAATAATTTCTCGTGCATTTATCATATCTTGTGCATCTTGCACAAAGGATATAGCCATAAAATCTACATTATTTTCTATACCCCAAAGCATATCTTCTTTATCTTTAGCTGTTAAGACATCTATACCTAAATGAGTATTTGGAAAATTAACACCTTTTTTGGAGCTTAATATTCCTGAGTTTTCTACTCGAACTTTCACACTATCTTTCGTAATTTCTGTTACTTTTGTTTTTATAATTCCATCATAAAGATATACTAATTCACCCAATTGAAGCTGAGAAAGAATATCCGGCTGATTTATACAAGTTTTGTAATAATTTGAAAACACTTCATGTCCAAGAATCTCTTCTTTTACAAACTCTATAGTATCTCCTGTATTAAGCTTAAAAGGTTCTCTAAGTTTTCCTACACGAATCTTTGGTCCACTAATGTCTTGTAATACACCAATAAATAAACTCATATCCTTTTCAACTGCACGTATACGTTGCAATACTTTAGAATGGTATTCATGTGTTCCATGAGAAAAGTTAAGTCTAAAAACATTCACTCCAGCACTTACGAGTTTTTTTATCATCTCTTGGCTATCTGAAGCTGGTCCTATGGTTGCTAAAATTTTTGTTCGTTTTTTCATAGGAATATCCTTGTTTTGTCTTTATCGAAAAATCGATCTATTTCTTCCTTCACCTTTAGCCTCGTACAATGCATCATCTGCTTTTTTAAGTAATACATCAAGTGAATTAAATGTTTTATCTGACTTTGCCATCCCAACACTGATTGTACATTTTGCAATACTCTTGTCTTGCGTTGTAAATTCTAAAGCTTCAACTGCTTTACGCATAGATTCTATGTTCTGTATTGCGATATCTTCATTTAGTGTATGTGTTAGCAGAGCAAACTCTTCACCGCCCACTCGTCCAAATATAGAGCCCTCTAACATTGTGTCTGATATTGCACGCGTGACGCCTTTAATTACTTCATCGCCAAATGCATGTCCATATGTGTCATTGAAACTTTTAAAATAATCAATATCAATCATAATCGCATATAAGTTTATTTGTATAACTTCTAAAGCTTCTGTGGCAAGAGCGAAAAACTTTCTTCTATTGAACACACCTGTCATTTGATCATATGAACTGATATATTCTAAATGATCAACAAGTGCTTTTAGTTTTATTTGTGTTTTGATACGTGCTTGGAGTTCTCGAGGTTTAAATGGCTTAGTGACATAATCAATCCCACCCACATCATAAGCTTTTTCTATAGAGTCTTCATCTGTTTTTGCTGTTACAAAAATAACTGGTATATCGCGAGTGGAACTTTGCGATTTCAAACGTGAGCACACTTCAAAACCATTGATTCCAGGCATCATGATATCGAGTAAAATAAGATCTACATCTTCGTCTTCTAAGATATCAAAAGCGCTTAAACCATCAAGTGCAACCAAAATATCATACTCACTTCCTAGAAGCTCTAAGAGTATGTCAATATTTGTCTCTGTGTCATCGACAATTAAAATAGTTTTTTTTATTTCTTCGCAAATATTCATACATGAATTATAACACAAACAAGTGAGCTAAAATACTTAATGGGATTTTTTGTGTATAATCATCTCGACTATAAATACGAAGGCACTGTATGCGATATTTGTTATTTCTGTTTTTTTTACCTCTTTGTCTTTTTGCTGATCTACAAAAAATTTCTGTTCAATTTGAATGGATACATCAGTTTCAGTACGCAGGCTTTTATACTGCAATTGAGAAAGGCTACTATAAAGACGCTGGTCTTGAAGTCAGCTTACAAGAGTTTTCCAATGGAATCAATGTAAGTGAGGATGTACTCAATGAAAAAGCCACATTTGGAATCTCTTCTTCTTCAATCATACTTGAACGTCTCAAAAATAAGCCTGTTGTTTTAGTCGCATCTTATTTTAAACAAAATGCTTTAGCCCTTGTGACTTCCAAAGATATCAAACAGTTATCAGATTTAAAACACAAAAAAATCATGCTCACACAATACCAAGTTGATGGAACCGGACTAGGAGTTATGTTAAGTCAAAATGGCCTCACAAAAGAAAACTACCAATTTGTGAATCATTCATTTAACATAAATGCATTTTTATCTTCACAGGTAGATGCTGTGAGTGTTTTTCTTACAAATGAAATTTTTTATCTTAACCAATCAAACACAGATTACAATATTTTTATCCCTTCAGATTATGGTATATACTCTTATGATTTAGAACTTTTCACCTCAAGCAATGTCGCACATAAAGACCCTGAAATGGTCAAAAATTTCACAGAGGCAACAAACAAAGGATGGGAATACGCTTTAGATCATCAAGAAGAGATAATTGATCTCATCTATAATAAATACACGAAGAAAAAGTCAAAAGAAGCTTTACTTTTTGAAGCCAAAGAAACAGAGCGGCTTTTTAAAAGAAACTCATTTACTATTGGTTCTGTAATCCCTGAACTTGTTCGACTCAATGCTGTCATATTTCAACAACTCGGCCTCGTAAAAGACAATACAAACCTTGAGACAATCCTTAACAGTTATATATTTGCAAACTGGAAAAAGCTTTCTTTTACAAAAGAAGAACTAGCTTTTATAGAGCAAAATAAGACTATAAAGATAGCTAATGAGATGGATTGGGAACCTTTTGATTACAATCAATTTGGAAAACCTTTGGGTCTGAGCATAGATTATATAAAATTGTTGTTTGACAAAGTTGGTTTAAAGTATGAGTTTATAAATGGATATACTTGGGAGGAACTCCTATCACTCTTTGAAAATAAAAAAATCGATGTTATGCCTGCGATGTATAAAACACAAAAGAGGCTTGAGTTTACAAACTTCACCAATCCTTACTACAAAAACTCACTCGGAATATTTACAAGAAAAGCCTCACCTATTCGTTCACTCAAAAATTTACAAAATAAAAAAATAGGGATTGTCAGTTCTGATGGAAGTGTGCAACTTGTAAAAAAGCATCTCCAAAACTCTACTCTTATAGAATATCCTTCATCAGCTATGCTTTTTGATAAGCTCTCAAGTGGTGAAGTGGATGCTGTTGTGGAGAACACCTTACTTGTCCAAAACTATATCGATAAAAGCACTATCAAAAATGTACAACTTTTGGAGCTTATACAACTCAACGAAAAAGAGCGTGAAGAGCTTTCTGTGCATGTAGGAGTAAGAAAAGATCTTACAATACTCCATTCCATTTTACAAAAAGCAATCGATTCTTTAGATAAAAATGACCTCCACTTTTTAAAAGAAAAATGGATAAACCCAAAAGATCAAGTGAGTCTCAATGAGGTTGAAAAAAACTACCTTAAAACAAAAGAGATCCATATGTGTATCGATCCGGATTGGATGCCCTTTGAAAAATTTGAAGATGGCAAACATATAGGAATGAGTGCAGATTTTTTTCAAGTCATCGAAAAAAAACTCGACAAAAATATAAAAATACTCCCAACTGCCTCTTGGAAAGAATCTGTTGAAGCTGCAAAGCAAAGAAAATGTGACTTATTTTCATTGGCAATGCAAACACCCAAAAGAAGTAAATATATGAACTTCACCACTCCATATCTCTCCACCCCTTTGGTTCTTGCCACACAGCTTGATGTTACCTTTATAGCAGATATGGATGAGCTTGAAAACAAAACAGTGGGAGTAAGTCAAGGCTACGCATTTCTAGAGATCCTTCGTAAAAAATATCCAAAAATGATTATCGTTGAAGTTGCAAATGCAAGAGACGGTTTGAACAAAGTCAGAAAAGGTGAAATCTTTGCTTATGCAGGGACGCTTGCAACTATCGGGTATCTCTTTCAAAAAGAATTCACAGGTGAACTCAAGATTGCCGGTAAATTTCAAGAAACATGGGAACTTGGAATTGCAGTGAGAAATGATGATCCTATTTTATATAACATCATGGAAAAAGCAGTTTTAAATATTGATGCAATAACAAAAAGAGATATACAAAATAGATGGATAGCTATTAATTATGAAGAGGGTATAAATAAACCGCTTGTGTTTACAATCCTTCTTGTAAGTTTACTTATTTTTCTTGGGATACTCTACTGGAACAGAAAACTCAAAATGCTCAACACCCAACTCAAAATCGCCAAACAACAAGCAGAGGAAAACACCAAAGTAAAAGCAAGTTTTTTAGCAAATATGTCTCATGAGATACGTACTCCAATGAACTCTATCCTTGGAATGAGTTATTTACTTAAAGAAACTAAGCTCAATGAAGTACAACAAAGTCATCTCAAAAAAATCCAAAGCTCTTCAAATAACCTTTTGACCTTACTCAATGATATACTTGACTTTTCTAAACTAGAAGCAAAAAAACTAAGAATCGAAAAAGTGCCTTTTAATCTTTTGGAACTTCTTAATAATGTAGAAAACACACTTCTTGTAAAAGCATATGAAAAAGATTTAGTATTACAAACAATATACGATAAATCCCTAGCAATGGATCGTTATGGAGATAGCTTGAGACTCTCCCAAGTCTTAATCAACCTCATCTCCAATGCCATAAAATTTACAAAAGATGGAAAAGTGCAACTCATAGTGGAAAATGTGCACGATAGCCTTTTTAGATTCAGCGTGACTGATACAGGTATAGGGATTAAAAAAGAAGAACTCAATCATATATTTGACTCGTTTAGCCAAGCGGACTCAAGTATCACGCGTCAATATGGCGGGACTGGTTTAGGTCTTTCTATATCCAAAGAGTTAGTCGAACTCATGGGCGGAACACTTCAAGCAAAATCAACTTTTAATGTTGGCAGTACCTTTAGCTTTGAAATACACTTAGAAAAAAGTGCGCCAACAAAGGCGAGTATAACTTCCCCTATAGAGTCAAAACCTGTAGATATAACAAATAAAAATCTAGCACATACAAAACTAAAAAGTATTTCCCAAGAAGAAGTACAAGAACTTTTTCATTCACTTCGCCAAGCAACGCTCAAAAGGAGACCGCAACTCACGCAACCTATTTTAGAAAAATTTGAAGCGTATAATTTAAGTGAAGAAGATCATAAAACACTTCTAACGGTGAAGAACATGATCCAAAAATACAAATTTGATGAAGCATCGGAGTTTTTACATGCCTACTAAACAAACAATTTTAATCAATGTAGCGTATCTCTTTTGCATCAAACCTAAACTCTAACTCTTGTGATGCCTCTTTATACAGCAGAGGACTATCCAAATCTATGTAAGCGATTACGTCTGTGTATGCCATAGCAAGGTGAAGTGCCGCGTTTATAGAGTATGGACCCTCAAGCATAGAACCAAGCATACACTTCACCTTCATTTTTTTTGCGTATTCCAAAATTTCCACCGCCTTACTCAATCCCCCACACTTCATGAGCTTAATATTTATCATATCTGCAGATTTAGTCTCGATAACTTTTTTTGCATCTTCTAAGGTGAAGACCGCCTCATCTGCCAAAATTGGAATATGCGATATTTGAGTGATAGCTTTTAAGCCCTCCATATCCTTTGCTTCAACCGGTTGCTCTATCAACTCTATTTTCACATCTTGCATCGCTTGTATAAACTTCAGCGAATCCTTCACACTCCATGCCTGATTTGCATCTATAATCAACTTTGCATCCGGAATTTTTTTTGCAATCTCTTGTGTCACTTGTATAGCATGAACTATATCTGAACCAAGCTTCACCTTTAAAATATCCATCCCCTCATTATATAA
>JGI11705J14877_10000468_pt1 | contig 25302 bp, 2 predicted proteins | sample Etolaghawater15m_FD_14877 | JGI IMG/M metagenome (IMG submission 14877)
TGGGCGTCACGCTCAATGCCTCGCTGCCGACCGGCGTCATGCTCGTGCCCCAGATCGGTCTGGTGATCAACGACTTCGTCGGTGGCGTCGAGTTCTTCAAGAGCCTCCCATCGGTTGACGAACCCTCGGACCTGAAAGGCATCCCGCTGATGTCCGGTCCTGTGCTCCCCGCTGACGTTTGGCTGGATAGCGTCAAGCAGCAGGTGGCGACGCAGGCAAAGAAGATCGCGGAGAACCCGAATCTGGGTGGCTTCCTGGCCGCGTTCCTGTCGCCGATGACCATCTACGCGTCCGGCAGTGTCTACTCGCTGTACACGTCCAAGGCGACGTTCAACGGCGTGGTCGAGATCCAGATCAGCACCGACGGAAAGTTCTTCATGGTCGGCAAGCTCAACTTCGCCGCGGACATGATCAGCATCGGCACCCGGATGTATGCCGACCTCTCCAAAGTCACACAGGGCAGCGTGAAGGTCCTGTTCCTGGCAAGCATTCCCGAACAATTCAATTTCCTGGTGATCTCCGGCAAGTTCCAGATGGGCTTCAAGGATCCGGACGGCAAGCCCCTGGAGCTCGACGTCGTTGTGGACTCGGAGAAGCCCTATGCGAACCTGGCCTCGCCCGGGAACGGCGCCTCGATCAGCCTCAACTCGCTGAACAACGCGGGGTACCTCGATGTCGAGTATGGGCCCAGCACCGGCACGCAGCTCAATACAGCCTCGATTGACGGCAACGAGTTTACACTCAGCGGCTCCGGAGTCGGCGACGTGTCCCTGAGCGGCGCGCCGGCCCTGGTCGAGGGGGAGACCAACGTCTATCGCTACGAGTTCACCGGCAGCTTTGTTCCCGGCGACGTCAACGTCAACTTCGCCGCCGGGACGTGGTCTGATGACGACGGTGAGGCCAATGCTGCCGAGACGCAGTCCTTTAACCTGGCCGTGCCGACGGCCACATTGGCCGGGCCCAATGACGGCTCCTCTGTCGTCGTCAGCGATATCAATGCCAGCAAGACAATCAATGTCACCTTCACTGCGCCAGGGGGGGGCGCCATAGACGGCTCGACCATTGACGGCGACGAGATCGTCCTTTCGGGGCCCGGCGCCGCGGGAGTGACTCTCGGGTCGCCCACCGAGGTCTCGGGGTCCCCGAATACCTACGCCTACACGATTAACGGGGACCTCCAGCCGGGCGTGGTGACCGTGACGTTCGTGGAGGGCTCTTTCCAGGACAATGCCGAGACCGGGAACGCGGCCGCGGAGGAGACCTTCATCGCGTACAGCACCGCCCCGCGGTTGGCGGGGCCGCTGGAAGACACCCGGTTCGACGTGGCCACGCTCAACGACCGCGGCTATCTGGATGTCACGTTCCTGCCGACGGCCGGGGCCACCATCGTGGCGGACTCCCTCACCGACCCCGAGCCGGAGTTTACCGTTTCCGGTACTGCGGCCAATGATGTCGTCTTCGATGGAGCTCCGGAGTTCCTCTCCGACGACACCTATCGCTACACCTTCACCGGGTCGTTCGTGCCGGGCGACGTGCTGCTGGAGTTCCAGGCCGGGACCTGGGAGGACAGCGCGGGCAGCGTCAGCATCGATGAGCCGCATGGGTTCACTCTGACCGGGCCGACGTTCGCGCTCCAGGGGGCTTTGGGCAAGACCACGGCGGGCTTGAGCCTGCTCAACGGCACTCATTATATCGAGGTCACGTACGCCGCCACCGACGGGGCCGCCATCGATGCCGCCACCATCGATGGGGACGAGTTCACGCTTTCAGGGCCCGGCGCCAGCGGCATTACCGGGGTCGGCGCGCCCGTGCTGGTCGACGCGGCCACGAACACCTATCGCTATGAGGTCACCGGCGACTTTGCTGAGGGCGAGATCACCTTGACCTTCGGGCCCGGTGGGTTCGCCGACACGGCCGGCTATGCGAATCTGGGTCAGGAGATCTCGCTGGAGATTGCGTCTCCCTCCGCAGACCTGTATTGCCCCGCGTTTGCCGACAACGTCTTCTACGACGACCTCAACCAGAAGGGCTACATCTTCGTCACGTTCCGCGACCCGACCGGCGCCGGCCTGGACCCGAGCACGCTCGACGGCGATGAGATCGCGATCTCCGGTGACGGGGCCATCGACGTCATCCTGAACAGCGGCGCGCCCACCCCGGCCGAGCAGTTGCGGAGCGAACTGGGTCTCTCCGATTCCGATTTCCTGACGGAGAACACCTACGGCTACGCGTTCAACGGCCAATTCGTCAAGGGCGGGGTCTATGTCGAGTTCCGCGAAGGCAGCTTCGCCACCAATGACGGCGCCTCGAATGCCGAGGAGGTGGAAGGCTTCAATGTCATTGGACAGGCCACCACCTACGAGATCAAGATCGAAGGCTGCATCGCCCAGTACATCCCGTTCTGGAACAAAGAGCTGTTCGCAATCGAAGGCGGGGTCACGATCACCACCTCGTTCGCGGCCTCCGAGGCGCGCCTGAGCCTCGAGGCGTACGGCGAGATCCGCGTGATCTACCTTGGCACCATCGCCTCGGCCGCGGCCAAGCTTGTCCTGGCGATCCCGACAACCGATGGCGACGGCGACGGCGAGATCGATGACCCGCAGCTCTGGGGCGTCATCAATCTCGAAATGAACTTCGCCAAGCTGATCCCCATCGGCATCGATCTCGATGCCTACGCCGAACTGAAGCTCAACCTGACCGACGAGACCAAGACCGAACGGCTGGCATTGCCGGTCATGCAGGGCGAGTTCAGCGACGAGCTCGCCGCCTCCCTCGATAGCCTGGTCTTCCCCGATAGCCTACGCGCGGAGATGGAGGACCAGTGGCTGCCACTGGTGGGTGCCGTGGAAGTGACCGTTTTGGAGCCGGGGGCCAGTTGGCGCGCCATCGACGCGGCCGGCAATGTCTACACGTTCGAGAAGGTGATGAACAACATTGGGCAGCTCAAGACCAGAGTCGTTCAGGACAAGGAGTTTGTCCTGTCGCCCTGGCTGTTCAGCATTGAGATGGCCGGCAAGATGGTGCTGGGCATTCCGAATGCGGACGGGACCGCCATCGAGCAGGAGTTCTTCCGCCTGAGCGGCGCCTTCGCGATGGAATTGTCGCCCGAGGGCTTCTCGATGTTCGTGGCCGCGGAGCTGCAGATCGGCCCACCGGAGTTGGATATCTTCAACGTCACGGCAATCGGCCTGATTCTGATCAACGACGAAGGGATGGCGATCAACCTCGAGCTGGACGGCACCGTCAATCTGGGCGAGGCCTTCAATGTCGATGTCAACTTTTTCCTGATCCTCAACACCACCTCCCTGGATCAGGGCTACGCAGTGCCCGACCGCTTCATTCAGGACGGCTATCTCTCGCAGCGCTTCATCGACAAGTACCTGAACTTCGGCAAGGGAGACCTGCTGGGCACGGTTTCTGAAGACGCGGCCGAGAGTCTGAACGGAAGCTCCCTGCCGGACGGCGTCAGGCAGGCCATTCTGGACAGCGGCAATGCGTTGGGCGCTGAGGTCACGGTTTCGACGGTCTACACGGACAGTTGGTGGGAGGTGTGTGACGCGGAAGGCAACGGGTACGTCGTCCGCCTCAACGAAGCGGGCGGCCTGGATGTAACGAAATCGGTGGGGGACACCCACCTCTATGTCCCGAGCGGGACTCCGAACCTCGACGGCACCCTGGACGCGCCGCAGTTCTACTTCATCATCCAAGGCTCCGGCAGCGTCGTCATCGGGCAGGCCCTGTACACGGAGGGCATGTTCCGGCTCGTGCTGTCCGAGACCAAATTCGTGTTCCAGACCGAAGCCGCGTTCGCGCTCAAGATCGAGGACGCCACGATGTTCAGCGGCTCCGTGTGCGGCTACATCGAGATTTCGGGGGACGACCAAGTGGGCGTGGGCGTGCTCGGGTACCTCGAGCTCACGGTGACGGTCGGGCTGCCGGAGTCGGCCGGGTTCGGGTTGACCGGGAAGTTCCAGTTCGAGCTCAACACGTTCACCCGGGACCGGCAGATCTCGCGCTTCATGCTGGATGAGGACGGGAACCTGATGGTGGACGGGAATGGAGAAATTGTCCGGGAGCTGTACACGATCCCTGCCTTGTCACTGCGGGTATTTGTCGGGGGCAAACTCAAACTCGGCGATGTGTTCGAGGTGGTCGGCGAGGTCGAGATCACCATCAGCGCAGACGGCTTCCAACTGCACATGTACGGCAAGGTGGAGGTGGGCGGCTTCGGCAAAATGGAGGTGCGCGGAGACGCCGGGATCTTCGTCGAGGACATCCTGGGCATACCGATCCCGGTCATGGCCTGCAAGATCGAGGTGCTGATCGACTTCGGCATTCCCATGGTCAGAATCTACGGCAACGGGCTTTTCCAGGTCAACACCAGCCCGACGACCGAACACTACGGCGTGCCCGCGCTGAGCTTCAAGATCCACGTCGAAGGCATCGTCGAGGTACTGCTCTTCAAGATCGAGTCGTCGGTCACCGTACAGTTCGAGAACGGCGTCTTCCGACTCAGTCTGGACAACCTGCACCTGGACTTCTTCGGCTTCCTCGATTTGACGATCAAGGGGTTTGTGCAGTCCGATGGGCAGTTCGAGATCTACTCCAAGGTCGAAACCACTGTTGACATGTTCATCGTCAAGTTCGTCTTCGGGTTCGAGTTCCACATCTGGGTCGCCGACCCTGAGATCATGCTCGAGCCCGATCCGATGGGAGCCAGTTCCGGGATCAGCGTCCGGATCTGGGGGAGCATCGAGATCAACCTCTTCATTGCCACGGCATACGCGGGCTTTGACTCCGAGATCACCCTGACCGAGACGTATGCGAAACTCGCCCTCGCGCTCGAACTGCGCGTCACCGTCCTGGGCATCTCGTTCGACGTGGGCTGGTCGTGGATGAACATCTGGACCTGGGGACCGCCCCCCGTCATTGCGCGGCAGGTGGGCGATACGGTCTACCTGAACATGGGGGCCGACGGGTACCACCGGGATATACCGGGCGAGGACACGTACAGGGACATCTCCGACGAGAGTGTCACGATCTACGGCAGCGGCGGACGCGGCGATGACATCACAGTGGACGCGATGGGTACGACGATGAACTTCTCCGGCGTCGAGCACATTGTCGTGACAGACTTCGGTGCCGGCGCGGACTACCTCAATGTGGGTCCGGACGTGGATGCCGACCTCACCGTCCACGGCGGCGACGGCGATGACACCATTATCTACAGCGGCAACGGTGACGTTACGATCCATGGCGAGGCCGGGGACGACGACCTGTGGGGTGGCGCCGGGCCCACCGTGATCTACGGCGGCGAGGGCAACGACACGCTCCACGGCGGCGACGGTGACACGCACTTCTACGGCGGCGCGGGCAACGACACGGTGCACGGCGGCGACGGCCACGATCACGTGTACGGGGGCCCGGGCGACGACACGCTCGATGGCGGCGGCGGCAACGATCACGTGTACGGAGAGGCGGGCAACGACACGCTGTACGGCGGCAGCGGCAACGACACCATCGACCCGGGCGAGGGAATCTTCACGATCTTCGGCGATGACGGCGATGACACGATCATCCTGGCGACCGGCGAGGGTACGGTCGATGGCGGCGCCGCCGACGACGTCGTCCGGATCACGCCCGTTGAGACGGCCGGCAGCATGAGCGTCACGGGTGCCGCCGGCCACGACCGGGTCGAGGTCTACGTCGACTCAGGTGGACGCCAGATCCCGCTCGGCGAGCACACGCTGACCGTCGACAGCTTGGTCCTCACGTTCGACGACGTCACAGAGGAAGTCCAGCTGACCGACGCGGCAGCCACCACCACCCTTTCCACGGACAGCGCGAACCTGATGGACTACGGGGCCGTGACGTTCATCGTGGACGCACCGGGTCGCGTCGTCAACGACGACGTGACCTTCATCATGCCGCAGGGCGGGTTGCGACTGCACGCGCACGGCATCTCCGCACCAGTCGTCACGGTCGCGCGGCAGCTGGAAGTCACGAACGCGACCACGGGCGCCGACGCGGAGATCATCGTTCGGGAGGCGGACAGCCTGGAGCTGATCGGAGCCGGGCTGCACACGACGACCGGGTTGGTCGACGTTAACCTCGCCGCTGAAGACGCCAGGTTGGCACTCCTCTCCGGCGTGATCGGGTCCGCGGGCGACGGCAAGCCGATTGTCTTGACGGCTGACGATATGGACTTCGCCTCAGGCGAGGACGCGATCTTCGGCAGCGGCCCGCTGACCATCCGTACCACGCACGACGACAAGGACTACCGAATCGGCAGTGCAGGCGAGAACTCCGCCGGGGACGACTTGACCGAACTGGCCACGCCCAACGATGCGATGGATCTCTCCATGCGCGACATGGCTGCCATCGCCCCGGGATTCAGTCAGGTGACCATCGGGCACCGATACGACGGCGACGCCGGGGCGCCGGACGACGGCAACGTGATGTGGGTCGGCGACGTGAAGGACGCGACCGAGGTGAAGGCCACCCAAGTGCCGCGGGTCACGAACGCTGCGCAGCAGAACGATACCCTCTTCCTCGCCGAGCGCATCAACGTCCAAGGCGATGTCCGGGCCCCGGACCACGTCCTCGAAGTGCGCAGCCGGCTCCTGGAGGTCAACCGGCAGAACGTTCACGACCCGCTCGGCCTGCCCGATTCGGGAGTGGCTGCGCGCGAGACCTTCCTGGACATCGAGGAGCAGGCGCTCATCTCCGGCTGGGTCGAGGCCGACGACCTCGTGGACATCGACGTCTGGGGCACCACCGGTACGAATCCGATGATGACCTACGACAACGGCCCCAACAGCCTCCGGGTGGACACCGGTGCGCTCATCCGGACCACGAATTCGGGCAGCCTGATCGACATCGATACGGTCACGTCCATCAAGCAAGCGGGTCAGATCGAGGCCCTCGGTGATGGTTCGCACATCGACATCAACACGCTCACCTCGTTCCAGAATATGGAAGGGGGCCTGATCGCGGCCCGGGGCAGCGATTGCAGCATCACCGTCACCGCGGGAACCTACCTGTGGTGCGAGCCGGGCAGCGCGATCACGGCCGGCGCGCGGTTCGACATGGACGGCGACACGCCCGTCCCGGTCCTGACCGGTGGGGACTCTACGATCACCCTCACGTCTCCCGGCGAACTGTGGGTCGGCGGCTCCGTCACCTCCAGCGGCGCCATGACGCTGAGCTGCGGGACGCGCAGCTTCGACCATGCGGACTATTTCGACACGATCCCCGGCGCCGTGCAGGCCGAGGGAGCGCCGGACGCGGGCCTTGCCGCGGCGCTCGAGGCCGGAATGCTCCCGCAAGCCCTGCGAACCGTGTTCAGCGAGAACGGCCTGGCGTTGGGGGATGCCGTGACGGTGTCGACGCTGGAGTCCGGCAAGCGCTGGCTGGTGGAAGACGAGGCCGGTCATCGCTACGTGCTCTACCTGTCCGACGCGGACAACGACGGCACTCCCGAGGCCATCCAGGTCATGACGCCGCACTACCTCATCGGGCACCGCGGCTTCAGCTTCCTGCTCACCGGCACGTTGACCGTGCTGCAGGACGAGATGGACCTCGAGCTTCAGGCCATGGACGACGTCATCGTGCGCGGCAACATCAACGTCCTCGGCGCCAACGGCGACCTGACGCTCCAGTCCGACAAGTGGGTCTACTGGGAAGGCTTCGCCGTGATCGTCGGCGACATCAGAATCTACGGCGGCGTGGAACTGGACGGCACGGAGTGCAACGGCGCGGACGCTGACGGCGCCAGCGTGTACGTCCATGCGACATCGCAGATTGTGACCTCGGGCGCGGGCACGGACATCACGCTCCGCGGAAGCCGGGATGTGGACCTCTTCGGTGCGGTCGTGGCCGGCGGCGAGATCGGCGAGAACGGCGTGACCTGGGCCGGGCCCGATTCGACCATCACGGTCATCGCCGGGCAGCAGGTCACCGTGGACACGGGCCTCCTGGCCGCCAAGACGGTTTCGGTCCAGGGCGGCACGGCCGGAGCCGACGACGACCGCCTGAGTGTGGTCGTCACTACGGCCGGCGGGCTGACTGCAGCCGGCGTCACATCGGACGGCTCCGGTGGCCTCGTCAGCGTCCTCGGCGCCACCGATATCCAGGTCATGGGCAACCTGCTGTCCGGCGGGACCATGCAGCAGCAGTTCAACGACGACGGAGCCCGCATCGGCGAGACATTCACCTGGTCCGACGAGGACTCCCTGCTGCGCGTCGCGGCCGGGGGTCAGGCCTGGATCGGCGGGATGACCGTGAACAAGCAGGGCGAGGCTGTCGAGACCGGCGGGTACTTGCGCGCCAACGAGCGCATCCAGGTCAGCGGCGGCGCGAACCCGGAAGGCATCGGCGTCAAGGTCGCCGCGGCCAGCGAGGTCATGACCGTCAATCCCGCGGGCTCCATCTTCATCGATTCCACCGGCGACACGGACATCCAGGGCTACCTCCTGGCCGGCGGACTCATCGAGCGCACCTACGACGCCACCGGTGAATACCTGGGGCGCACCGCGCACACGGTCGACGGCGACTCCAGCATCCGGATCGAGGCCGACAACCAGATCCGCATCGGCATGGACATGCAGGCCGGCAAGAGCATCGACCTGGTCGGTGGCGTGGACCCGGTCGAGGACGGAGTCCAGTATTCGGGCAACGGCATCGTACTCTACGGCTCCGTCCAACTCAGCACCTGGCGGCCCGACAGCGAGATCGACCTCAACGCGCCCGGCCCGGTCCGGATCCTGGCTCCGGCCCACACCCGGCAGGTCAAGGCCGACACGTTCCCCGTCACTGCTGACGGCAAACTGGGCGCTGACGTGACCCTCGACGTCTGGCTCGACAAGGTGGACTTCGAAGCCGAGGCGTCGGTCACGGTGACCGTCGCGGATGCCGTGGACAACACCTGCATCGAGGACCTCATGGCTGACATCCAGGCCGCGCTCGATGGAGCCCAGTGGACGGTCAGCCATTCAGACAACGTAGATCACCCCGTCGGCTCCACCTATCAGACCGATCTGTCCGATCCGTCGGATCCGTCCGATCATGATTTCTTCATCAAGCTCTACGACTCCCGTCTCCTTTTCACCAGCCCCTACGAGTTCCGCCTGGAGGACACCAGTCAGAACGGTGATCTGCTCGGCCTCACGTCGCTTGCGGCCGGGGCCATGGACTCCTCCCTGCCCTACGTGATCTACGCGCCCGAGGACGGCTCGACCGTCAGCATCGGAGCTGAAGCCGGTCCCAACGGCAAGCTCTACCTCGGCGGCAAAGTCCTCGCCCACTCGGCCATCCACCTGTACAGCGGCGTCTCCGAGGACGGCTTGGACGTCGAGCTCGACTACACCGGCCTGCTCGAGACCGTGGACGGCTCGATCACGCTCAACCCGGGCGTCAACGCCGTGGTCAACGGCGACGTCATCGCCGGCGGCGAAGGCTCGGACGTGACCATCAACGCGGCCAATTCCCTCCGGCTCAACGGCAGCCTCGAAGCCCGGCGTAACGTAATCCTCAACGCGGGCACGGAGGTGCAGCCGGGCACGGAGAGCATCCGCACCCACGGCACCAGCTCGATCCGCAGCGTCGGCGGCCAGGGACAGATCATCATCACGGGCCTCAACGACGTGGCCATCAACAGCCTTGTCGGTCCCGGCAGCGTGGACCTCGCGCTCGTGCGCCTCGCCTCGACCGCGGGCGATCTCGTCGTCGAGAAGGAGTCCGGCTGGATCGAGACCGGCGCGCTCGTCGAGTTCGTGGGCCATAACGTCGAGATAGCGGGTGTGGTGCGCAGCACCTCGGCAACCGCGGCCCCGGACGACTTCGAGGTCACCATCGACATCGACGGCACGGCCGAGCTGCACGGTGATATCCGCGTGGCCGGCTCGCTCCTGGTCCACGCCGCCGATATCCAGGTTTACGACCAGACGCTACAGGCGGACGCGGTCGGACAGCGGCTCCGCTTCGTTTCAGATGGGGCCATCACCTTCGGCCGGACCACGGGGCCAACGGACGGCACGTATTCGCAGCAGGGCGCCGTGATCAGCTCGGGCGATCTAGCCATCGACGCAGACGGGCTGTTGACCGTCGGCTCCGGCGTGCTCCTGCTCGCGTCCGCGGCCGATGCCACGATGCATGTCGCCGCCGGCGACGCCGTTATCGTCGGCACGCTCTACGGCGGCGCGCAACGCGACGCCGAAGGTGACATCACCTGGCTCGCTGGCGGCGCGGTCGAGATGGACGTGACCGGCGACGTGGCCTTCGGCGGCCTGGGCGTGGACGAGAACGGCACGCTCGTGAGCCGCGGCGGCCGCATTCTGGCCACGGACCACATCACCCTCGCTGTCGGCGGGACTCTGTCACAGAACCCGTTGAGCGCCCTGACGACGGATGCCACAGGCGACGGCACGCTCGTGGCCACCGAACCGAGCACGCTCACGGTGACCACCGGGGGCGATCTTCAGTTCTTCGGATTGGCGCAGACCGTGGACGCAGGCTCGGAAATGCACTTGACCTCCGCCGGCCAGGTCTTCATCGACGGGCTGGTTCAGGCCGGCAGCCTGCTCGCCATCCGGGGCAGCACGCACACGTCCGGCGCGGCCGTCCTCGTCACGCCGCTGGTCCTGCTGAGCGACGGACAGGGACATCTCGTCGATGACCAGGGCCGGTTGATGGACGATGACTACCTCCTCGTCAACGCGGCGGGTCAGTATGTCGACGAAGCCGGCGCGGTCCTGCCGGACGGCTCGGACCCGGTGCTGGGCGGCGATCCGGTCCGTCTGGCGGGCGGCGAGTTGGGGACCCGAGCCGGCGGCCGGATCACGCTCGAGGCGCAGCACGGCATTTCACTCCAAGGCACGGTTGGCGGCGTCGGCCTCGCGGGCGGCGTGCTCACGGCGAACACGGACCAGGTCACCGCGACGTCGACCGAAGGCGCGGTCACGGTCACCGGCCGCGTGGATGCCGCGACCAGCGTTGTTCTGACGGGCGCGCACGTCAACGTGCTCGCGGGCGGAACGGTCAAGACGTATGACGCGGGTGCGGACGTCCGGATACGGGCCACGGCCACGGCATTCGTCCAAGCCGCGTCCGGCGCTTTGGCCGCCGGCCTGGTGCAGGCGCCCGATCTCGTTCACCTCATGGGCGGGAACGTCCGGGTGTACGGCAGGGCGGTCAGCACGGCCGGGCGCGTGCTCCTGAACGCGGTCGAGGAAGTGGACGTGCAGGGCTCGGTCTCCGCGGCCGGCAACGTCGAGGCCAACGCGGGCGTAGACGCCGCGTGGGACAACACGCAGCTCGAATCCGGCGCTATCGTCTGCGCCGACCTGACCGGCGGCGCCGTCAACGTGTCCGGCGCGGGCACGCTCAACGCCGGAGTGGACGTGCGGATCAATGCGGGCGATGATTTCGCCGTCGAGTCCGAATCCGAGTTGCAGGACGGCACGAAGCCGCGGCCCCGGCCGCAGGTCACGACCGAGCCTCAGACCATCTACGTCGTCACCGGGTACCAGCAGGTCGCCGTCGGCAGCATCCAGGTTCCCGAAGTTCACTGGGTCGAGACCACCGTCACCGAGCAGGTCGGCATGGAGGACGTCAAGATCGGGTCGGTGTTCTACACCATGGACGTGACCCTGACGCAGGACGGGTATTTCAGCCCGACGGCCGCGGACGGAGCGAAGTTCCGCGAGACCTTCGTCGAGGGCGTGGACTACTACAACAGCACCGACTACCAGCACACGGTCAACCCGGACCTGCCCGTCATCGACTGGGCCGCATTCGGCATCAGCGACGTGCCGTCCTCCGACTACCGGAGCGCGGACTACAAGACGTTCCAGCAATTGTCCGACGACCAGCGCATGGCCGTGCTGAAGACGCTCGGGTACCTGCCGTTCTACGATTTCAGCTCCTCGAACCACCAGAAGCACCAGACCATCGACGGCAACCCGACCACGCAGGTGTGGTCGCCCGATTGGCTCGAGCCCTCGACCCCGCTGAACGTCTACTACATCGACGTCGCGGGATGGAACGACAAGTACATCCGCATGCCCGAGGGCGCCAGTGCGGACGTGCTCCGCGTCGTCTCCCAGGGCGAGCCCGAAGCCTGGGATGAGCTCGTGGGCGAGTACCGTGACCACGCGACCGCTCTCTACACCCAGGACCGAACCGCCCTCGTAGACACCTACCACAAATGGGATGACTATGACAACAGCCCGGCCCGCTGGGCTGTCAGCTACTACAGCGACGGATTCCGCGAATACTCCATCACCGACGGCCGCCTGGCCGGCGACCAGGCAAGCGTGCTCTGCGACCGCATTCCGGACTGGGAGACAAGCACCAACTGGGAAAACAGCGTATCCGACGTCAACGGCACGAACGTCCGGGTCCAGACCGGTTACCGGCCCGACACCGCCTCCATCGACGACATCACGCTCCACGCCACCCGCAACGGTGTGGTCGCCGGCGTATACACAGGGGGCATGACGCTCGGGGGGCGTGCCGCAGACTACTACCCTTGGTGGACGGACACGGTGTGGGGGCCCCTTTCCTGGGATGGTCACTCGACTCCCCCTGACTACAGTGGTGACGGTCAATGGTCGCCATCAACGATGTTCCTTGAGCGGCTTACCTTCTTCTTTCTTGGACATCTCGGGGACATCTCGACGATCACACTGGACCCGGGCATGAATGTGCAATTCTGGAATTGGATAGACTACCAGAACAGGGGGTCGTGGCAAGTCTCTCCCGTTATCTCATCCTCGATTTACTTCTTTCGTGATGGGACGGGATGGTACGAGGGCCAGGTGCCAGACGATCCGGATCCCACGAACTGGTGCTCATACGACCCGGACAATCCAAACGATCCAGCCTTTTGGTACTGCCATTCGGAGGAACGGACGAGGTTCTTCCCAATTGACGGTTGGCTTGGTGATTACATGAAGGAGATGCACTCTTTCAAGCTGTGGGGGGACACCGTCACGGAGACGCAGCACGACTACCGCGAGAGCTGGCACTCGAATTGGCACGACATCACCGACAAGCGCCTGACGCTGAGCTACCAGTGGGTCAGCAACGAGCACGACCTCTACGGCAAGCGCCCGCGGTACGAGACCTACGACACCAACGTCAAGGTCGTTGAAGAAAAGACCATCACGCTCTGGGACGCGGAGCCCATCGTCGAGCCGCAGACCACGCTCGTGGCCAGCCGCGTTCCGAACAACGAGACCGCGAGCTTCGGCGAGTTCGCCGAGGATGCCGTCCACGCCGGCGGCGCGGTGAGCATCGCGGTCGGACGCGACGCAACCCTCGGCGGCGTATTGACCGCCGAGACCGGAGCCCTAAGCCTGGACGCAGGCCGCGACGTGGTCATCCAGGGCCTGCTGCCCACGGGCACCGACCCGCTCGATACCATCGCCGCGGAAGCCGTGCTCCAGTCCCCGACCGAAGTGAACGTGAGCGCCGGCGGTACCCTCAATCTCGGCGACGCGGCGCGACTCCTCGCACCCGAAGGCCGCATCGAGTTGGCCTCCAACTCGAACCTCACGCTCAGCGGTTGGGTGACTGCCCGGGACGAAGTCGTCGCGCGGTCGGATACGGACGTCACCCTCGACGGCGTCATGACCGCCGGCGACCTGATCGACGTGCGCGCCGGCCAGGGCGACGCGGAGTCCGGCTCGATCAACGGCACCTTCTACGCCGAGCTGACCGCGACCAATCCGGACGCGGACATCCTCCTGCACGCAGGCGACCAGGGCGGCTCCGTCACCTTGGTGGATTCACTCCTCAGCGCCCCGGACCGCGTGGAAGTGTACGCCCCGGCCGGAACGATCTCCCACGGCACCGGCGGAACCATCGCCGCCGCCGAGTTCTACGCCCGCGCCCTCAGTGGGATCGCGGCGGCCCGCATGGACGTGGACTCGATTGACGCGGCCGTGACCGGGACGGGCGATATCAGCCTGACGAGCCTCTGCGCCGTTACCCTCACTGCGGACGCCGCGGACGGCAACATCACGGTCATGGCCATCGGCACACTCACCGCGTCCCACGTCGAAACGCACAGCGCGACCGGCAGCGTCTCGCTGTCCGCGGAATCCCCCGGGCCCGGTGTGACCAGCGACCTGGTCCTCGGCAGCGTGCTCAGCGGCGCCGCGGGCGACCTGACGCTCCGAGCCCAGGGCGCCATCACCAGCACCTTGCTGGGCAGCCTGCTTGTCGCCGACGAGTTGACTGTCGAAGCCTGGATGGGCATGAACTTCGCCACGCAGGTGAACCGTGCCACTCTGACCTCGTTCGTGGTGGGCGACATGTCCATCACGGACCTGGGCACGGCCACGCTCACACTCTCCGCCTCGGTCCGTGACGGCGCCCTGACCGTCGACCACCCGAACGGCGCCGTGGTGCTCGAGGACGTGACGCTGCACACGAACAACGACGACAACGACGTCACCGTTATCGCGGGCGGCGACATCTTCATCGACTGGCTCAGCGGAGGCATGACCTACGCGTCCGACGACGACCTGCCCGAGACCGGCCCCGGCGCCGAAGCCGGCGTCCGCTCCGAGGGCGACGTGACCTTGACCGCCGGCGGCCGGGTGGCCGAGCTCGGGGATGATCCCGACGTGGACCTCGTGGCCGACGTGCTCACCGTCAACGCGCAGACTGGTTTCACCGGCCTGGAGACATCGATCAACGAGCTGGTCGTCACGACCCCTGCGGGCGACATCGAGATCTATGACGTCGACAGCGCCGGCGAGAAGGTGCCGGGCCTGCTCGTCACCTCGGCCGTGGCGCCCGCCGGCTCGGTCACCATCACCGCGGACGGGTACCTCGAGATCCGCAAAGTCGTCGCCACGGGCACAGGCGGCACGGCCCGCCTGACCAGCGTCGAGGGCAACCTGCAGTTGGTGAAGCCCGAGTCGGGGACCGCCCTGGAGGTGTCGAGTGGTGTGTCGCTGGTGGCCGGCGGCTACCTGGAACTGGACGTGTTCTACGCCGTCCCCGAGTTGGTGGAGTACCGGTCCGGCAAGCCGCTGTCGCTGCCGCTCGAGCCCGGTTCGCGTGATGTCACGGCCAAGCGCATCATCTTCGAGACGGGCGGCTCGCTGTCCTTCGACACACTGACCGCGACCGAGGAAGTCACCCTGTTTGCCGGCCAGAACGTGTACGTGACCGGCGGTATCGTCAGTGCCGGGCCCGAAGAGCTGGCCGTGACCGTCACGGCAACCGGCATGCAGGACGTTCGGCGCAACGTCAACGTGGACGATGTCCTGCCTGATGCGGTCGTGTTCTTCCTGCTCGACGAGTCCGTTGCCAATGCCAACAGCTTCTCCCTCGAGAAGGGCGATGTCGAGATCGCCGTTGACATCACGGCCGCGAACACGGTTCAGGAGATGCTCGACCTGCTCAACGCGGACGCCGCCTTCACCGGTGCGGGGCTGGTTGCCAGTGTGGACAGCGGCTTCGTCACGCTTGCGCACGACGGCCAGGACGCGCTGAGCGACCTGTCGCTCCACGAACGCACCGGGGTGATTCACGTTGCGGGGTTGGACGTGGAAACCGGCGACTACCAGTTCACGGCCACCGGCACCATTCACGTCGAGGCGCCGCGGTCGCTGGCGTTCACCGTCGGCGACCTGCTGTCGGGCACGGGCGCGCCGGTTGGCCGAATCGAGCTGATCACGCCCGGCAGCGTGACCATCGCACGCGACTTCTCCGCACCGGGAGTGAAGGCTGAGGTGCTCGACATCGAGGCTGGCGGCCCGGTTACGCTCCGGACTCAGGTGGACACCCTCCGGCTGCAAGTGCTCGGCACGGGTGACGTGGAGATCCGGGAAGTGGACGACATCGTGCTCGAGTACGTCACGGCGAAGAGAGGCACGATCCTGGTCGCAGCCGGTGGCGACATCCGCGCCGACTGCGTGCTTGCATTGGCCGACATGAACATCGAACTGGCGGCCGTCGGCGACCTGTACCTGGACTACGTGGAGTCGGGCAAAGCGGCGGGAATGCTCCGCACCTCGGGCACGCTGATCCTTGAGAGTGAAACGGGCGGGATCTTCGAGTTGCAGAAACCGAACGATCAAGGCGTTCCGGAAGAGGACGAGGCCCTCGACCTGGTCGCCTACACGGCCCGGTTCATGCTGCCCGCCGAGACGATCACCGTGAACTACGACCAGCCCGGGCCGGGCCTGGAAGCGTCTTTCGCGGCACTGTCCAGCGCGGAGCTGCCGCGTCCGCCTGACGTCGAGTTGATCGTCTCCGGCGACACGCACCTGGACATCCAGGAATACGGCGCACGCATCGATGTGCTGGTCATGGACGGTACGCTGTACCTCGATTCGCTGCCCGCGAACGCGCACGGCATCATCCAGTTGATGGCCTCGGATGACATCGTGATCGCTGCGAACATCGACGTGGGCACGGGCGTCGTCGAGATGATTGCCGGCGGCCGCATCTACCGTACCGGCGACGACATCCTGGTCGCCGCGGCGCACTGGGAGCTGCAGGCGGGCACCGGGATCGACGTCGGTGCCGACGTGGACACGCTGGGTGCGCAACTCGCAACCGGCGAGCTGATCGTCCATGCCGCGGGCGACATTGCCCTGACCGATGTCAGCGTCGAGGACGGTTCGGCGACCGTGACGGCCACCGGCTCGATCACGGGCGGCACGGTCCGGGCACCCGAGCTGACCGCTACGGCGGCAAATGGCATCGTCCTCGATACGACGGTGGACGTGATCACCGCGGTCATCACCGGCCCCGGCGACATCACGGTGACCACGACCGACGACGTTGCCTTCACTGGCCTGACCACCGTGGACGGCAACATCACGATCTCTGCCGGCGCGGCGTCCGACGCGACCGTTGTCCTTCTCGGCAACCTGCAGCTCGGCGCCACTCCCGCGGACATCCGTACTCTGACCGTCAACGGGAATCTGACGCTTGGTGCGGACAGCCGGAGCGCCATCCAGGTCAACGGACCGACGGCCGGGACGCAGCACGACCAGGTCAGCGTGAGCGGCGTCCTGACGATCGAAGAAGGCGCCGAACTTGAGGTCGTCGGTGTATTCACACCCGCCGAGCCGGTGGACCTGGTCCTGTTCCAGACCGCGTCGGTGATCGGTACCTTTGCCAACACTCCGTTCGGCACGTCACTCTCCGACAACTACGGGGGCAGCTCCTTCGTGGCACTGATTCTCCGCACGTCTCAGGGCGTGGCGCTGAAGATCTGCATTCCGGGCTACATCGTCGATGCCGAGCTCAACAGCGGCGACCCGGGCCGGTCCCAGCTTACCTGCATCGCGTTCCAGTTCGATTCGGACGTGGGTGACAACCTGGATGTCGGCGACCTGCGCCTGGAAAACCTGACGACCGGCGAGACGATCGACCCGGCGGTGATGCTGCTGGACTTCAGTCGCCAGACGCACCTGGCGACGTGGACGTTCCCGGGCCTGCCCGGCGGGTCACTGCCGGATGGCTACTACCGCGCGACCATCCTGGCGGATGACGTGAACGGGCCCACCGGCCATTCCCTGACCGAAGACTACACGATGGAAACGCACCGTCTTTTCGGCGATGTCGACGGCGATACCGATGTCGACGCCATGGACCTGTTCAACTTCCGGACGTCTCTCGATACGGGCTCCGGGGACGCCGACTTCAACGGCCAGATGGACATCGACACGGACGGCGACGTCGATGCGGCGGATCAGCTCGCGTTCCAGACCAACTACCAGAATGTGCTTCCGACACCGGGAGGCGGGCGCGGCGGCCGGAGCTACTCCACGTCGGGACTGTCGTTTGGCATCAGCGGCCGGTTGTGGTCCAACCTGTTTGGCGCCAGCTCACTGTCTCGCTTGGGGCTTTCCTCCGGCCTCGTGATACGTCCCGTGTCGCCGTCTTCTTCTCACAGCACCGTCACTGGCGCCGCATCCTATTCGGCGTACAGCACGGGCTGGTCCCTCGCCGAGGCCGGTGACATCGATGAACTCGACGCATGGATTGCCTCTTTCAGCATGGAGAACAGGCGCCGTTAATGAGGCCTTCGACCATGGAACGAATGAAATGGACAAGCGCAGTGCTGACGGTGCTGCTGTGGTGCTTCCTGTCTGCTGCCGTGCAGGCAGCGATCAACGTCCACCTTGACAGCCCGACCTACACCACAATGGCGGGTGCGCCACTGCAGATGCATGTCGTCCTGGACTCGGATCCGAGCACTCCGGGTGACCAGCCCGTGCCGGCGGGGCTGTTCAGCTATGGCGTGAAGGTGACGTTGAGCGTCCCCGGCGGCGGACCGGTGCCAGTGGTGAACGGCATTTCCGCTGTGCCGGAACTCGACTTCAGCGGGTTCAACGCCGGTGCCCGGACGGCAAGCGGCGCCGGTTTTGCCGCAGTGAAGGGCAACGTGGATCTCGGACCATTCGAGCCGTACCAGGGCACAACGCTGTTCTCGGTGTCTCTGGACACCTTGGCGTGCGATCCCGGCGTCATCCAGGTTGACCTGGAGCTATACCGTACGCTGGGGCCGACCGAGGCTGTTTTCGTTGACTTCGTTCCCAGCGTGCTGGACGAGCAGCTTGCGTTCGCATCGTCGTCGGTCGAGATCATATCGTACGACGTCATCTCGGGGACACTGCTTCTCACCGACGACATCGTCCTCCTCGGCGGCAGCACGACCATTTGGGACGATTCGCATATCGCGATCTACAACGCGGCCCGGAACGTCTCGATCACAGTCGAACCCGGGGCCACGCTGAACATCAGTGAAGATTGCCTTATCGATGCGCTGAACGGGCAGGACCAGGGACTCAACTACCACGTCGACGTCCAGCCCGGCGCCATTCTCTCGATGACCGACAGCACCATGACGCACTGCGGCACGACGGGCACGGGCAGTCAGGCAGGGCTTTATGTCAACACCACGTCGGCGGAAATCAAACGCAACACGTTCACCGGGAACCGCTACGGCGTGGTGCTGGGAACAGGCTCCAGTGTGTGCGAGATCTGGCACAACGACTTCAACGGCAATACCGAGGGCCACGCCCGCGATGACAGCGCGGCTGCCGACAACCGTTGGGATGACGGTACGTGGGGCAATATCTGGACCCCCACGGCCCCCGGCTGGTCGGACGCCGATGACGATGGCGTCGGCGACGCTGCCTACGTCTTGCCGGGGGCGGCCTCCGCTTCGGACGGCAGAACGCTCGATGGCGTGACCAATGTGTTCGTGGACGACGACCACGCCCACGAAGCCGCGTTCTACTTCGATACGCTTGTCGAAGCCCTGGCCGTGGTTGCCGGATCAGGCACGATTCGCGTGGCCCCGGGGAACTACGCGGCGGACATCGATGTCACCGGGCCGGACCTGAGGATAGTGGCGGCAGGGGATGGCGTCACCGTGTCGGGGGCGCTGACGTTGAGCCGCGCGGTCACGTTCGACGTCGACTCGGGTGGGGCAGACACCTTCACGCTCAGCGGCCCGGTGTCCGGCGCCAACTCTCTGGTGAAGACCGGCTGCGGCGTGTTGGTCCTGTCCTCACCGGCCAACAGCTGCGCGGGTGGCACAACGGTTACGGACGGCACACTGCTGGTCACCGGCGTGGTCGTATCGGAGGTCGGGGTCGGTCCCGGAGCGGTGCTGGGCGGAACAGGCACGACGGGGACGGTGTACTCCGGAGACTTGAGCGTGCTCGCGCCCGGTGTTGCAGGCCCCGGGGTTCTGAACACGGCTGACCTCGTCTTCGACGGCATGCCCACGTTCGCTGTGGACATCCGGGGCACCATGCCGGGGACGGGCTACGACCAAGTGAACGTGAGCGGGACCGTTGCGGTGTCAGGCATCCTTGCACTGCACGTTGGCGGCGGCTACGTCCCGCAGTCCAACGACACGTTCGTGCTCATCCGCAACGACGGCACCGATCCGGTCACGGGCACGTTTCAAGGGCTTCCCGAGGACGCGATTGTGACCACGGACTTCGCCGGCATGGGGGAGACCGCACGGATCACCTATCGTGGGGGCGATGGCAATGACGTGGTCGTGGTGGTCGACGGCCCGGGCGAAGTGATCGTGCCCTCGAGCGGCGGCCCCAACAACACGCGGGTCGAGTTGGTGGACGGCAACCTGCATGTTCGGGTCAACGATGAACTGGCTCAGAACCGTCCGTTCGACGGCGCGTTTGTGACCACGATCACCGGCGAAGCCGGCCAGGACGACACCGTGACCATCGACTTCGGTACGTCCGAGGAGCTGTACCCGGTTGTGTTCAACGGCAATGGCGGCGGCGACAACGACGCGTTGATCATCGAGAACGGAACCTTCAGCGCCGTCACCTGTGACCTGACCGGACCCGGAGCAGGAACCGTGGACCTGAACGGCGACGGGAGCGTGGACATCACGTTTACCGGCCTCGCCCCGGTTGACCTGACCGGCAGCACCCTCACCGACGTGGTTTTCAACCTGGCGGCGAACGTAACGGATGCAATCCTCCGGAATGACGCCGGGACCGCCGGCAACTCGGAGATCGTGTTCACGGGTCACTCGCTCGAGGACACCAGCTTTCCGAATCCGAGCAACTCCCTGACCGTCAACGCGCAGGGCGGAAACAGCCTCGTGCAACTCGAAGCCATGGACGGCGGCTACGCGCCGCTGGCCACCACGTTCTCCGGGGATGCGGGCGACACCTTCCGCCTCACGGCGGGCAACGTCACGCCGGACAACACGGCATTGACGTTGACCGCGGCCACCCTCGACATGACAGGCAACTCGGACACTGTTGGCTCGCTCGACGGCACCGGCTCCGTCGCTCTCGGCGGGGCGACTCTGACCACGGGCGGAAATGACGGCTCGACCGATTGCAGCGGTACCATCAGCGGCACGGGGGGATTGGCGAAGACGGGTAGCGGCACGTTCACGCTCTCCGGCGCCAACACGTACACCGGCCCGACGACCATCAATGGCGGCGCGTTGTCCGTGACCGGGTCACTTGCGGATACCGCAGTGGCCGTGAACGCGGGTGCGACGTTGAACGGCACGGGAACGATCGCAGGCGTTGTCACGAGTACGGGCGGGACCGTGGCGCCCGGCGTGTCAGCCGGACGGTTGAGCACAGGGAGCGTCGACTTCGACTCGGACAGCACGTTCCCGGTCGAGCTCGACGGGCCCGTAGCCGGTGCTGAGTACGATCAACTGGACGTGACAGGCACCGTGTCTCTCGGCAACGCCACGCTTGATATCCAACTGGGTTATACCCCGCCGGCTGCTTGCACGCGGTTCACCGTCATCGACAACGATGCGAGCGAGACCGTGTCGGGGACGTTCGACGGCATGGCCGAGGGTTCCGACTTCACCAGGGATGGCGTGTACTTTGTCATCACGTACCGGGGCGGCGTGAACGGCAACGACGTCGTGGTGAAATCCAACCCGCCGTACACGGTCTACGTGAACGAGTCGTGGGCTGGTACCCCGATCGACGGCGATCCGGACGGTGCCGGGCCGGCCACCGCGTTCGGCACGGACGCCTTCGCTACTATCCAGGATGGCGTCAGCGGAGTCCGCAGGACCGGCACCGTCTACGTCTACAGCGGTACGTACCACGAAAACGTCACGATCAACAAAGACATGACGGTGACCCGCGCCGACTCCGGACAGTCGCCCGTGCTTGACGGCACAGGTCGAGATCCCACGGGCATCAGTGTGGTCATCACCGGGGTCACCCTCCACTACCTCACCGTGCAGAACTACAGCACGGGCATCGGGGTCGGTGGAGCCGGTGCCGCCACCGTCCACTACTGCGCTCTGCTGAACAACTCGATCTATGGCGTGGAGAACACGACCGGGGCGGACATCGATGCGACCTACTGCTGGTGGGGCGACGCGAGCGGTCCCCACGACCCCGCTGCAAACCCGTACGGAGACGGTGACGACGTCGGCGCTGGCGTCCTGTACAGCCCGTGGTGGGGCGACAGCGCCGGCGTGGAGGCGTTCTACCGGTACATCGACCGCCTCGAAGGCCCGGACATCCAGGCAGAGCTGGACGCAATGCCCGAGGGCCAGCCCATCTGCGTGGACGGTCCGTTCGTCTACGACACGTTCACGCTGGATAAGGGACTGTACATCCACTGCCGGCCCGGTGAGTCGTTCACTGTCGACGGCGACGTGGTTTTCGGCGCCTGGGACATCGACCTGAACGACTGCATCCTGCAGGACGACGACGATCTGTGGATCGTGGAATCCGACGGTGCGGCTGATATACAGGACGCGGTGGACGCGGCCTATAACGGGAATGCGGCGCATGATGCGGGCAACGACGATATCGTGTTCCTGGAGGACGGCGAGTACCTTCTGATCTCCGAGATCACCGTGCCCCTGCCGTTGATGTTCATCAGCGCGAACGGCTTCGAGAACACCACTGTGGACGGCAATGACAGTGAGCGGTGTTTCAACGTCACCGAAGCCCTGGGGCGGACGATGTTCGATGGCTTGACGATCGTGAGCGGCAACGCCGGCGCCGGCGGGGACGGCGGCGGCATCCGCTGTGTGGCCGACGCCACGATCCAGCGCTGTCGGATCTGGGCGTGCACGGCTCGGAACGGCGGCGGAGTGTACTTCGAGAGCGACGGTTACGTGCGTAACGCAATTATCTCGGACAACACCTGCTACGCCGAGGGCGGCGGCCTGTACTCGTTCAGCAACACGACGCTGGAGAACGTGACCATCGCCGGCAACGGCGGGCACTACCAAGGCACGAACACGACTGGAGGCGGCGCTTGTTTCAACGACGGCGGCACCGTCACCAACTGCATCATCTACAACTGCCGTGCGGACATGGACGAGAACCTCCGCGACGTTTCGGGCAACGTGAATGTGACGTACAGTTGCATCTCCCCCCTGCAGCCCGGTGCGGGCAACATCGCGGCCGATCCGCAATTCGGGTCCGCGGCCGACTTTACACTGCAGTACTGGTCCGGCGCACGCCTGTCGCCGTGCCTGGATGCCGGCACCAACCTGCCGTGGCACGAGGACCCGATCGAAGGCTTCGACATGATCGGTAACGACCGCATCGTGCTGATGCCGGCTGGTCTGAGCGGCGACCCGGCCGCGCCGGCCACGGTGGACATGGGTGCTCTGGAATGCACCTTCACGGGTCAGCCCGGGCCGGGGGAATACTCGCGACCGGACTACGTCATCGCCGCCGTTTCGCTTTCTCCGTCGCGTCCCGAGATTGGCGGGGCGCCGTTCGCGATCTCGATCACGGTCAAGAACATGGGCCGGCACAGCGGCGTTCCGGGCTGGGTCGATCTGTGGCTGAATCGCGCCGACCACGATGCAGGCGATCCGAGCAGCGCCTGGGTTCGCGTCGGCATCCTGCAGCCCTACGAGACCAGGACCGTGGTCCTCACCGGGCTCGTCGCCACGTCGAACACCATGGTGTTAAGGGTCGATACCCGTACCGAGACCGGCGAGGAAAGCGAGGGCAACAACGTCCGCATCAAGGGCTGGTAGTCGACCTTCCCCGGGACGACCCTGTAGCAGCAAGTTCCTCGGCTTCTGTCTCACCCAATGAGTGGAGGGGAGGAGCGCCCTGCGCGGGGCGTCCCTATCGCGATTGCCTTCTACTCTGTGTTCCGGACTCCGATCTTGGGGAAGATCCTCCGGAGGAACGTAGCCAATGATTAGCATTAACACATTCTCTCGAAATCCCGAACGCTTGAGATGGCAGTACCTGTCATCACCGGAGATGCCAATACCCTCGGCAAGGAGTGGCAGTGGTTCTGGTTGCTCCCGGCCGGGAACCTGTCGGTCGACCCGCGGGCGAATACGGTTCGTCGGCATCAGTTCGCGCAGGCGATGCTCCGGCGTAGGCTCAAGATCGCCGCGGTGCGGCACACATCCCCAAGTGTGTGTCGGTCCATACGCCTGCGACACAGTTTTGCGGGGCATCCGATTGTCCGATGCGATCCACTATCTGTCTTGAGGAGTCAGAAGTCCGTCAAACATCGAGCCCCAGACAGCCTGGAAGGAAAGCAGCCCCATCGGGACTTCGCCAATGTCCTTGGCGTTGATTGTGTAGGCCGCGCTCTGGATGCCAATGAGGCGTCCGTCTTTGAGAATTGCTCCCCCGCTCGATCCCCAGCGGCAGTATCCCTCCGCCAGGTACTGCGTCCCACTGGTTGTCTGCGCGACGCCGACAACTCTAACGGGATTGACGAGGAACGTCGGTTCGGCATCTTTCCCGGGCCATATGTAGTGGCAGAGGTGCAGCACGTCGCCGGCCTCTATATCGGGCTTCTCTTTGGAAAAGAACTCCATGCTTGGGAACACGTCCTCAGTATCCAGCCTGAACAGGCACAGATCCCCGCCTGCAATGAACCTCGATCCATTTGGCTTAAGCAGCGTGGCCTGGTAACGGTGTTCGTGAAACGTTGTGCCTTCGCGATCGACGAACACCGTCTTGTGATGGTGGACCGCTCCTCCCGGCGCTTGGTCGGTGCTTGTGCGCAGCTTGACGCTGAAGGTGTCCACGAAGCGCTGGCCGCCGTCATCCCAACTCACGTGCCCCGCCGACAGAATGTAGCCGCGAGGAGAAACAAGAACACCTTGCCCCCTGCCCACGAACCGCTTTGCGGTCGCCTCGATGACCACGAATGGTTTGGGGTCGCTCTCTACCAGGCGTTTCAGAACTTGCAGAGGCTCGGAGTCGCCTCCCGGAGCGCAGGCGCAGTACAGGAACCCGGACGCAACGTAAGCCCACGGTGCCTTGTTCCAAATGTTCATCCGGTCGTCTCCTAATCGGTTGGCGTGACGGGCAACTGCGTAATGCCCCAGCGTCCAATGTGCCACAGAGCATGCGGCAGATGGCGGAAATTCTGTGTGAAGCTCTTTCCCGAACTTCGGCCGCTGCCGGTACGTTTGGCCAGCGGCCCGGGCAGTGTGCGGCTGTTCTCACGGGTGTGCCGGTCGGCCGTGCCCGTCGAGGGAACGGACGTACTTGGTGATGTCGGTTGGCACCGTCGGATCGCCGTACGTGTCGAAGTCTTCACGCCAGTCGCCGCGGGTGGCGGCGTTCTTCCAGGCGCGGACATAGTCAACGCTGAATGTGGACGGCAGATCCTCGTCCTTGGGCATACCCAGCCAACTGCCCATCGTCTCCGAGTCGAAGATCAGGAACATGGGGGCGTGCCAGTGCGTATTCGGCATTCGGCGAACGGGCACGCCATCCACGAAATAGCGGATCGTCTCGGGCGTCCACTCCAGGCCGAACACATGAAAGTCGTCGGCGAACCGGAACG
>JGI11705J14877_10000469_pt1 | contig 25267 bp, 24 predicted proteins | sample Etolaghawater15m_FD_14877 | JGI IMG/M metagenome (IMG submission 14877)
ATTGCTGAGGCGGTTTTGCTCTCAGACGAAATCTGAAAGTTCCCCCTCCTGCATAACGCAAACCCTGACTTAAGCCCCCCTAAAGATTTGCAAAATTTTTCAGTAAAAATTCTTGACAAAGCCCATTAGTTGAACTAATTGTATTCCTTCTGCATAAAGGACCAATGAATCTTTTCCACAATGGCGTGGGAAAGTTTTAATCCGATAAGTGACAAAGGCGTCCAGTTTCCCATTGAGGGGAAAGGGCGCCTTTTTTTGTTTAAGGGCCTCGACAAAAAATAAATGCGCAAGATCGCGCCGTATTTTGGTTCGCCCGTTTTATATAAGATCAGGCAAGGCGCATCCGCCAGTGCATATTTGTGGATATGTGCCGGTGGATGCAACGCAGTAGACGGGCCAAAGGACAAGCCAGATTGTGTATTTATTTTTTGCCGAGGCCCTGACCCCATTTTTCAATCTTTAAGATAGGAGATTTAACCATGCGATTTTCAAAAAGCAACGATGTTCTGGGAACCAGCAACCGTGGCAATCCTGCCGAATCGAGCCTTTGCACCCTGTGCCGCGCTGACTGCAACGGACGGTGTGAAACCTGGCTTTCCAGCCTGGTGGGCAGAAAGCTGCTCTATCCGAGAAGCTTCGGTATTGTGACAGCAGGTGCCAACAACACCACCCACGTGGGCGTTTCTTACAATTCTCTTCGGATCCAGGGATACGCTTACGGTGTTTCAGGACTGTCCGACAACCTGACGAACAACCCTGACGACTGCATTTTTCCCAACGTGAGCCTGGAAACCGAATTCGGTCAAGAAGTTAAAACAAAGGTGCGGATGCCTCTCATGACGGGCGCATTGGGGTCAACCTTCGTGGCTGAAAAATATTGGGATTCCTTTGCAGTCGGTGGCGCATTGGCGGGCATTCCGGTTGTCATCGGCGAAAACGTGGTGGGTGTTGACCGAAAAAGCAAAATCAACCCGGGTGACACGCGGAAAGGCAAGATTGAGATCTCCCCGGAACTGGATCGGCGCATCAACACTTACCTGCGTTACTTTGACGGATACGGCGCCATCATTGTTCAGCTTAACGTTGAAGATACCCGCAACGGAGTCGCGGAGTATGTGGTCGAAAAATATGGGGACAAATGCATTATTGAATTGAAATGGGGCCAGGGTGCGAAGGATATCGGCGGTGAAATCCAGGTCACCAGTCTTGATTACGCCCTTTTCCTAAAAGATAGAGGTTATGTGGTGGATCCCGATCCCACCCTGGAAGAAGTACAGGAAGCATTTGAAAACGGCTCCATCAAATCCTTTGCGCGGCACAGCCGGCTGGGGGGAACGAATCTGGATACCGTAGCCCAGGTGCGGGAAGACTTCATGAGCAGCGTGGATTATCTTCGGGCTCTGGGCTTCAAACGTATTTCACTGAAAACCGGTTCCTACGGCATGGAAGAACTGGCCATGGCCATTAAATTTTCCACGGACGCCAAGCTCGATCTGCTGACCATTGACGGTTCCGGCGGCGGAACAGGCATGAGCCCCTGGAACATGATGCAGAGTTGGGGAGTACCGTCCATCAACCTCCATTCCAAGGCTTATCAGTATGCCAGCATGTTGGCGGCCAAAGGACAAAGAGTTGTGGATATGTCCTTCGCCGGCGGCTTTGCCCTTGAAGACCATATTTTCAAGGCATTGGCACTGGGTGCGCCCTACACAAAACTGGTCTGCATGGGAAGGGGGATCATGATTCCAGGATTTGTCGGTGCCAACATTCAGGGCGCGCTCCATCCTGAACAGCGCGCCAAAGTAAACGGCCACTGGTCTGAACTGCCCAAATCGGTCCTGCAGGTGGGCAGCACCGCCAAGGAAATCTTTGCCGGATATTTTGATGTACAGAAGAAGGTCGGTAAAGATGAAATGAAAAACATCCCCTACGGGGCCATCGCCTTCTGCACACTGGCAGACAAACTAGGCTGTGGATTGCAGCAATTGATGGCCGGCGCCAGAAAATTTTCTCTGGATAGAATCGCCCGCGGCGACCTCATGAGCGGCAACCGGGAAACCGCCAAGGAAACGGGTATTCCCCATGTGGCGGATGTAAACGACGAAAGTGCAAGAAAGATCCTTAACAGTTAACAAAACGGCATAAAAACCCAAGAGTCTCACGCAAAGACGCGAAGCATTTGGAGCACTTTTAATGCTTGTCTTTGCGCCTTTTCGCCTTTGCGTGAGGCATATTTATCTGATTTTGTGCTGGCCCCCTCAAGTCGTACCTGGGGATCTATTTAATCTTGATCCACAAAATCTTAGCCGTTCCCGGCCCCGGATTTTTCCACTGGGACGGTATATGGGCCGTCAGGTAAATAACGTCACCGGAACGGACCGAATAGACCCCCTTGCCCACTTTCAGCTGCAGTTTACCCGCCAGAACATACCCCATCTCTTCACCTTTATGGATGAAAAAATGAGACGGAAGGGTCTTCCTCGGCGGAATCTCGATAAGATAGGGTTCCGCTTTGCCGTCAAAATCCAGAGGGGCCAGCAGTTTGGCGCCCACGCTGTCTGCCGGTAACTCCGGAAATTTGACATCAACAGCCCCGCTACCAGGGAAAACAACCTGACGGCTCAGATCCGATTTTTCATGAAAAAAAGAACTGATTTCCACTGAGAGTACTTCCGCCATTTTGAGCAGCGCCGGCAGAGAAGGGTATATGAGCCGACTTTCCACCTGACTGATCGTACTGGGCGTTACACCCACCATTTTAGCCAGTTCCGTTTGACTCAATCCCCGTTTGGTACGAAGTTCCTTGAGGCGCATCCCCAAATCAATCTGGCCTGTGGTATGCTTCTCGGTTTCAAAACTCACGGTCAGATCCTTTACCCAATATCGGTGGGGTTTGTTCTGATTTTCCAGGCTCCGTTTTTCCGCTTTGAGTATGGTGAGAGACGTTGTGCCCCGTTTAACCGAAAGATCAATGGCCACCTGGGCTATCTGGTTAATCTGAGCCCTGAGGCGTGTGGAATGGGCTTTCTTTTCCATAATCCAGTAAGCAATGGTGTTGAGTTCGTACAAACGCGGGCAGGAGTGAGAATAAAAATGTATGAGGTCATCCTCACCGCCCCACAATTCCTGCATACCGGTGAGGCTTTCAAAGACAAACCGAACATCCCCTTCCAATTCACCATGAACACCATAAAAGGAATCCGTCACCGCATTAACCTTCCAGGGCTCCTTTACGCAAATAATTCGGCATGGCCATTTGGAAGAACCTTCCTCATAAAAATTCAAAAAGACATCAGAGCTGGCGCCTTTTCCATGGGTAAAGCAATCCAGGATGGTTATGGTTTCGCTTTCAGCCAAAGGCCCCAGCTTGTCCAGCAGGTTCCGGGGGGAACGGTCAAAACTTACATATATGAGAGGCTTTCCCTGGGATGTGGATGCCTGCATGAAGTTCATGCAAAACACGGAAGCCAAACTTCCGGCGTCATCATGCCAAACCACGTTGTCCCCAATGAATAACCCCCCTAAGAGGCGGTCCAGTTGACTGACGCCTGATGCAATTCTCATTTTACTGACCATATATTCCCCCCAGGTTTTCCATTTATGTATTATTGTTAAGAATCTGAGATTAAGCTGCTTTACGCTATAAGTCAACTGCCGGAAGGCACGACCACACGAACCGTTGCAATTTCCTATGGCGGGTGATATTTATTGGCTTCAACAAACGGGGCGCATTCTGTCCCCGGGGAATACCGCAGGAAAAAGACAAGGGAGATTTTTCGTCATGTTGAACTTTCAGAAGCTGAATATCGAATACTTTGTGAAAGAACTGGTAGACGCATACCACCGTAACTACAGCGACCTTGAACCAGGGTTCGGGAATTTGATTGGGTGGTCGGGTCGGCTTGCCCTTGAAAATATCGCCAACTCCGATGCCCTATACCATGATCTGTATCACACGGTCATGGTAACCCTGGCGGGCCAGGCCATTCTGGAAGGCAAACACCTTCGTGAGGGCGGTATTACGCCCGTCGACTGGCTCCATTGCATGATCGCCCTTCTCTGCCACGACATTGGGTATGTTAAAGGTGTCTGCAGAAATGACACCGAAACAAAATTTGCTACCGGAATAGACGATGAAACCGTTGAACTGCCGGAAGGGGGAACGGATGTGGCCCTTACACCCTATCACGTGGATCGCAGCAAACTGTTTGTGCGGGAGCGTTTTGGCGGAAAACTCATCGACGGGCTAGAAAGGATCATGGATGCTGAACTTATTGCGTCATACATCGAAGTAACGCGATTTCCCGTTCCGGATGATGATTTTCACCGGGATACCAGAGGTTATGGCGGAGTGGTCCGTGCCGCGGACTTCATTGGTCAGATGGGCGATCCGGATTACCTGCGAAAATCACCCTCCCTATACTATGAATTCGAAGAAGTCGGGATCAATGAAAAATTGGGATACAACAGGCCGGGAGATTTGAGGAAGAATTATGCCAGGTTTTATTGGGACGTGGTCAGCCCGCTTATTCAGGATGCATTGCGTTATCTGCGGCTAACCCAGGAAGGCAAACAATGGATTTCCACCCTTTATGCCCATGTCTTCACATCAGAACACTAAGGGCTCGCCGCCCTTAGCGGTTTCATATTAACAATATAGATTCCCAGGCTCACCAGAACCAGCGAAACCGTCACCTTCCAGGTCAATGGCTCTTGTAGAAAAAACACGCAGGAAATGGTCGCAAACACCGGCGTCAGAAAGGTAAAAGCGCTCAATCGGCTCACAGGATACTCGTGTACCAGATAAAACCAGAGCAGGTAGCTGATAAAAGCCACAGCGATCCCTTGAAACACCACCGACAGAACAATTACGCCATTTAGGTGATCGATGGGGGTTTCTTTTATGAAAAAACTGATCAAAAAGAGGATCGGAATGGAGAAAAGCATCTGGTAAAAGAGGGTGTGGTAGAAGGAAACCGATCCCACAAGACGTCGCTTAATGTAGATGGTCGTCAACGCCCACAAAGCTGCTGCCGAAAATGCGAGAAGATCCCCCAAAAGACGTGTCCAGGACGGCAAACCGAAGTCTTTGCTAAGTAGAACAACGATGCCGATAAATGCCAGTATGAGCCCAGCGCTTTTATAGACGGTAAGACGGTCACCTTTCAGAAAAAAATGCGCTCCCAAAGCGTGAAAAAACGGCGTTGAATACAAAAGAATCCATGCGGAAGCGCCCGTGGTATACAAAAGGGAAGCATACAAACAGGCAAATTCAATGCCGAACAAAAAGCCCACCACCACACCATCCAAAAGGTTGGATGGAAAAAGAGGGAACTTTTTCACCTTCATCCAGATTGCCAATGCGATAACCGCAATGACGGAACGGGTTCCCGCGCAAAAAACGGGTGCGATACCTTCATTGCTCACCTTGATGGTCACCGCGTTGAACCCCCACAGCAGACAGAGGCCTGTCAGGATCACAACAGCCTTTAAATCAAGGGTCTCTTTTATGGCAGGCGAATTCAAAGACCTACTCCCAGCGCCCGTCTTCTCTTCGCCTCAGATCGGTGTAGCCCAACCGGCCCTGATCATTGATGAATGAATTCAGAAGCCAACTCACCACACTGATAATCAAACCACCGAAAACCGCTGACCAAAACCCGTGCACCACAAAGCCCGATATAACGCCCGAGGCCATTTTGAGCAAAACCGCGTTAATGACAAACGTAAAAAACCCTAACGTCAGGATATTGATGGGAAGGGTCAATATGAACAAAATAGGCCTGAAAAAAACATTCAGGACCCCCAAAATAGCCGCCGCAAAAAAAGCGCTGAAAAATCCATTTACCTCAATGCCTTGAATAAGGTAGGAGGCCACCATTATCGCCGCTGTGAGAATTAACCATCTGACCAGAAGTCCCATATGTTACTCCCTAACCCATTTATGTCATTTAGAAATGTTCTTTTCGGTCCCATAGGAAACCACCGCTTTACCGAGAGCGGCGCTGTGAAGCCTGCCTGCCAGATGGACGGGACTTCTGCCATAAATAGGATCCCACCCCGAGGGATCCGCCGAGCAGAAAAACTGGGTTTCCAACCCCACTCGCACCACCGCCTCATCCGCTTTCAACCCCATAACCCGCTCGGCAGCTTTCCAGGTCGCCCCACAGGGGGCACCGCGCAACACGGAAACCCGCTCGAGGACACCACCGGCCAGAACCACTTTAAACTCGGGCGCACCAAAATGTTCGCCATAGACTCCCAGACACGCCTGCCGGGGAAGGGCACATCAGGTGGGCGGCGTCAAGGCCCCATGGTTTTTTTCCTTTTGGCCTGAAGCCACCACCGGAATATTTTGACCCAGACAAAGGTCCGCGAGGTCATATGACAGGTCAGGATGTTTCAGAAAGTCCAGGACCAAATCCGCACGAACGGTATTGGGCAAATACATGTCGGTTTCATCGAGAATCGGGGGAAGCGCCTGGTCGATATTAAAAATATTGATTTGGCAGAAGTCCCCGCCGAATTCTTCGATTCCCGAAATCTTATGCAACCCGCTGCCGTTTTGCTGAAACACCAGAATCTGCTGCAACCTCTTATCCATCCTCGGAACCTTTGGCATTTGAAGCGAATGTGTTACTCTATAGCAGAACCGCTCAAAGCGCATCAATGAAATAATGATACCACAGTGGCCTGAAAAAAAATGGAAAGGGTTTTTTCACTTGAAAAATGAACCCCATTGAACAATGATACTCCTTCGTACTGAAAAAGCATTTCGAGGAGGATGTTATGTTAAGAATCGGTTTTGTGGGTTGGCGCGGCATGGTGGGTTCCGTTCTCATGGGCCGCATGCGGGAGGCAGAAGATTTTAAGGGCTTTGAGCCGATTTTTTTCACCACGTCCAATGTGGGCGGTGAGGGACCGGATACGGGCCTGGATGCGCCCCCGTTGAAAGATGCCTACGATGTTGAAGCGCTGTCATCCCTGGATATTATCGTCACCTGTCAGGGCGGCGGTTACACTCAGAAGGTCCATCCGGAACTCCTCAAAAACGGCTGGAAAGGTTACTGGATCGACTCGGCGTCAACCCTCAGGCTCAATGACGACAGCATTATCGTTCTGGACCCGGTGAATCGATCCGTCATCGATGACGGGCTTGCCGCCGGTATCAAGACCTTTGTGGGAGGAAATTGTACGGTCAGCCTCATGCTCATGGCCTTGTCCGGCCTTTTTGCGAAAAACCATATTGAATGGATTTCCGCCATGACCTACCAGGCCGCTTCCGGTGCGGGCGCCAAAAATATGAAAGAGCTCATCGCTCAGATGGGCATTCTGGGAATGGTGGCCAAAGACCTGGTTAATGACCCCGAATCTTCAGCCATTGTGGTCGATGAAATGACCACCGCTGCCATGCGAAGCACCAGTTTCCCCACGGAAAACTTTATGGCACCCCTTGCGGGTAGCCTTTTGCCGTGGATTGATGTCCCCATGGAATCGGGACAGACCCGGGAAGAATGGAAAGGTGCCGTGGAGACCAATAAGATCCTTCAGTCGAAAACAGCCATCCCCATCGACGGGCTCTGCGTTCGGGTGGGCGCCATGCGCTGCCACAGTCAGGGGCTGACCATCAAACTGAAACATGACATCCCATTGAATGAAATCGAAGACATCATTCAACACGGCAACGACTGGGCCACCGTGGTTCCCAATGATAAAACATTGTCCCTCAACAAATTGACACCGGCGGCCGTCAACGGAACGCTGAATGTACCGGTTGGAAGGCTTCGAAAACTGCTCATGGGGCCGCAATACCTGACCGCCTTCACCGTAGGGGATCAGTTGCTGTGGGGGGCCGCTGAACCGGTTCGAAGGATCATGAACATCATTATCGACCATATTTCCTGAATTTAAAGGACTTTTTGAATTTTACATTAATAGAAACAGGCGCCTATACATTGACAAAAAAGGCGAGTCCCGCTAAGATGACGAAAAAATGAGATTTGTGGAAGTGGAAAGCTCACTGGTGGGGCTCCCGGACTTCAAATCCGGTGTGACGGGCTAAAACCTCGTCAGGTGGGTTCGATTCCCATGCACTTCCGCCAAAGCATTTTGGATTGAGAAATTTTCCTGGAATCTGAAAAACAAGGCTTTTGAACCCCGGTTATCGCTGGGCAGGCTTTTCACCTTTTGTTCGACTGTTTGAACAACCGAAGGTAAAGGAGAATTAAGATGGAAGAAGAAAAACTTAAAGAGCAGACACCGCACGCCGCAGAGACTGACTGGGAAACCTGGGATAACTGGAATGAAGACCTGGAAAAGGCGCTTCCCAATTGGGACCGGTGGAATAACGACCTTAAGCAACTTCTTCCGGATGAAGAAAAACCTGTTCAATCGGGACCACCTGAAATGTCGGCTCCCATTGCCCCGCTAAAAGAAGTTGAGCCCAAACCTGAACCGGTTGAAACCTCGAAAGAGATAGAAGAAAGACCCGCTGCTGTCGCCAGAGAAGGAAAGGTCAGCGAATTTCCGAGAAAACAGGAGATCCTCAGCTCTGACAAGCAATTGCTTTTCTTCATTCAAAAATACAAGGTGGCGGACAAAATCTGCAAGGAAGCGGGCATCTCCCTTCGTACACTTCAGTACAAGGTCGGATACCTGACCTATAAACTCAGGCGCTTTATCGAAGTTGAAGGTCTTTACCGGGAAACATCTCCCGTAAAATTCACGGACGAGGGCGTCAACATATCGAGAAGCCACCTGATTGAAACAGGATTTACGGTGGGCGACCGGTTCAGAGTGGACTTCAAGGATAAATACATTGTTCTTTCAAAGCTTCAGAAACCCTCAGGCAATTGAAGAGAGCTTTTCAATTAAGGAGAGATAAAATGCCAATCGCAAAAAAAGCAGCTTGCATGGTTGCCCTGCTAGCCGCCTTAACCCTTCTGGCATCATGTGCCGCCCTTGAAAATCAAAAAGCCATGGATATGGAAAGGCTCCTCGCCGCTTCGGGTTTTCAAATGAAGCTCGCCGATACCCCTCAAAAAATGGCCGCATTGGAAGGACTTCCCCAGCGCAAGCTGGTGCCGCAGCAGCACGATGGAAAGCTTTATTTCTATTATGCCGACGCCACTTCCTGCAAATGCATGTATATGGGCAGCGAGAAATGCTATCAGAAGTTTCAAAGCCTGGCCGCTCAACAGAAAATGGCTCAGGACTACCGCTGGGCAGCTCAGGCCAACATGGATGCCCGCATGAATTTTGGGATGTGGGGGCCATGGGGCCCCTGGGGGCCATGGTATTAGGCCTTCCTAAAACTCGTAAGCAACCTGGAAAAACACTGAACGTCCTGAGCCCGGATATTTGCCTGCAGTTGTCTGCCAGGTATTCGGATCCGTGAAAGATCCGAAATAGGTATCGTATGATTTGTTGAACAAGTTATTGCCCTCAAGAGACAGTATCCAGTTTTCAAAAAATCGTTGCTCAAGCCGCATGTCCATCGTCACATAGGAATCCAGGGTATCTTCAGGTTCCGTTATGGTTTGATCGCTGCCGTAGAAATAGCGATCTCCCACGTAACGGACTGTTGCCGTGGCAGTCAAGCCAAAAGGCGCCCAGTATGTCAAGTTCCCCTTAAAAAGATTTTTAGGCGTGTAGGTAGCGCGGCGGGTAACATATTGGTTCTCCTCTTCCGCGTTTGTATACGTGTAATCAAGGGAAAGGGTGATATCGTAAAAGGGCCCGATCCTGGTTCCGATTTCAAATCCGTCCGCATTGGCTTTATCCAGGTTTTGCGGTGTCCATACATAGCTGCTGTCCGGTCCCCAAAGGATCTTGTTTTTCAAATCCCAGTTAAAATAGGTCAATGAAAAAAACCACCTGTTTTCAAACAACTCCTGCTCGATGCCCGCATCAAAATGCCATCCCGTTTCCGGCTGCAGGTTGGGGTTACCCTTGGTATAGGGCCCCGCGGGCCAGTAAAGGTCATTGGGTGTGGGGGCAAGAAAGTGTTTTCCGTAATTAAATTTCACGGCGGTGTTTTGAAGCGGGTTCACGATAAGCCCAAACCGGGGCAGGTTTTCGGTCCCAAACTGGGAGTTGTCCTCATGCCGCAGGCCCACGATCCCCTTGACATAACGGCATGGCCTGTATTGCGCTTCCCCATAAATACCGAGCGTGTGCAGGGAATCGGAAGTGTCGCTGGTGGATCCCGGAACATCCGCACCGTAGGCATTCAGATCTGTCGTTTTGTTTTCCCAGTCATAGTGTTTGTACTCCGAGCCTAACAGGAAATTGCCGCCTGCAAACGGCCTGAAGTTTGCGTCTAACTCAAGGCCAAGGACCTTGTTGGTCACCCATGTTCTGGCGCCTTCACCCGAAAAACTGTAGCGACTGTAGTTGAATTGTTCCATATACGTATAATCACTTCGAAATTTAAGATCCACCCATTTTGCGGGCCGACTTTGAATGTTCAAAACCCCATGGGCGTCGTTATCCCTTCCCCTGTCCAGCAAACTGGCCGATTCCGTATTGAAAAACTCGGTGCCGTTGATGGAGTAACTTTGCGTTCCCGCCGGAGGCTGAACTCCCGGTACACCGTAATCCTGGTAAATGTAATCCCCATATAGACTGACGTTTAATATATCCCCCTTGTCCAAAACAAGATTGAGGCTGGCATCGTTGTGGCTCAGGTCACTATTGGCGCGAAATCCCAGTGTCCTGTATCGATTGGCGGTCAAATAATATCCAAAATCATCGGTGGCAAACATTCCCTGTTCCAGTGCGAGCCGGTATGAGCTCTGTGATCCCCCGCCCACAGTAGCCTTAAGATCGGTTTTTTCTCGATCCGGTTTTTTGGTGATAATGTTGATGGTACCGGCCATGGCCCCTGACCCATACAGCACTGAACCTGACCCCTTAACCACCTCAATCCGTTCAATATTGTTTAACGGAATCTTGTTCACATTCGCCACACCCAGGGAAGGGGAATTAATTTCCACACCGTTGACGCGGATCTGAGTGGCATTTCCGGCCATGCCCCGAATATGAACTTCCTGGGCTGCTCCGCCATAATCGCCGCGGGTTCTCCAATCAATCCCCGGATCATTGGCCAGCAGCTCACCCAGCGTCTTGGCCGGCGATTCTTCAATATCCATTGAATCAATGATGATAACCGAACTGGAGATGTCCTTGCGTTTTTCTTCGGTCTTTGTCGCCGTTACCACCACCTCATCCAGCGTGTTCGTCGCCTCGGAACTCATCTCCCCTTGGGCCATTGCAAAAACCGGAAAAAGAAACACCGTCGTTAGGCCCAAAACAATACTCAAAAACCAGAATCTAGAATTCATACGGGGATACCTCCCTTTTATTGACCCACAGCATACTGAGCATTGAAAAAATGCAACTATGGTTTTTCTGGCGGGGCCTGCGGGCAAAAAAAACCCCGAGCCGAAAAAACGACCCGGGGATTTCCCTTTTTTATCCGCAAGATCCAACCCAACCAATGCGGCCACGCAATTGGATGGATTTCTCAATTCAGGCAGGTCTTCTGACTCCCTCCCCCTTTTGACAACCTTCCCATTCAGCGTAGAACAGTGGTCAACAAAATGTCAAAAGCGTTGCTCTCAAAAAGAGAGCAGAGGTCACAGCGGCGGGCCCGTCCCGTTTTAACGGAGTTCCCTGTTAAGCTCTTTAGAGCACCCGAATTGGGCATGTTTCTAAGATATCTTCAGAAAGAAGTCAAGTTAAAAAAAGAGCTTGGTTTCAGGGTGCCTTTGTGAGAAATTCGGAGTTGAGCAACCTTTTGTAAAGAAAGAGACACCATGAGCCGCCGCTGGGCCATCTTCCTTATAACGTCATCCAATTTTTTCCTTTCCCAGTTTTACCGGGCGACCAATGCTGTCATTGCAGATCAACTGCTTCTGGATCTCTCTCTCGATACAAGTGGGCTAGGTGCGCTCAGCGCTGCTTTTTTTTATGCTTTTGCCGCAACACAAATCCCCATCAGCATATTCCTGGACCGTATAGGTCCCCGCCTGATGATGACAGGGCTATCTTTAGTAGGGATTGCGGGCGCCCTTATTTTCGCGTGCTCCGATTCATTCGGACTGGGGTTTCTGGGCCGCGTTCTGCTGGGCATCGGAATGGCCTGCAACCTCATGGGGACCCTGAAATTATTGACAGCATGGTTTAAACCCACCACCTTCGCCACCCTTACGGGCATTGTTTTTTCAATTGGGACGTTCGGGAATATGGCCGCAACGGTTCCCTTTGCTTTTCTGGTGGATGTTATGGGCTGGCGCCAGGCTTTCATGGTCATAGTGGGTATCAATCTGGTGTTGGTGCTGATACTTTACCTGGTGGTACGGGACAGGCCACCGGATCAGCAAGTCCCAAAAGCCCCACAACTGACAAAAAATGAAAACAACGCCTTCTCAGGGCTCACCGCGCTTTTCAAGGAGCCAACCTATTGGACTATTTCCATGATGAGTTTTATCGGCTATGGCATCTACGCGGCCTTTCAAACCCTGTGGGCCGGTCCCTACCTCATGGAAGTCATGGGGCTTAGCGTCATGAATGCCGGACATGTGATCCTTTTGATGAACGTGGGGGCGATTGCCGGCGGTCCCGCATGGGGCTGGCTGTCAGACAAAGTTCTTCATACCCGCAAATGGGTCATTTCCGGCGGTATGGGATTCATGATCCTCATCCTGTTGACACTGGCCATACTTCCTTCAAAGACGGCCTTTGTTATTCTGATGATGCTTTTTTTCAGCTTTGGATTTTTTAGATCCAGCGGCGCCCTGCTGTACGTCCAGATCAAGGAAACCATGCCCCTTGAAATGGCCGGAACCGCCATGACCGCCATCAATTTTTTCACCATGACCGGTCCTGCAGTCTTTCTTCAGGGCCTTGGCATTTACATGCAGGCCCTTTACCCTCAGTCCTCAAGAGGACCGGAGGCATTTACCGCCTCCTTTAGCCTGTGCGCTGTTCTGGTTCTTCTGATCTCTGTTGTTTATCTGTTTACAAAAGATACCACCTTACAAAACAACCGCCCAGAAAAACCCTAAAAAACTGGATTCCGGCTTTCGCCGGAATGACGCTGCTGAATATCCCCTTGTGAACCATCTAATTCAAGCGTCAACAAACCTGTATCGCATCCGGAAAGCGGTTGATCTTCTCCAAACCCTTTTTGGTGATCACAACGGTATTTTCAATCCCCACAACCCCTTTGCCCGGAAACACGATTTTCGGTTCCAGGGCGATGACCATCCCTTCCTCAAGGCGCGTCTGTGAACCTTTACCGATAACAGGCCATTCGTCCAGATCCAAACCAATGCCGTGTCCTACAAAAGGAACCCCTTTGGGGATCCCCATAAATCCTTCACTTAGGCCTGCTTTTTCCACAATGTTTAAAGCCGCCCCATAAAGATCTTCCGCCTTGCTGCCGGGAATCCCAAGTCGCATAAGCGTCTCCTGAACTTCCAGCATTACCTCATGGGCATGAACAAGAGACTCGCTCAAATTTCCAAGAGAAAATATGCGGGTTGAATCCGACAGGTAACCGTCCTGGCTTGCACAGTAGTCAATTATTATGGGGGCATGGGGTTTAATTTTCCCCCATCCCGGCCCCTGGGAATAGAAAGGCCCCAGCCCTTTTCCCCCTGTGGGTCCCGGAGAGGCGCTGGGTATGGCGGCGTCCTTTCCGGCCATGATATGCCCGTATATGCTGTCCATATTAAGCCCCCGCGTGGGAACAATACCCGGATGCCCCCGCTTCCGGTAGTACGCCTCTACCAGGATAGCGAGATCCAATTCGGTATGCGCTGTTGCCAAAAACCCGGGAACTTTTTCATACATGCCGTCCGCCATTTTGGCAGCGGCTCTGATGCGGGCAATTTCATATTCAGATTTGACCATTCGAACTTCCCGAATAAGCTGGGAAATGTCTACCAGTTCAGTCTTCGGGAAAAGCTTCTGATATCGAAAGTAGTGGTTTGCCGGCAGCACATCCATTTCCAGACCTATCCGTTGCGGAGGGGCATCCTTGCCATTTGATATTAAGTGAGGAAGTTTGGAATAACCGTTCAGGGGCAAGATTTCCTCAAGGGGCGACTCGGACTTGGCCCTTTCAAAATCCCTTCTCACCATTAGCAGGGGAACATTTTCAACAGGAATATACAGATGCCCGTTCTGTTTGGTGCCTGAAAAATAGTAAAGATCCGTTTTATCAACGATCAACGCCCCGCCAGACCATTTGCATAAAGCCGTTTCTGGAACCGTTGAATCCGATGGTAGATTTCGCTTTTAATTAACATTTCAGTCATTTATAAACATCCTTCGTGAATTGGCAGTGGGTATGGTCCAAATTATCAAAGCACACATTTTTTAGCAACATTCGCCTTTCACTTTGTGATAAGGTGCTGTAGTATGGCGAGAATGCAAATTTAAATCTCCTTTAAATAAGATCCATTCCTATGCCCCACCACCTCAAAGGCCAAATCGAAAGAATCACCTATACCAATGAAGAGAACGGCTACAGCGTCCTCAAGCTCAAGGTCTACGGCCAGAAAGATCTCGTAAACGCCGTGGGTACCATGATGGCGCCTACCCCCGGCGAAATCCTTGATCTCGAAGGAGAATGGTCCACCCATCCAAAGTTTGGGGAGCAATTCAAAATCACCCAATACAGGACAGAGGTTCCGGCAACAGTTTACGGGATTCAAAAATACCTGGGTTCCGGTCTCATCAAGGGTATCGGACCGGTAATGGCAAAACGGATCGTCAAAAAATTTGGCGAATCCACCTTGGAAGTGATCGAAACAAGCCCTGAAGAGCTGGTGGGAGTGGCGGGCATCGGGAAAAAGAGAATCGCCATGATCAAGGCGGCCTGGGAGGAACAGAAAGAAATTCGGGAGGTCATGCTGTTTCTTCAGACCCACGGGGTCAGTTCAGGCTATGCCACCAAGATATTCAAGCAATACGGTGATCAGTCCATTTCCGTGGTTCAGGAAAACCCCTATCGGCTGGCCATGGATATCTTCGGTATCGGTTTTGTGACGGCGGATGGGATCGCCGAAAAACTGGGGTTTGACAAACAATGCCACATCCGTGCTGAAGCCGGGATCATCTATATCCTTCATCAGCTGGCGGACGAAGGTCATGTCTATTTTCCTTATGAGCCCCTGGTACAAAAATGCATGGAAATGCTGGAGATCGGTCGTGAGTTGATCACCCGGGCCATTTCGTCCAATGTTCTCGCGGGCCGGATCGTTCTTGAGGATCTAAACAGTGATCCCAATAAGTTTCTGGAAAACAACAAAGGGGTTTTCCTCAAAAAATTCCATGTATCTGAAACGGGCATCGCCGCGCGGATAAGAAGGCTTCTGAACGCACCCAAAGCCATCAGGGCCATTGATGCGGAAAAAGCTCTGGAGTGGGTTCAAAACAGACTGGATATCAGTCTCGCTCAAAACCAGGCTGAAGCCATCAAGGAAGCTGCTCACAGCAAAGTCCTGGTGGTCACGGGAGGACCCGGAACCGGCAAGACAACCATCATTAATGCGGTTTTAAAGATTTTTTCACCCTTAAAAATCCGCATACAACTGGCCGCACCAACGGGACGCGCCGCCAAACGAATGTCGGAGGCCACAGGCCATGAAGCCATGACCCTTCACAGACTTCTGGAGTACAGCATGGCAAAGGGCGGGTTTCAGAAAGATCCAAAACATCCCCTGCCTTGCGATCTCCTCATCGTGGACGAAGCCTCCATGATCGATACCATCCTCATGCATCATCTCCTCAAGGCGATACCCCTTGGCGCCACATTTATCCTGGTAGGGGATATCCACCAACTCCCTTCCGTGGGCGCGGGAAATGTGTTGAAAGATATTATCGCAAGCGCTTCGATTCCCGTGGTAGCCCTGGACAGGATCTTTCGCCAGGCCAGAGAGAGTCACATTATTGTGAACGCACACCGCATCAATTCGGGGCAGATGCCGCTTTATCGAAACCTAAAGGAAAAAAGTGACTTTTTTTTTATAGAACAGGAGGATCCGGAACAGGTATTAAATACCATTCTGGACCTGACAAGCAAAAGGGTGCCGGACTATTTCGGGCTTGACCCCATGAACGACGTTCAGGTGTTGACCCCCATGCACCGGGGTGTGGTCGGAGCCGGAAATCTCAATCTGGCACTTCAGAATCGCCTGAACCCCAATACGAAAGGGGTCGAGCGGGGTAACCGCGTTTTTCGAATCGGCGACAAAGTCATGCAAATCAAAAACAATTATGACAAGGAAGTGTTCAATGGGGACATGGGGCGGATCCTTCGAGTGGACCCGGAAACACGGGAAATGATCATCGCTTTTGAGGACCGTGAATTGCCATATGATTTTTCGGATCTCGATGAGGTCATTTTGGCTTATGCCGTCTCCGTGCACAAATCCCAAGGGTCGGAATACCCGGCCGTTATTATCCCCATCCTGATTCAACATTACATACTTCTGCAACGAAATCTGATCTATACGGCGGTCACAAGGGGCAAAAAACTGGTGATTCTGGTGGGAACCCGCAAGGCACTTGCCATCGGCATCCGCAATGACAAAACGCTTAAACGCTATACCCTTCTGGAAAAACGACTCAAATCTTAGAACGCAATGTTGCCGGGGGTTCTGGGGAAGGGAATCACGTCCCTGATATTGGAAAGCCCGGTGATGAACTGGATCAACCGCTCAAACCCGAGACCGAACCCCGCATGGGGAACCGTCCCGAACTTTCTGAGCTCTAAATACCACCAATACTCATCCGGGTTGAACCCCATTGCCTTAATACGCGAAAGGAGGATATCATGGTCATCTTCCCGCTGGCTGCCGCCGATGATTTCACCGATCTTGGGCACCAGCACATCCATGGCGCGTACGGTCTTTCCGTCCTCGTTCATCTTCATATAAAAGGCCTTGATATCCTTCGGATAATCTATGAGTACCACCGGACCCTTAAAAACTTCTTCGCACAAATACCGCTCATGCTCGGACTGAATATCACTTCCCCACGCAATGGGAAACTCGAACTTCACATTGGCCTTTTCAAGCAACTTGATTCCTTCGGTGTAGGTAAGGGTTTTGAACTCCTGCTTCACCAGGCTTTCAAGGGTTTGAATCACCGATTTGTCAATGAACCGGTTAAAAAACGCCATATCCTCGGAACAATTCTCAAGAACATGGGCAAAAACATATTTCAAAAACTCAACGGCCAGCGCCACATTTCCTTCCAGATCGCAAAAAGCCATCTCGGGCTCAACCATCCAGAACTCCGCCAAATGCCGCGAGGTATTGGAGTTTTCAGCCCTGAACGTGGGGCCAAACGTATAAACATCCCCCATGGCCAGGGCATAAACCTCTGCCTCCAACTGTCCGCTGACCGTCAAATGGCTGGGGCCACCGAAAAAATCCTGAGAATAGTCGGGGCTTCCGTTCTTCATAGGGACCGATGTCGGGTCCAGGGTTGTCACCCGGAACATCTCTCCCGCCCCTTCGCAGTCGCTTCCCGTCAAAACGGGGGTCTGGATATAAAGAAATCCCTTTTCCTGAAAAAAGCCATGGATGGCCGACGCCACGGCATTTCGAACTCTGGCCACGGCCCCGAATGTATTGGTCCTGGGCCGCAAATGGGCGATGGTTCTTAAAAATTCAAAGGAGTGCCGCTTTTTTTGAAGGGGATAAACTTCCGGATCGGCCCACCCCACCACCTTTATGGTATCGGCCTTCAGCTCAACCGTCTGGCCTTTTCCCGGGGAAGCCGCCACGGTGCCAAAGGCTACAATGGAGCAACCGGTTTGCAATTTAAGAATTTCACTTCGGTAGTTGGCGAGATCCTGGTCCGCAATGATCTGCAGGCCCGAAAGGTTAGAACCGTCGTTTATTTCAATAAACGAAAACCCGCCCTTTGAATCCCTGCGGGTCCGGACCCAGCCGGCCACCGTAACGTGCGCATCGATGGCCTTTGTTTCTAAAATCTCGGAAATTCTTGTTCTTAGCAAAACCGGTTACCCTTTCGAGCCATTAGCTTTTAGCGATTAGCGATTAGGCAAAAGAAGCGCTCCTGATTAAGGAACCTAACGGCTAATTGCTTATAGCTCAGCTTTCCTTCTTTTCAAACTCCTTCATGAAATCCACCAGCGCCTTGACCGCATCCATGCCACTGGCGTTGTAGATGGATGCCCGACAACCACCCACCGAGCGATGCCCTTTCAAACCGCCAAAACCGGCCTTCAGGCCCTCTGCAACAAATTTCTTTTCCAGATCCTCGCTGGGAAGTCTGAAAGTCACATTCATCAGAGAACGACTCTCTTTTTCAGCAGTCCCTTTGTAAAAACCCGACTGGTCAATAAAACCGTAGATCAAAGCCCCTTTTTCTTGATTGATCCGGCCCATCTTTTCAAGACCACCCACGGTTTCCTCAAGCCATTTCAGAACCAGGTTGACCGTATAGATGACAATGCAGGAAGGCGTATTGTACATGGAATTTTTTTCTGCGAAGGTCGTATATTTGAGCATGGAAGGTATATTGGCCGGCGTTCTCTCCAACATGTCTTTTCTGATAATCACCATGGCCGTACCAGACGGCCCGATGTTCTTCTGTGCGCCGGCATAAATCAGACCAAACGGTTTCGCGTCAAAAGGACGGCTCATAATATCTGAGCTCATATCGCAAACAAGCGGAATATCGCCGGCGTCCGGGAATTCGGCCCACTGGGTGCCTTTGATGGTATTGTTGCTGGTGAAATGAAGATATGCCGCATTCTGACTGACCTGATATTTTTTGGGAATATAAGAAAAATTCTTGTCTTCAGAAGACGCAATGACCTGCACATCTTTCCCTTGAATAGCCGCTTCTTTGATGGCCTTGGTGGACCAAGTGCCCGTATTGATATAATCCACGGGACAGCCTTCCAGGCTTAGGTTCATGGGGATCATGCAGAACTGCAGGCTGGCGCCGCCCTGGATGAAGAGAACATCAAATTCTTCTCCAAGCCCCAGCAGGCGTTTGGTTCTTTCAACCGCTTCATTGATCACATCATCAAACCATTTGGAACGATGGCTCACTTCCATAATGGACATGCCGGATCCTTTAAAATCAAGCATTTCCGCCTGAATTTCTTCGAGAACCGGCAAAGGTAATGCGGCAGGACCCGCGTTAAAATTATAAATTCTTTCACCCATTTTTCATTCTCCTTTAATCTTTCAGTTCTGCGAGCATTGCCGTAACGTCCCTGAGAGTTTCCGCATCCCTTTCAAAGGGCGGCCTGCCATCGCGGTCCGCATCACTAATTTCCTGCCTGTAAGGCAAAAATCCCATAAATGAAAAATCCTTCATTTCTTTTTGCAGAAACGCTTTATCCTTGTCAGATCTCAGTTTATTACCCACAAAACTCAATTTATTCAAACCAATATCATGTGCCAGGCGGCGAATCTGATAGGCAGTCTCAACACTTCTGCGNCCCGGCTCAACGACCACAATAAGTCGGTCCACATACATGGATGTCCCCCGNCCCAAGTGTTCCAGGCCAGCCTCCATGTCCATCACAACCGCCTCATCTCTGGCCAATACCACATGGGAAATGAGCCTTTTCAGCAAGGTACTTTCAGGACATATACATCCAGACCCCCCTGTTTTTACGCCACCCATAACCATCACCTTAATGCCGTCAAGCTCGACAGAAAGTTTTTCAGGCAAATCACTGACTTTTGGGTTTAATTTAAAAAAGGACCCCATTGAGCCGACTTTTGCTTCAGTTCGTTCCTCGATAAGCGCCTTCATTTCTGAAATGGGAACAATTTCCTCACTCTTGTCCACCCCCAGAGCCTGCGCCAGGTTGGCATCCGGATCTGCGTCAATGGCGAGGACCTTTGTTCCTTCATTGGCCAGCGCTCTGATCAAAAAGGCCGCAAAAGTCGTTTTGCCGACGCCTCCTTTTCCACTTACAGCAATTTTCATATCTCGGTCCCTCTATACCCAAAAAAAAAGCCCTTACTGAAATGAGAAAAATCCAATAAGAGCCCTGGGGAATATCACCCATATTTTCTAAATTAAACGGATTCCTTCAAAGCCTTCCCAGCCACGAATTTCGGGACCGTTTTCGCAGCAATTTTAATGGCTTTTCCGGTTTGGGGGTTAATACCTTTCCTTGCTTTTCTGTCTTCGACCTTAAAAGTTCCGAAACCGATTATCGTAACCTTATCCTTGCCCTTCAAAGCATTGGTGATACTTGAAAAAACGCAATCCACTGCAGCCTGCGCTTCCTTTTTCGTACTGACAACATTGGCCACCTCATTTATCAAATCACCCTTGTTCATTATCTTCCCTCCTCGCTACAGATGTTGACGATAAATCCCGCCTTGAAGGCCGGAACCGAAACTACCCCCACCCCAAAAAAAACGCTAAATACCAAAAAACCAAAAAACCCGACAAAACCGACTTGAAAGCCCTCACCACCCTCCATTCGATCACGCTTAGGGAACATATCCCATGATCTTTCTTTTGTCAAGAATTTATATGAGTTAAAGATGATCCATATCAATTGTTAAAAATTTCCCGGCAAAAAACGTTGAATCCGTTTTTCTGACAATTGATCAGAATCTCACCATTTCGCATTTTTTATCCAATTTTGGCAACTTGAAACTTTAAAGTTCTTTCGTCATGCCGGACTTGATCCGGCATCCAGAACTCATATGTTACTGATAAGAACTGGATTCCGGCTTTCGCCGGAATGACGGAGTGAACCTTTGGATTAAAAGCAAAAAGCCCCCAAAGGGCTCTACCCGGCGTACCCGTCTTGAAGCCGGGCCAACAGGTTCATGACTGAACGTGCATCACCCGGCGCCATGGAACCCATACCGCAAGAGGGCGTAAAAATGGACCTTTCGACGATGGCCGTTCGGCCGACACCTGCACTCTCTATCCTTGAGATACCGTCGCCAATTTTTTTTAAAAGATCTTCTTCTGATTCTTTGCCCGTAAATCCTGATGTGGGGACGATACCCCACGCTACGACGCCGCCATCCTTAAGGAAACCTGCCACTGCCTCAGGGTAGAGGAGGAAGTGTTCCATGAATTCAAACGCATCGAAATTGACAATGTCGGGTCTGGCCGCCAGAATCATAGACCAATCCGTATTGCCGCAGCAATGAATTCCCACCAGACAATCGGAATGTTCTTTGAGATAGGATATCACCATTTGAAGCTTATCAATCACATCCTGACGCTGGATTGCAGAAAATGCGGATCCAAAACCCGAAAGTGACGGCTCGTCTAAAAAAATAATCGGACGCCTTCCTGATTTTTCAAGGAACCTTACCTGCCAAAGCGCTTTAATGGCCAATCCCCTGACAAAAGCTTCCGACAATTCAGGGTCATGGATAACAGGCCTTCCGTCCAACCCAAGAATCCCTGTGGTGAACGTAATGGGACCAACGCTTTGCCCCTTGATATAAATTGTTGTTTGCGCCGGGTTGATTTCCGCTAATGAGGTCATCAGGGCATACAGGCCCGGGGCGTAGGCCTCACTGATGGCAAACGAATCAATATCTTCAGAAAAAAACCGCTCGTAAAAACCCACCAATTCTGACTCCCTATCATGGGCATGGGATACTGTCAGTTTCCGTTTCTCAGGGTCTACCACCAGAAGCGGAAGCCCTTCACTGTATTGAACGCTCATATCCTCAAAATAGCTTCGTTTTACGAATTGCGGCCAAAAGGGCATAAGCGGAAAAAGTTGATTTATTTCCCGACAGGTCTTCTCCACCTCTAAAAAAGGAACACTTCCAATCCCCGTCGCCATAAACCCGAAGCGGGGCAATTCTTCATCCATATTTTATCTCCCCTACTTTAGGTAGCCATTTTTCCAGAATGGCAAGCAGTTTTTCTTTTTCCGTCTGCAGATTGTCAGAATCTTTCTCTGCGTCATCAAGGCCGGCGCTCAACTCCTTCTTCAATTCTAAAAGCCTTGCTGCGGAAGCACTGTCATCGGGATGTTCTGCCACAACCCTTCCATAGATTTCCACCGCGGCATCCAACTGCCCCTGACTGAAATAAAGCTCGGCAATGGTCGGCGTGGCAAACGCTACCAGGGATTCCGCGTCATCATCCGGCAAAACCGGCCATTGATGATCACGCTCTTCAGCTTTTACCGTGCTGGCCTGAATCTCTTGCAGCAATTCACGCATTTCAGGATCTTTCGGGTGGTGCGCCAGGAAATTCTTGGCTTCTCCTTCGGCTTCAGAAAACCGCTTTTGCTTTGCATAAATCTCCGCTAGCCTGGCATATGCCGGGAGTAGACCATCAAGGAGGGATATTGTTTTTACAAATTCAGTTTCAGCCTGCCCAATTAATCCAGCGGCAAGATAACTTTCCCCCAGAAGCATTCTCAAATAGGCATCCTTCGGATAAACCTTTATAAACGCCATGCACCATTTAATCACTTCATTGATACGTCCCTCATTCTTGATTTGCGTCAGAACAAGATGCAGAGTGGTTTGTGAAGGTCCATTTTTTAGGATTTCATCGTATAAAACCATTTTGTCTTCCATTGTCTAATTCCCTGTCTTGAAACGATAAATAACCTCATTTTCTCGAATGAGGTTAAGCTCGTTTTTGGCAACGGACTCCACATAGTTCATATCCGTGCGGAAGCGGTGGACCTCTTCAATCAGCACCTGGTTTTCGGCCACAAGCTTTCGAATGCGGTCAAGACATGCCTGCCGTTCCACTTCAGTCCGACAAAGACGCACCATCCCTCCCTCACCATACCAGATCCAACCCGCAATCGGAACAGCGAAACACATCAGGAGTAACGGAACTTTCAAGATTTTTTTTAATTTTCCTCCCAAACCGAAATTCCCTCCGCCCAAAAACTGGCTCCTACGACCAACACACTATTGGCCGCGGTCATTAGTTTTTGCTCACCTGCTCCTTGGTGAATTCCTCCACCGGGATATAGTCTGACCCGGTCACCACAAGTTCCACCCGACTCCAAACATGCACATCTACTTTTTTGCCGGTGCTTTTACCAAGCCGCTTTTCGATCAGCCGTACTTCAGCGGGCTGAATGACCCTGGGTCCCACAACCTCTGCACGAACCAACCACATATCGCCGCTGGGGACTGCATCCACATTGGGCGCAAACATGTTTTGGATGCGTTCGACCTCGCTTCGCATCTCCTTTTCCAGGGCTTCACCGATGGTTTTCTCTTCTTTTGAGAGTCCCCCGAAATGGGCTTTACCGTACAATACCCGCCCCTTGCTGCTCACATCCGTCAGATCGTCCGAACGAATGAGCAGGCGCACCTTTTCGTCTCCAAGCCGCTTCTGAATGGCTTTTTCAAACCTCGACACTTCAAGGGGCGTCAGTGCCCGGCCGCTCTGAATGCTGGCCACCACTACTGCACCATTGGGAAGTTCCACCAGATCCAGATTATCGAGGTCCAAATAAAGCCCTCTATAGTTCTCCAGCATTTCGCGAAGCACCTGCTCGGCAATCTGAATCCGTTTGACATTGGGGTGGAGTTTGCTGGTTATGAATTCACCATCCAGATTTCGCGCCACGATACCGCTGGTGGATCCGGTAGATGAAATATCCTTGGTAATAAAGCAGCGCATAATAAGATTCGCATGGGCATCGAGCTTCTTATCCAGGATGTTCTGCATCTCCTGTATCTTTTTAGGAGACAAGACTCGCGGGGTGGTTACATAGGCCAGGATATCAACATTTGACCGTTTATTGTCGTAAATGACGTTTTCCACGCAGGCTCCCCGCTCGGAGCTCAATTCTTTTTCCAGGATTGCTTTTATGGTTTTTGTGGTTTCATTTTTTGAGATGATGCCGACCAGGGCGTTGGTCAACAGGACCGTCACCAGAATCAAACCGATAACCGGTGCCAGGAAACGTTTCAAAACAGCCAGTCCAGAGCCCATTTCTTCGCGGCTGACAAACCCCGCTGCAATAAAAAGAGCTGCCGAAACCGCCAAAATGGCCAAAAAATTGGCAAAAAATAGAAGAAAAGCCCCCCATGCCCCTTGATAAGCCCCAAAAGCAAGGCAGAGGCCGCTGACAGCCAGAGGCGGCGTCAAGGCCGTGGCCATGGCAATGCCCGGCAGTACCGGACTGATGCGCTCATCGATCATGGCCAGACAGCCTGCCACGCCGGCGAGGGCCGCCACCAGCAAATCCAGCAGTGTCGGGCTGGTTCGGGACAACATTTCCGGCGTCACTTCCTGGGCAAAAGGGAACATTCCCAGTAAGGCAGCCACCCCCACAGCGATCAGCACACCCCCGAACTCGGCGACAAAAGCCTTTCTGAGAAGAACCATATCCCCACGGACAAGGCCCAGAGAAATACCGAAAATCGGCGTCATGAGCGGAGACACCAGCATTGCACCGATTACAACCGCCGGACTGTTGGTCAAAACCCCAAAACCGGCAATTAAAACGGATATGGAGAGCAGTATATAATAGGTAGCTTTTGGGGTGGAACCGATTCCGATATCGTCAAGGACTTCCGACTTCCGGCAGTCATCCACGGAGAGTAGCGCCATAAATCCCCGTGAAAAACAATCTTTGCACCAGGCGGAAATCCCGGTAACCAACCCGGTACGGTGACGGCCTTCATTGTCTTCTGCGTCCGGTGTCTGGCGACAATCGTCCATGGCTGATCAAGAAATCTCCAAATTAGGACGTTCAAAGGGCATCAAACATGGAAGCATCCCGTCTTTCTAATTCCGGATTGGGGTCATGGTTGACCTCAGGCGTTTTCTCGGAAGCGGCCTCAGTTTTTTGCTGAGGCGGTTCGGCATTCTTGGGGGCCTTTTTTGAGGACGACCGCTTTCGCCAGATGAGATCCGCATTTCGAACCCAACCCATCTGTCCGGTTCTGACCACTTTTACATAGGCAAAACCACGTTCCATTTTGTAGCGGAGAACTTTCTCATGAAGCGGCAGTTCGGCAATGGGAGAATCGGAGACCTTGCTTTGGGAAAACATTTGGAGGCCTGAAACACCTGCATAGTACACTCTGGGAGCAGTGGATTCTTCCTGCGGTGTCAGCTCCCTGGTGGCAGAATCAACCATTGCACAGGCATGAAAGGAAAGGAAAACCGAAACCAGAAAAATGATCCTCAGAAATTTCATAACCTTATCCATCCCTAACGAAATGAAAATTCAATATCTTTTTTTAAGTATAGGGGAAAAAGGATTCCCATTTCAAGCAAA
>JGI11705J14877_10000470_pt1 | contig 25208 bp, 30 predicted proteins | sample Etolaghawater15m_FD_14877 | JGI IMG/M metagenome (IMG submission 14877)
TATTGCATTAGAGAGAATGAGAGCATTAGTAGACTTTATTACTGAGTTGAAAAATCAACATGAGGTTATTTTAGTTTCTTCTGGAGCTGTTTCAGCTGGATATACAGCATTACAACTAGATAGAAACATTCTTAAAAACAAACAAGCTCTTGCTGCCATTGGTCAACCAATTCTTATGAAAAAGTATGCCCAAAAATTTGAACTTCATGATATTTTAACTGCGCAAGTTTTAGTTACATCAGCCAACCTCAGTAAACCAGATGATATCAAAAGAATTAAAAATACCATTGATACGCTACTTGGCAAAAATGTACTGCCTATAGTAAATGAAAATGATGCAACATCAACAGAAGAACTTGAAGTTGGAGATAATGATCAACTTTCAGCTTATATAACAAAACATACAAATGCAGATATGTTAATAATTTTGTCAGATATTGATGCATACTACAATAAAGACCCTCGTGCTCATGATGATGCAAAGGTACTCAAGATTGTGACTAGCATTGAGCGAGGTGAATTAGAAAAAGAAGTCACACCGAATAATGTTTTTGCAACTGGTGGTATTGTAACGAAACTCAAAGCTGCACAGTATCTTTTTGATAATAATATTGATATGTTTTTAGCGAGTGGATTTGATTTAAGAGATATTAAAAGTTTTATGATTGATTCTCTTCATAAGGGTGGAACTCTTTTTAAGGCAAAAAAATGAAGATAATTTTTATGGGTACGCCAGATTATGCAGAGGCTATTTTAAAAACACTTATAGATACTTCAGATATGGAAGTTGTAGCGGTGTACACTCAACCAGACAAGCCGGTTGGAAGAAAAAAAGTGATGACATCACCTCCGGTAAAAATTTTAGCAAATGAAAATAATATTGAAGTGTATCAACCAAATAGGCTTCGCGATGCAGAAGTGGTTGCCGAGCTTCAAAAAATTGAATGTGATTATATAGTGGTGGCTGCATATGGACAAATACTGCCTCAAGAAATTTTAGATCATGCACCTTGCATTAATCTTCATGCTTCAATTCTACCTGCATATCGTGGTGCGAGTCCGATTCAGCAAACTCTTTTAAATGATGATAAAACAACGGGTGTCACCGCTATGCGCATGGACATAGGTCTAGACACTGGGGATATTTTAAAAATTCAGACAATAGATGTGGGCAAAGATGAATTAGTCAGCTCATTATTTGATAGACTTACTAAAGTGGCATGTGATTTAACCGTGGACGTACTTCAAAATTTTGATTCATTAAAGCCTATGCCTCAAGATGATTCACTTTCTACTCACTGTACAAAAATTACGAAAGCAAATGGTGAAGTTAATTTTGAAGATGCACATAGTCTCTATTGTAAATACAGAGCCTATACTCCATGGCCTGGAATATATTTAAAAAATGAACTTAAACTCAAAGAAATAAAATTACTAGAAAAATGTACAGAAAATAAAGCTGGTAAAATACTAAGTATTGGTAAAAAAAGTATAGTGATAGGATGCACAAAAGGAACTATAGAAGTTTTCAAAGTTCAGGCACCTTCAAAAAAAGAGGTGGATGTTATCTCTTACATAAACGGAAAAAGATTAGCACTTGAAGATTATTTATCTTGAGAGTGTGGACTCCACACAAATTTATTTAAAAAAATTACTTTTGACAAATAAGCTGCAAGCACCTTATGCTGTTGTAGCAAAAATTCAAACAAATGGTATTGGGAGTAGAGACAATATCTGGACTGGAATGGATGGAAATTTGTTTCTTTCATTTGCCCTTCCATTAAGTTCTCTGCCCAAAGATTTAAAAATAGAATCATCTTCAATCTATTTTGCGTATATTTTAAAAGATATACTAAAAGAAGAAGACTCCTCTGTTTTTTTAAAATGGCCAAATGATTTTTATATAAACAATTCAAAAATAGGTGGAATGATTACAAATATAGTCAATGATTCTCTTGTATGTGGAGTTGGATTAAATTTAGTTTCCGCGCCAAAAGATTTTGGAATACTTGATATTAAAATATCCAAAGAAGAACTCTTAAAAAAGTATTTTACAAATATCGAAAAACTTGTTTCATGGAAGAAAGTTTTTAGTAAATATAAGATAGAATTTGACAATAAGAAGACGTTTAAAATACATAATAAAAACTTAAAAATATCATTAGAAAAAGCTATCTTACAAGAGGATGGTTCGATTATGATAGATGGCCAGAGGATATATAGCACAAGATGAGTGAAGTAATAGTAATTGCAAATCAAAAAGGTGGAGTTGGTAAAACAACTACTGCTGTAAACTTAGCTGCTTCACTTGCAGTTGCTGAGAAAAAAGTGCTTTTGATAGACTCAGATCCCCAAGCAAATGCCACAACATCCTTAGGATTTCATCGTAATGATTATGAGTTTAATATTTATCATGTTTTAATAGGCACGAAAAAACTTAAAGATATAATTTTAAAATCAGACTTACCCACACTTCATTTAGCCCCATCGAATATCGGTCTAGTTGGGATTGAGAAAGAGTATTATGATGAAGATAAAGCAAAAGGCCGTGAACTAGTTCTAAAAAATGCGATAGCGAGTGTTTTGAAAGATTATGATTATATTATTATAGATTCACCGCCGGCACTTGGACCTATGACTATAAATGCACTTTCAGCTTCTAATTCTGTACTTATTCCTATACAGTGTGAGTTTTTTGCACTTGAGGGTTTGGCACAACTTTTAAATACAGTGAAACTTGTGAGAAAGTCTATTAATCCAAGTTTAAATATAAAAGGTTTTATCCCTACAATGTTTTCTTCTCAAAATAATTTATCTAAGCAAGTATTTGCAGATTTAAAGCAGCATTTTAATGGAAAACTTTTTAAAGATATTGATAACAAATATATTGTAGTTCCTAGAAATGTGAAGCTTGCTGAATCTCCATCTTTTGGTAAACCAGCTATTTTATATGATGTAAAATCAAGTGGTTCTGTAGCGTATCAAAATTTAGCACAAGCGATAATGAAGTAATGGCTCTAGGACGTGGTTTAGATGCACTGTTTGGTGAAACAGAATCAGCATATGAGAATGAAGGTACACAATTAGATAAAATCTTAGAAATAGCGATTAAAGATATAAAACCTAATCCATTTCAACCTAGAAAGACTTTTGATGAAGTAGCACTTCATGAACTTTCTGAATCAATTAAAGAAGATGGATTACTTCAGCCAATTATTGTAAATGAAGATTTTGATGGATATATACTAATCGCAGGTGAGCGAAGACTTCGTGCATCAAAATTAGCAAAATTAAAAACTATCCGTTGCATTATTGTTAAAAGCAATGATGAAAGAATGAGAAAATTTGCTCTTATTGAAAATATTCAAAGAGAAGAATTAAATGCAATAGAATTAGCAGTTGCTTATGAAGAACTAATTAAACTTCATGATATTACGCAAGAACAACTTGCCACTATGATATATAAAAGCCGAACAAATATTACAAACACTTTAAGACTATTACAACTTTCTTCAAAAACACAAAAAGCACTTTTAGAAAAAAAGATTAGTGCTGGGCATGCAAAGGTTCTTGTCGGTTTAGATGAAAAAGAACAGCAAGTCATGGTTAACTCGATTGTAGGTCAAAAACTGAGTGTGCGTGAAGTTGAAGCTATGATTAAATCTAAAAAAACGCAAGAGATAATTCCTACAATAAAGCCATTAAAAACTGCTTATGATTTTTCTTCTTTGCATAATAAATTTGATTTATTAGGACTAAAAACAAAAAATTCTGCTAATAAATTCACCATAGAATTTGAAAATGAAGATCAAATCAATGATTTTTTAAATAAATTTACAAATTTTTCTTCACTTTAACTATCCTTTCAATATTGACATAGTATAATTGCGCAACTTTTAGGAGGTGCTATGTTAGATATAAATCCGATACTACTTTTGGCTACATTTGTTGTATTTCTTTCGCTTATAGCCGTTTTAAACAGTTGGCTTTATAGACCATTATTTAGTTATATGGATAAACGTGATGAAGATATCAAAAAAGATCTTAGTAAAATAGGTTCTAATGATGATGAAATTCAAGTGTTAAATTCAAAAGCTAAATCAATAGTCGATAAAGCGAAACTGGATGCAGCGGCCCTAAGAGAGAAAGTTGTTGCGGATGCTAAGGAATTAGCTGAAAGTAAATTAGAGGCTAGACGTGCTGAATTAGCTAGCGAGTATGCAGAGTTTGAAAAATCTCTTGCTAAATCTAGAGATGAGTTGACTGCTGACTTAATGTCACAAGTTCCAGTTTTCAAAACAGCTATTGAAGCTAAGTTTAGTCAAATATAAGGATGTAATGTGAGTAGAATTTTAGTAACTTTACTAGCAATGTCAACTATTGCATTAGCATCTAGTGCAGAAGGTGGGAGCACAGACATTATCCAAAGAACAGTAAACTTTTTACTTTTCGCTGGAGTTGTTTGGTATTTAGTTGCAGAACCTATCAAAACTTATTTTAATTCAAGGAGTCAGGGTGTTGCTGATGAATTAGAAAAAGTTCAAGATAAGTTAAAAGAAACTATAGCTCTTAAAAAAGAAGCATTAGCAAAAATATCTGATGCAGAGAAATTTGCAGATGCATTAGCTATTTCTTCAAAAAAAGAAAATAAAGTAATTAATGATAACATAATGGTGCAGTGTGATTCTGAACTAGATACTCTAGGGAAACAAAGTGCTTCTTTAAGAGAATTTGAACAAAGAAAAATGGTTCGTACTGTTGTTGAAGATGTACTTAATGAAGTTCTTAGTCAAAGTGCTGATAGCTTTGATAAAAAAGCAATGGCTGATGTTATCTTAAAGAAGGTGGCATAGATGGAAGAATTAATTGCAAAAAGATATATAAAAGCTATGAATGCAAATGCTAATAAAGCATCGATTCAAAATATAGCGAGTGTATTTTCTGTTTTAGCTGAATTTTTTAAAGATAAAAAATTTGTACAGATAATTGATAACCCGAATGTAAGTGCAAATGATAAATCAGAAATCTTATTAGAGGCTGTTGCATCAGCTGATTCTAGCCAAGTTAACAACTTAATCAAACTACTTGTTGAGAATAAACGAATCAATATTATTCCTGCTATTGCAAAAGAATTAAATAAAGAAATCGCACACTCAACAAAAACTTATGAAGGACTTGTTTATAGTGATACTAAAATTACTGTAAAAACTATGAAAGAATTAAGTGATGGTTTAGGGAAAAAATATGACTCAAAGATCTCATTAACATATGTTAAAGATGATTTTAATGGGATTAAAGTTGATGTAGAAGATCTTGGAATAGAAATTAATTTTTTAAAATCAAGAATTGATAGTCAAATGATAGAACATATAGTAAAAGCAATTTAAGAGAGGAGAACAATAGTGGTAGCAAAAATTCAAGCTGATGAAATTAGCTCAATAATTAAAGAACGTATCGATAACTTTGAACTAAGTGTTGATATTAATGAAACTGGTAAAATCGTTTCTTACGCTGATGGTGTTGCTCAAGTTTACGGACTTAGCAATGTTATGGCTGGAGAAATGGTAGAGTTCGAAGATGGAACTCAAGGTCTTGTAATGAATCTTGAAGAAAGTTCAGTAGGTATAGTTATACTTGGTGCTGGAGTTGCATTACGTGAAGGTATGTCTGTTAAAAGACTTGGTAAACTTCTTAAGGTTCCTGTGGGTGATGCACTTCTTGGTCGTGTTGTAAATGCACTAGGTGAACCAATTGACGGTAAAGGTCCAATTGAGACAACTGAAACTCGTTTTGTTGAAGAAAAAGCACCTGGAATTATGAATCGTAAATCTGTTCATGAACCTTTAGCAACTGGTATTAAAGCAATTGATGCTTTAGTTCCAATTGGGCGTGGTCAACGTGAGCTTATCATTGGTGATAGACAAACTGGTAAAACTACAGTAGCACTTGATGCAATCATTAACCAAAAAGGTAATGGTGTTATGTGTATCTATGTTGCTATTGGTCAAAAAGAATCAACTGTAGCACAAATCGTTCGTCGTTTAGAAGAACATGGTGCATTAGAATATACAATTGTTGTATCTTCAACAGCTGCAGAAGCTGCTGCGCTTCAATTCTTAGCTCCATACACTGGTGTTACTATGGGTGAATATTTCCGTGATAACGCGAGACATGGTTTAATTGTTTATGATGATTTATCTAAGCATGCAGTTGCATACCGTGAAATGTCACTAATTCTTCGTCGTCCTCCAGGTCGTGAAGCATACCCTGGTGATGTTTTCTATATTCACTCTCGTCTTCTTGAAAGAGCTGCGAAATTATGTGATGAAGATGGTGCAGGAAGTCTTACTGCTCTTCCTATTATTGAAACTCAAGCGGGTGATGTTGCGGCATATATTCCAACAAATGTTATTTCAATTACAGATGGTCAAATTTTCCTTGAAACTGAACTTTTCAACTCAGGTGTTCGTCCAGCGATTAATGTTGGTCTTTCAGTGTCTCGTGTTGGTGGTGCTGCTCAGATTAAAGCTACTAAGCAAGTTGCTGGTACATTGCGTCTTGACCTTGCTCAGTATCGTGAACTTCAAGCATTTGCTCAGTTCGCATCAGATCTTGATGAAACATCTCGTAATCAGTTAGAACGTGGACAAAGAATGGTTGAAGTTCTTAAACAAGGACCTTTTTCACCACTTTCTGCTGAAAAGCAAGTAGCTATCATTTTCGCTGGAAATGAAGGTTTCTTAGATGATTTTGACCCTTCAAATGTAGTTCGTTTTGAAGCTGAAATGTATCCATTTATTGAGGCATCTTATCCTCAAATTTTTGAAAATATAAGATCTGCTTCTAAAGTTGATGACGATACGAAAGCATTATTATTAAAAGCTCTTGAAGAATTCAAAGCTAGCTTCGTAGTAGCATAAGGAAAACTTTATGGCAAACTTGAAAGATATTCAAAGACAGATAAAGAGTGTTACTAACACTCAAAAGACAACACGTGCAATGAAGCTTGTATCTACTGCAAAGCTTCGTCGTGCTGAAGAGCTTGCACGTCGTTCTCGTCTTTATGCTGATAAAATGAATCAGGTTATTGCCGAAATAGCTGGACGTATTAAGTGCTCTAAAATTGGTGGAATTGACAATCGTAGTTTTTCTAAGATTGAAAATCCAGCAATGGTTGACATTGTTTTTGTTACTGCAGATAAAGGTTTATGTGGTGGTTTTAATATTCAAACTATTAAAGCTGTTAAAAAACTTTTAAAAGAGTACCAAGATAAAAATGTAAAAGTACGTCTGCGTGGAATCGGTAAAAAAGGTGTTGAATTTTTTAAATATAATGAAGTAGAACTTTTTGACTCTGTTACAGATTTAAGTTCAAAACCTGATAAAGCTAGATCGGATGAATTCATTATGACTTCTATCGAAGATTACAGAGATGGTAAAATTGATGGTCTTCATTTAGTTTATAATGGATTCAAAAATATGATGACTCAAGAGTTACATATTATGAAAGTGCTTCCGGTTGATGCTGAACAATACGAATGTGGAGAAATTCAAAGTTCAGTATTGGAAATAGAAGCTCAAGATGAAGAACACATGTTAAATTCTTTAGTGGACAAATATGTTGAATATGGAATGTATTATGCACTTATAGATTCAGTTGCAGCTGAGCATAGTGCTCGAATGCAATCTATGGATACTGCAACTAATAATGCTAAAGAAATGGTTAAGAATTTAAATGTTCAATTTAACAAAGCACGTCAAGCTGCTATTACTACAGAACTAATAGAAATTATTAGTGGCGTGGAGTCGATGAAATAATGGAGAAAAATATGATTGGTAAAATTAGCCAGGTTATGGGCCCGGTTGTTGATGTTGATTTTGATGGTTATCTTCCAGCAATCAATGATGCAATTGAAGTTCAAGTAAGTTTAGATGGTACTACAACTCTTTTAGTACTAGAAGTTGCAGCTCACTTAGGTGATGGTCGCGTTAGAACAATTGCAATGGATATGAGTGAAGGTCTAGTTCGTGGTATGAATGCTACAGCAACTGGTGCTCCTATTAAAGTTCCTGTTGGTGAAAAAGTTCTTGGTAGAATTTTTAATGTAATAGGTGAAACTATTGATGGCGGTGAAGAGATTACGGATACAGACAAATGGTCTATTCACCGTGCTCCTCCACCATTAGTTGATCAATCTACTACGACAGAAATGTTTGAAACAGGAATTAAAGTTGTTGATTTACTTGCTCCTTATTCAAAAGGTGGTAAAGTTGGACTATTCGGTGGTGCTGGTGTTGGTAAAACAGTTATTATCATGGAGCTTATTCATAACGTTGCTCATGGTCATGATGGTTTATCTGTATTCGCTGGTGTTGGTGAGAGAACACGTGAAGGAAATGACCTTTACCACGAGATGAAGGACTCAAACGTACTAGATAAAGTTGCACTTTGTTATGGTCAAATGAGTGAGCCTCCAGGAGCACGTAACCGTATTGCTCTTACTGGTATTACTATGGCTGAGTATTTTAGAGATGAAAAAGGTCTTGATGTATTGATGTTTATCGATAATATCTTCCGTTTCGCACAATCTGGTTCTGAGATGTCAGCACTTCTTGGTCGTATCCCTTCAGCTGTTGGTTACCAACCAACCTTAGCTCGTGAAATGGGTGCTTTACAAGATAGAATTACATCAACTAAGAATGGTTCAATTACTTCTGTACAAGCAGTATACGTACCAGCGGATGACTTAACAGATCCAGCTCCTGCTTCTGTTTTTGCTCACTTAGACGCGACTACAGTACTTAACCGTAAAATTGCTGAAAAAGGTATTTATCCTGCAGTTGATCCACTTGATTCAACTTCAAGATTACTTGATCCACAAATTTTAGGTGAAGAGCATTACAGTGTGGCTCGTGGTGTGCAGCAAACTCTTCAAAAATACAAAGACCTTCAAGATATTATTGCAATTCTTGGTATGGATGAACTTTCTGAAGATGACAAAAATGTTGTTGAACGTGCTCGTAAAATTGAGAAGTTTCTTTCTCAACCATTCTTTGTTGCTGAAGTATTTACAGGTTCTCCTGGTAAGTATGTTAAACTTGAAGATACTATTGCTGGCTTTAAAGGCATTATTAATGGTGATTATGACCATATGTCTGAAAATTCATTCTACATGGTTGGTGGAATGGATGAAGCTCTCGCAAAACACGAGAAAAACAAATAGACTTAGTGTTTATTAAAGGATTATTATGGATACGTTAAAACTTGAAATCCTAACTCCAAATGGTGAAATCTTTAATGGTGAAGCTGTTAGCGTTACTCTTCCAGGCGAAGAGGGCGAGTTCGGTGTTCTAGTAAATCACTCTTCATTATCTACTTTATTAGAAGCGGGTGTGATTGACATTGAAAAAGAAGACAAATCAGTTGAGTCAATTTTGATCAACTGGGGTGTAGTTAATGTTGATGAGGGAAAAGTTATTGTATTAGTTGAAGGTGCTGTAGCAATTCGTGGAGAAAGTGAAAGTGCTATTGCCTCCGCTCTTGATGACGCTAAAGAACTTATTAATTCTATATCTGATTCAAACCCAGCAATTGCTGCTGTTTCAGCGAGAATAGAGTCAGCTGCTCAAAGGTTAATATAGTTTGACAGTTAACGATTTAATTGATTTTTATTTAAAATCACATCCAGTTACTATTGGTGTATTAGTTTTATTGTCAATATACTTCATTATACTAAATTGGGTGTTTTTTTATCGTTATTTTTCTCTTAGTTCGTGGCTTTCTAGTGAGAATGATTCTTTTGAAGGATTGTTAATGGGAGCTACAACTGTAAGTGATAAATCTTTTTTGAATAACTTTATGAAAACAAGTTCAAGTGTTTCTAAAGAGATTTTAGGTTTAGCAATGATGGCTGCAACTAAAGAAGCAACAAAGGGTTTATCCCTTCTATCTATATTTGCTTCTACTACACCATTTATAGGATTATTTGGTACTGTTGTATCGATTCTTGATACATTTACACACATTGGTCAAACAAGTGGAAGTATGTCTATAATATCTTCTGGTGTTTCTGATGCTTTAGTAGCTACTGCTGCAGGTATTTTTGTAGCTATTTTTGCTTATACTTACCATCAAATATTGAAAAGACAATCCTTTGAATTGGTTAGTTTTTTACAAATGCAAAGTGATGCTCTTTTAGCTCGTAGGGGTTAATTATGTATGATTGGGATGATAAACCTGAATTAAATATTACGCCACTTGTGGATGTAATGTTAGTTTTACTTGCTATTTTAATGGTTATTGCACCAAATATTATTTATGAAGAGAATATAAAGCTTCCTCAAGGTTCTATATCAAAACAATTAGCTGAGATTCCTCCTGTGCATATTACTATAGATAAAGAACGCACAATTCAGGTAAATAAACAAAATTATCAACTCAATGCTTTTATGGATAATTTTTCACTTTATGCTAAAGATTTAGATTTAAAAGCTACGGTATTAATTAGTGCAGATAAAAATCTTGATTATGGGATAGTTATGTCAGTTTTAGCCGCTGTGAAACAAGCTGGGTTTACTGATGTTTCATTAGCGACTAATGGCTAGGAATCATTCTTATTTTTTACTAAGTGGTTTAATATCATTTGCTCTTTTTACAATATTTCTTTCACTTTTTTTTCTTATGATGTTCTCAGCATCTAAAATTAATACATATGCTCTTAATAAAGATGATTTTATTTCTATTTCTTTAGAAGTAGTTAGCGTTCCAATGAAAAAAGTGACAAAAGAAGTGATTGAAGTTAAAGAAGAAACGATTGTAAAAGAAGTAAAAGAAGTAGATATTGGCAATCTTTTTAGCGATGTCTGGACTAAAGATATAAGTATAGAGAAAAAAAAGCCAAAACCAGTTGATAATAAAAGATTAGAACTTATTCAAAAAAAAATAAAAACCTCGAAAAATAATGTCGCAGAGAAACAAGAAGAAGTTATTAGTAATAATGAAGCTACTGTTACAGATACTCAATCTAAAAAGAATTCTAGTGCAAATGAAGTTAATGAATATTTAGCTAAAATTCAGGCGATTGTTTACAAGTATTTTGAGCCTCCTGCAAATTCGCAAGGCCATACAGTACAAGCTGTAATTGAGTTGAGTGCTATAGGTAAAGTACAAGATTTTAGAATTCTTGCATATTCATCGAATCAAGCTTTAAATTCTGAGTGTGATAAAATTAAATCTAGGTTGCTAGGTGTTTTGTTTCCGGAAAATCCAGAAGGTATGACTTCTACTACAATTGTAAATATTACATCAGATAAAAATTAATAAAGGAAATAAATTGAAAATATTATTTGCGTGGTTTTTTATAGTATCTCTCACTTTTGCTGGAGATGCTACGATAGAAGTTATAAAAAAAGTTGAATCTTTACCCTCTTTAGCTGTTGAAGAATCTCCAAGCTCTTATGATGATACATTTAAGTTAAGATTTTTCAAATCACTTATTGCAGATTTAAATGTACTTTCTATTTTTAATGTAGATAGACACTATAGAAAATCAGATTATGATGCAAGTGATGTAGCTGTTGAGAATAAAGATATGAAATATGTTTTAAGATATAATATTTTTGAAGATGATAATGGTTTTTTTAATGCAAAAATAAAACTACTACATAATTCTGTGGAAGTTATGAATAAAAATTATAAGATTAAAAAGAATGATTTTTACATGTTTATATCTCATGCAATGGCATATGATATAAATGAATTTATGGGTGAACCTTCAGTTGCATGGATGAAAAGAAAGGTAATATTTTCTCGTGTTATTGCTCCAATGAAAACTGAACTTGTGATTTCAGACTATACACTAACTTACCAACATATAGTAGTAACTGGTGGATTTAATGTGTTTCCAAAGTGGGCAAATCAAGCGCAGACTGAATTTTATTATACTTCTCTTGATGGAGCAAAGCCAGTACTAAAAAAGGTTGATATCAAAACTGCTTCAGTTAAGTCTATACTGAAATCTGATGGAATGATGATATGTTCAGATGTAAGTGATGATTCGAGTAAATTATTACTTACTATGGCTCCAAATGGTCAAGCAGATATTTATTTATATGATGTAAATACTCAAAAATATATGAGAGTTACTAAATATTCAGGAATAGATGTAAGTGGTCAATTTACAAATGATGACAAGATAGTTTTTATTTCAAATAGATTAGGTTATCCTAACTTATTTACAACTAAGATTGGTAGTGATGAAGTAGAACAAGTTATTTATTATGGTAAAAGTAATGCTGCGTGTGCGGCTCATAATCAATATGTAGTATATAAAGCACGTGAGAGTTCCAATGCTTTTTCTAATAACACTTTTAATTTACATCTTATATCTACTAAAACAGACTTTATCAGACGCCTTACAGCAACTGGTGTAAATGAATTTCCTAGGTTTTCAAAAGATGGTGATGCAATTCTTTTTATAAAAAATTATAAGGCCCAAAGCTCTATAGGAATTATTAGGTTAAATCATAATAAGAACTATTTATTTCCACTAAAATATGGGAAAGTTCAAGCAATGGATTGGTAAATTTATACTAAGTTATATAATATAAGTTGTTTAGTCAATTAAAGGCTTTTGTTTTAGTCTTTAATTCGCTATAATAATTCAAATTTTAATATTCAGAGGAAATGTAATATGAAAAGTATCGTACTTTCTGGTGTAGTAACTGCGCTTTTAATCTTTAGTGGATGTAGTTCAAAGATTCCAGATGCTGATGGTTCAAATGTAGCTACAAATGTTAATACTAATGCAAAAGAAGTGAATGGTGTAGATACTGAAACAGTACCTGCAGATAATAGTGTAATTAGTTCTGGAGGTGCTGGAAGTGATAGCATGGCTACTATGGAAGCTCAATTAGAATCTATTTACTTTGAATTCGATAAATTTGATGTAATACCTAGTATGCAAGATAAAATAGCTAATGATGCTGATATTGCAAAAGAAGCTTCAGCTAAATACAATGTTAAATTAGAAGGTAATTGTGATGAATGGGGTAGTGATGAGTATAACTTTGCACTTGGCTTAAAACGTGCTGATTCTGTTAAAAAAGCATTAGTAGCTCGAGGTGTTGATGCTAGCAAGATCACTATGGTTTCTTATGGTGAAAGTAATCCTACATGCTCTGATAAAACGAAAGAGTGTTGGGCCAATAATCGCCGCGTAGACTTTAAAATACTTCCATAATTCATGAATAAAATATTACTAGCTACACTGTATGTAGCTATTAACTCAGTACTACTAAATGCAGAGCCCTCTGCATTTGGTGCTGGTAACTTAGATAACCCTAATCCTTATGGCCTTACTTCTAGCGAAAAAACTGTTTTAGAAAATAAAAAAGCTCTTAAGAATGTTGTAGTACACAGTAATAATCAAGCAAATAAAGTTGATTCTTTACGAGAAAGAATTGATGGTTTACAAAGTATTATTGAAAGTTTAAGTAGAAAATCTCAAGAAAATAAAATTGCACTAGCAGAACTAGAAAATAAAAACTCTGAAGATTTAAAAAATTCTGATGAATATGAAAAGAGGCTAGGTCAAGCAGTTGAACTTAATACAAAACTCTCAGAAGTTAATGCCCAATTAATAGCAAAAAATATATTAGTTATTGAAGAGTTAAGTAAATTAATAAATAGTATAAATACAACATATGTGTCTAAAGAAGAATTCAATAATTTAGTTAATGATGTGAATGAATTTAAAACTTTAGTTGCAAAAGAATTAAAGTCGACAAGTAGTACTCAGGTAGATAAATCAAGTTTAGATACTATGAATAACGCTGAGATAGCAACACAAGCACAAGCATATTACGATAAAAAATATTATACTAAAGGTATTGAATATTATAGTCACTTGATTACAAAGAACTATAAACCTGCAAATGCACATTTTATGATTGGACAAATGAAGTTCAAAAGAAAAAATTATGCAGAAGCTATTTCATATTATAAGAAAAGCGCATCGTTATACTCTAAAGCTTCATATATGTCTGAGTTGTTGCTAAATACAGCTATATCTATGGAAAAAACAAATGACATACAAAATGCAAAAACATTTTATAATGCTGTCATTGCAAAATTTCCTATTTCTTCTGAAGCAGAGGAAGCTAAAAAGTATTTATTAGCTCTATAATAAAAGCTTTTTTTCTTAGTTATATTTAAATATTTTATGATAGAATTCACAATATAAATTATATAGAAGGTCTTAAGAAATGGCAATTGAAGCAAATCAAATCGTATCAATCGAATATGAAGTTCGTGATGGAGATACTGTTGTAGACAGTAATGTTGGTGGAGCACCATTAGTATTTATGTTTGGAAAAGGTCAAATCATTTCAGGTTTAGAAGATGGAATTGTAAACATGACTGTAGGTGAAAAAGCAGATGTACTTGTTCAACCTGCTAATGCTTATGGTGAACTTGATGAAAGTGCTACGCAAGAAGTTCCAAAAGACCAATTCGCTGGAATTGATTTAGAACTTGGGATGACACTTTATGGTCAAGGTGAAGATGGAGCAACAGTTCAAGTAACTGTAAAAGAGATCGGTGAAGAAAGTATTGTTATTGACTTTAATCACCCTCTTGCTGGAAAAGCTTTAATGTTTTCAGTAACTTTAAATAATGTTAGGGATGCGTCTGCTGAAGAAGCTATGACGGGTATTCCTTCAGAAAATAAACAAGAAGAAAGTGGAAGTTGCGGTACAGGGTGTGGTTGTCACTAGTTTCATAACTTTATCAAATGCCTCTAAAGAGGCATTTAAAACTGCTACACTTTTAAAAACACTTAGGGTTAATTCTTTGATTACCGGTGAAGATGGTGTTGGAAAAAAGAGTTTAGCAAAATATATCCTTCCAAATGCTAGTATAGTTGATGCTTCTGATTTTGAAGAATCAATTACAGTACTTAGCAATAGTGATCAAGTAATCATAACTAACTTACATGATACAGCAAATTTAAAGACGATTCTTGATGTTATTGAAGCGAATAATGTACGTGTTATTGCAACATCTAAAGAATATCTTGTAAATGATGAACTTACAGAACTTTTTCCTGTAAAATTTTCAATACCGCCTTTATCACAAAGAGCTGAAGATGTAAAAGCTTTAATAGAAATTTTCTCTATAGAAGCGTCTAAGCTTTTTGGTGGAGATTCTAATGTTAAGAAACTTGTATTTACACCAGACTTAAGTCAAAATTCGGCCTCTTTAAAAAGACAAGTTATGATTAACTATCTATTACAAGATATTAAAGACATAGAGTTAATGGGTATTATAGAAAATTATTTAAGTGATAAATTAGGTTCCAATAGTGATTATAGAAACTTTTTATATCTTTATGAAGCTCCATTAATCAAAGTGGGTTTAAAGAAATTTAAATCTCAATTACAACTTGCAGACAAATTAGGTCTCAATAGAAATACATTAAGAAAAAAAATAGCAGACAACAAACAATATCTAAAATAATATAAGGAACATATATGTCAAAAATAGCAATGATATTCTCAGGTCAGGGTTCTCAAGCAGTAGGTATGGGTCAAGATTTTTATAACAATTCAGAACTTGCACGTGAGATGTTTGATAAAGCTGGCGAAAGAATAGGTGTTGATTTTAAAGAACTCATTTTTGAAGAAAATGAGAAGTTAGGACAGACTGCTTTTACGCAACCTGCAATTTTATTAGTGCAAATGATTGCATATAAACTTTTTAAAGATAAATGCCCAGATATTAAAGCTACGTTATTTTTAGGCCATTCCCTGGGAGAGTTTTCTGCAATATGTGCGAGTGGTGCAATTGATTATATTGATGCAGTAGAATTAGTACATAAAAGAGGCTCTTTTATGCAAGCAGCATGTGAAACAATTGAAGCTGGAATGATGGCTATAGTAGGTCTTGATGATGATGCTGTAGAAAAAGTTTGTACGGATGCACAAGAGCTAGGTAAAAAAGTTTGGCCTGCAAATTATAATCAAGATGGACAACTAGTAGTCGCAGGTATGAAAGCTGATTTGGCATCATTAGAACAAACTTTTAAAGATGCTGGTGCAAAAAGAGCATTACTTTTAAATATGTCTGTAGCTTCTCATTGTGAATTATTAGAACCTGCTCAAGATCCTTTGGCTGAAATTATGTCAAATATGTTTGAAGATAACTTTGAAGCTCCTATTATCTCTAATGTTACAACTAAGCCATATAGTACAAAAATTGATGCGATAGCACTTTTAAGAGACCAGTTGATTAAACCAGTTAAATATAAACAGTCTATTTTAGCAATAGCAGATGATGTAGATATGGCTATTGAATTTGGAAATGGTGTGGTTCTTAAAGGATTGAATCGTAGAATAGCAAAAGATCTTAAAACTTTGAATATCTCAGATATGGAATCATTAGCAAAAGTTACAGAAGAAATCTGTCACTAGAATGAAAGTAACTCTCGCACAAACTTCACCAAAATTAAATCGCTCCAATCTTCAAAGTATCATTAGAGTAATCAATGATATTAAAGAACAAAGTGATTTAATTGTATTTCCGGAGCTATCTTTAAATGGATACTTATTACAAGACAAATTATTTGAAGATGCTTGGGACTTAGGTGAATTAAGTGAGTTAGAAGAACTTAGTGAATCTATTGATATTGTAGTTGGCGGCGCTATAAAAGATTCAAATATATTTAGAAACTCTGCTCTTTACTTTTCTAAGGGTAAGCTTATAAGTCAACATAATAAAGTCCACTTACCAAATTACGGAATGTTTGAAGAAGCTCGTTACTTTAAAGCAGGAAATATATTTGAAAGTTTCGAAACAAGTTTTGGTAAAGTTTCAATGCTTGTTTGTGAAGATTTGTGGCATAAAGAAGTTCATCATGATTTAATATCAGAGAATCCAGATATTGTGATAGCTTTAGTAGCATCTCCTGCACGTGGATTTTCTGATGATGGCCTAGAGATTGAGCATAAGTGGAAAGATATTATTACTCAAGTTGCACGTGAATGTTTTGCAAAACTTATCTTTGTGAATCGTGTAGGTTTTGAAGATGGCTTGGGTTTTTGGGGTGGCAGTTGTGTATTAAATGAAAGTGGTAAAATCATGAGTTCTTTGCCTCAGTATAAAGAAATGATACAAACAATAGAAATATAAATTAAAAGTAAAAAAAGAGATAAAAAATGAAAATAGCAATTATGGGTGCAATGCCTGAAGAGATAGCTCCAATTTTAAAAGAATTAGGTACATATAAAACTACGAAATATGCAGATAATGAATACTACGAAGCAACATATAAAGGTGTTGAAGTAGTTGTAGCATATTCAAAAATTGGTAAAGTTTTTTCTACACTTACTGCAAGTACAATGATGCAACATTTTAATTGTGATAGATTACTTTTTTCTGGTGTAGCTGGAGGGATTAATCCAAATTTAAAAATTGGAGATTTAATTGTAGCAACTAAATTATCTCAACATGATTTAGATATAACTGCTTTTGGACATCCAATGGGTTATGTTCCTGGTGGAAGTGTCTTTGTTGAAGCTGATAAGGATTTAATCTCTTTATCTAAAGAAGTTGCAAAGGAATTAGGAAAAACAGTCTCCGAGGGTATCATAGCTACTGGAGATCAGTTTGTACATGATGAAAAAGTTAAAGAAAATATTGTAAGAAATTTTAATGCAGATGCATTAGAGATGGAAGGTGCTTCAGTTGCGGTTGTTTGTAAGTCACTTAATATACCTTTTTTCATACTACGTGCAATTAGTGATACAGCGGATACAGATGCAAGTTTTTCATTTGATGAGTTCATGGAATCATCAGCAATAATTTCAGCAGAGTTTATTATGAAAATGGTAGAAAAATTAGCTAAATAATGTCTATAAAATTATCTAAAAAAATTATGTCTAAACTTGGCAAAACAAATGCAGAGTTTGAGCTAATAGCAGAAGGTGATAAGATTTTGGTTGGTCTTAGTGGAGGTAAAGATTCTCTAACTATGATTCATGCGATGCAAGAGCAGCAACGTCGTGCCCCTTTTAAGTTTGAGTTTCTTGCTGTGACTATATCTTATGGAATGGGCGAAAATTATGATGCTCTACATGAACACTGTAAAGAATATAATATTCCTCATATAACTGTAGATACGAAAGTATACGATTTAGCAAAAGAAAAAATAAGAAAAAATTCTTCTTTTTGTAGCTTTTTTTCAAGAATGAGAAGAGGGTATCTTTATACAGCAGCACAAGAAAATGGATGTAATAAGGTGGCCCTTGGTCATCATATGGATGACGCAGCTGAGAGTTTTTTTATGAACTTTATCTACAATGGTCAGATGCGTAGTTTAGCACCTAAATATAAGGCAGAAAATGGTTTGATTGTTATTCGTCCTCTTATACAAATGCGTGAGCGACAACTACGTGCCTTTGTGGATGATAATAATATTTCTGCCATTGGAGATGAAGCATGTCCTGCGATGCGTTTTGATGTTAAAATGCCTCATGCTCGTGCGAATATGAAAGTTATGCTGGCTAGATTAGAAAAAGATTTCCCCTCAATTTTCACTTCTTTGAATGCAGCATTTAAAAATATATCTGTGGATAGTTTTTTTGATAAAGAGAAATTTTCTCTTTAGTATTTATGAAGTAAACTTGGATTTAAAGGTTTCTTCATCTTGAGCTATTTGCTTTTCTTTCTTTTTTAGAGTGTCATTTTTTAAAGTTTCTAAAAATTCTAATATATTGTTTTGATAAGATATTGTATCTTCATCAGCACTGAGTGAGATTAATTCTTTTAGTTCATCTAAGTTTATTTTTTTTGCATATCTAGGGATAATTTTCAAATCTTTTTGTATGCTTGCAACTAAGATATCTATATCTAAGCCATTATTTTCTCTAACTTTATGTACTTTTTCTTTTGTAGTTAGCATTAAAAGATTCGCTCTTTCTTCATCATTTTTATATATATTTAGAGCGAGTTCTTTTACTTTAACATAACTATCTACATCAGAATTTATATTTGCTGCAATAATTAATGCAAAAACTTTCGCACGAAACTCTAATGAACCATGATGATGAACAAACAATTCACGAAATGCACTAAAAAAATGATGTTTTAGTTGAAAACTAAGTCGCATATATACTCCTTTGTAGTATTATAGCATTAATAATTTTAGGAGAGTATCGTGGGAAGAGCGTTTGAATATAGAAAAGCATCAAAGTTAAAAAGATGGGGAGCGATGTCAAAGTTGTTTCCTAAACTTGGAAAAATTATTACAATGGCTGCAAAAGATGGCGGTGGCGATCCAGATATGAACCCTAAGCTTCGTACAGCTATTTTAAATGCAAAAGCTGAAAATATGCCAAAAGATAATATTGATGCGGCTATAAAAAGAGCAACTGAAAAAAATACGGCTGATATGCTTGAAGTAAACTTTGAAGGCAAAGCTCCTCACGGCGTACTTTTATTTATAGAATGTGCAACTGATAATAATACACGTACCGTAGCAAATGTAAAAAGTATTTTAAATAAGAATGGTGGGGAAATGCTTACTAATGGTTCCTTAGAATTTATGTTTGATAGAAAAGCTCTTTTTGAGTTTGATTTAAAAGAAGATACAGACATTGAAGAACTAGAACTTGAGCTTATAGATGCTGGACTTGAAGAGATTGAAGCAGAAGATTCTGAAGCATTAATTACAGCTGATTATACAAGTTTTGGTACTTTAAACACAGCATTAGAGGATATGAATTTAGAGATTAAAAAAGCTACGTTAGAGAGAATTGCAAATGCACCGATTACTATCTCAGATGAGCAACAAGAAGATATAGACAAAATACTTCAAAGATTAGATGATGATGATGATGTCCAAAAGGTTTTCACTAATTTAGCATAAGTATGAACTATATAGATAAACTTTATACCCAAACTTTAGAGATAAAACAATCAAAATTTATCTCTTACCTTCTTCCATATAATCTATACGAACAAACACTTCAAGAGTTAAAAGAATCACATCCAAAAGCTAGACACTTTGTTGTAGCATATAGATATTTAAATGAGTTTAAACAAATTCTAGAATATTCTAGCGATGATGGTGAACCAAAAGGAACATCAGGAAAGCCTACCCTTATGGTTTTACAAGGTGCAGATATGATAAATACAGCTATTGTAACTGTTCGCTATTTTGGCGGTACAAAACTAGGTACTGGTGGACTTGTTCGTGCATATAGTGATGCTACAAATCTAGTTTTAGAAAGTGCAGATATTTTCCAATACAAAGAAGAGATACATAAAAAAATTGTGCTTGAATATTCAAATATTAGAAAAATAGAATATGAATGTCTTATGAATAAGATTGAAATTATTGAAAAAGATTTTAGCGATACTACTCAATACCTACTAAAATCTGATGCAAAGAATATGCAAATTTTTTTAGAAAAAGTGGATAGATTAATAAGTGTTATTTAACTTATCTACCTTGAACAGCATTCCCCATATCCCACATAGGTAAGAAAATACCAAGTGCTAGTAAAATAATCATAGAAGCCATAACAAAAAGCATAATAGGCTCTATCGCTTCACTTAATCCATCGATAATTGCATCAAAACGCATCTTATAGTATTCAGCTACTTTTTTAATCATAGTATCTAGGGTACCACTATCTTCACCTGCTCGGACCATTTGTGTAATCATATTTTCAAATAGTTTTGTATCATGGAGACCTTTATTTAAAGTACCACCTTTTTCAACTGTAAATCGTACGGATTGTAGTTTTGCTTTAAGTGGAAGGTTATCTATCATCTCTATAGAAGTGTCAAGTGCTTCAGCAATTGGAATTCCTGCTCGTACGAGTTCTGAAAATACAAGAGTGAAACGATTGAGAGTCGAGAATTTAATAATGTTTTTTATAAGGTAGGTCTTGAGTAAAAATTTATGCCATCCATAACGAAATTCTCTTGAATTATTCACCATATATCGAAATACTAGAAATAAGACAATAAGACTGGCAATGACATAAAGACCATAATTATTAAAAAGGTTCTCTAATGTTAGCAATATTTGAGTTGGCAATGGCAACTCTGCATTTAGTGATTCAAATATTTTTTTAAATTCTGGTACAACATAGGATATGAGAATAGTGAATGCAACAGCCATTGCAATCATGACATTTCTAGGATATGCCATAGCTTTTTTAAATTTTATGAAGTTAGAACGAATCTCCTCAAGCATATCTGCTAAAGCATATAGGGCTTCATCTAGATTACCAGTTTTTTCACCAAGGTGAACCATTGCTATAGTTAAATTTCCTAGCTCAAATCTGAAGTTTTCCATAGATGTAGAGAGCGAATGTCCAGAGTTGATATCATCTGCAAGTTTTGAAAAAACTGTTTTAAGTGCATCATCTTCAGTTGCGGAAGCTATTTCAAAGAGTGAGTCATAAATAGAAATTCCGGCATTTGTCATAACAGCAAGTTGACGTATTGCGGCAATGAGTGCATCAGATTTAATTTTTTTCTTTTTAATATTTTTAAGAAAATTTGTTTTAAATCGCAAAAATTGAGCATCAAGAGGTTCAGTACCTTCAGCAACTTTAATAAGAATACCAGTTGATTTTAATTTAGCATATTCTTGTGCATCTCTTTTGTTCTCAGCATATATGGGAACTTCTTTTCTTTTACCTTTACTAAGAATCGTTGCAATATAATATTTCATAATTATCCCTTGGCTACTTTGAGTATTTCTTCAAGGCTAGTAATTCCATCAAGAGCTTTTTGAATACCATTTTCAAAGATACCTATAAAACCATCTTTTTTTGCTTGTTCATGCAATAACTCTTTTGATGCACCTCTAGCAATTAAAGAAGAAAGATCCTCTGAAATATTTAATACTTCACAAATCATTTCTCGACCCATATACCCAGTATCATTACATTCTTTACAGCCTTTACCTGTATAAAATTTGGCATTACTTGGTAAGTAATCTTTATGCTCATCGAGTGTAGATGATGGGATTATCTCTTCCGTTTTGCAGTGTTGACAAATTTTACGTACAAGTCTTTGTGCCTGAATCGCTACAAGTGCTCCAGAAATCAAATAATGCTCAATACCCATATCCACCATACGTGGGATAGCACTTATTGAATCATTAGTATGCAAAGTTGAGATAACCATATGACCAGTTAGTGCTGCCTTTACGGCAATCTCTAGAGTTTCTTGATCTCGAATTTCACCAATCATGATTTTATCTGGATCTTGTCTTAAAATAGAACGTAAGGCATCTGCAAAACTAAGACCCACTTTTGGATTCACTTGCACTTGTTGAATAAGGTTCATTCTATATTCTACTGGATCTTCTACGGTTATTACTTTATCTTCAACATTTCTAAGTTCATTCAAAGCACCGTAAAGAGTTGTAGTTTTACCACTACCTGTTGGTCCGGTAACTAAAATGATTCCATAAGGAGCTTTTAGACCTTTTAAAAGTTTTTGATAACTTAGACTATCCATTCCTGCATCTTCAAGTTTTACAAGAGCTTTTTGTTTATCTAAAACCCTCATGACGATAGACTCGCCATAAAGAATAGGAAGAGTCGATATACGAAAGTCGTATTCTCTTGCACCAACTGCTGTAGAAAAACGTCCATCTTGAGGTTTTCTTTTCTCAGCTATATCAAGATTTGCTAAAAGCTTAAGTCTTGAAGCTAAAGGTGGATAAATCATTTTCTCAAATATAAATATTTCTGAGAGTTTTCCATCAATTCTAGCACGAACTGAACAGTTCTTTTCTGTAGGTTCTATATGAATATCACTTGCACGACCGTTAATACAAGCTTTTAAAACAACATCAATAAGAAGTAAAATGGAAGATGCTTCTTGTTGTTCTTCTATAGAGGCAATAGAGTTCAACTCTTCTTTTATCTTTTTAACAAGACCTTTAACACTATCTTTTAATTCTATTTTAAAAAGATATGACGAGATTTGTTTCTTTGTTGCTAGTGCTATTTTTATAGGTTTTCTTGGAAAAAGTCTTTGAAGTGATTCTTGAACTTGAATATCCAATGGATCATTAAGCGCAACAGTTACACTTAAATCATCTTCAGAAATAGGAAGGGCATTATGCTTTTGTAACTGAGCAAGAGGTACACGTGAAGCTAGCTGATAGTCCATATCTATAGAGTCTAAGTCTTCAAATTTTAAGTCAATCTCTGAGGCTAATTTTTGGAGTACAACTTTTTCTTGTATATAGTCATAGTTATCTATAATTGAAAGGTCGTAATTACCATGCCGGATTTTTTCGACTATAAAACGAACAAGCCGGTCCATAGTCATAAATCCAGAAAGAGTTATATCTCGTAAGATTAAATTTTCACTTATACCTTGTGCTAGAAGTCTATCAACCTGACGTTGCATAATAGAGCCATTACTAAGTAAGTCTTCTGTAATTCTATCCATCTTTAGCTCTTCCCTACCAATATACGTGTCTTTTTATAGTCACAGAATCATAAAACTCTTCAATAACCATCTTATCAATTTTATTTCCTTGACTGAGATAAAGTTTATATGTAAGTTTTGGATCATTTTCATCTTCAAAAAGGTAAAATAATCTTTGTTCATGTGGTCCAATTTTAGAATAAAAATCAAAGACTTTAGAGAGAACATATTCTGTTGTAGGGAGGTTTAGTTTTGAGATATTATAGCCATCCACTAATGCATGATAAAGGAGTTTCTTTTGCATAAGTATTACCGAAAAATATGCTGCATTAGATCTCGCTTCTGTAGAAAACTTTAACATTGCTATAGGGGTTGATAGTCGATCTATATAGTCAGACTTCAAGCATGCAAATGCGTAAATAGAAATGTACTCTTCATCTTTATTATTATGTCTATAGTTATCAAACCCAATATTACATACATCTTCATATTTATGATTCTGATAGAGATGAAGCATTTTTTGTTTTGTACCTGCGTAAAGATAGATGCCTATAAACAATATTAGAAGTATTTTCATTTTATTTTTCCAGATTTTATATTTTCTAGTAGCATCTCAGCACGATGAGAATGTGATGAGCTAATATATTTATCTAGTATCTCTATTGCTTTTTCTTTTTGATCAAGTTGATATAGAGATTTAGCAAATATAACCCAACTTTCTTCTATGTCGTTATTGATTTGATTTGTTATTAATGCATAATTATAGGATTGGTTATAGTTTTTTAATTCATAGTATTTTTTTGCAATAAAAAGACTTAGAGCCGGGTTGTTTGATTCTTTAAAACGTTTTATGACATGTTGAATGTCATCTTGAGTATTTTGTCTCTTAATTTTAATTTCTTGTTTTTTTACTTCTTCCACATGTGTATCTAAAACAATCTCTTCTATTTTTGGTGTTTGGATTGTTTGAATAATTTTTTTTGTAGGTTCAGGAGCTACTTTAGGTGCTATATAACTATTATAATAATGTGGTGAATTATCTTGCATATTGCGAATAAAATCTAAAGATGGTTTTATTACTAATTTATCTTTTTCTAGTTTTTGTTCTATACTTTTAATATCTTCTTCTATTTTTTGTGTATTAATCAAATTTTTTGAAGTATTAACCTGAGTATCTTTTAAGTCTTGAATGATTAGAGGTTTTTTTTCAATTGAGGGAGTCATATTGCTGTTGTCATCTATACTTGTATTGACATCTTTTTGATTTATAGAGGGAAGTTCTTTTTTAAGTTCAATAGTTTTTGGTTTTTCTTCGAAGTTAAAAGAGCTTATAACAATGATAATAATAGAAAGACTAATTAAAATAATAAAATAAGGAAGAAATGATTTTAGTTTGTATTTTAACCATTGTGATTCTAATTGATGAAGATTAAGCATGCAAAAGTCCAGTATGTAAGGCTGCCATCTCTATGATTTTGTTTGAAACTTTATTTGTATCAATTTTAGATGGATTATTTTCCATGTAGTTATGATAGATATCAAAAAGAGTGTATAAAAGTTTGTTTGTATCTCTATAGTTTCCATTTGTAATTTTATAAATTAGATTTACTGATTTACTATGAAACATATTTGCACTGTCAAAACAGTTAGCTTTCATAAGTTTTTTTTGTATATATATTTTAAGCTCTGATGCTGAAGCATTTTCAAGTTCAATAGTTTCCCAAATCCTTGTTTGAAAATGCTC
>JGI11705J14877_10000472_pt1 | contig 25168 bp, 23 predicted proteins | sample Etolaghawater15m_FD_14877 | JGI IMG/M metagenome (IMG submission 14877)
CTAAAAATAAAAAGTTAAATATTAAAAACAGCTAACCCTTGAAAAAAGTTCTAAATATGAGCTTGTTCAGAGGGTTCAATTAATTTATAACAAAAAGGAAAGATCAATAAAGAATAATAGATATTTTTTAATGAATATGATATAATTTATATTAAAAAGGTAAAATAAACTTTATAGTTAATTTATTTTATACTAAAAGGATAAATTATGATTGAACTTATGAGTCCATATGATGTTATGGAAAAATTTGTTGATGTTATAGAAAAAGAGAGAGTTAGAAAAAATATGACTCAAGTAGATTTATATAAAGCTGCTGGAATGTCTGCAAAATCATATGCTAATTTTATGAGCAATAAAACAACAAAATTTGAAAACATTATTAAGATTATGATTGCTCTTGATATGACATCAAAGTTAGAGTTGTTGCTTGAACAAGAAAAGTACACCTCTATTGATGAAATAAGAAATAAAGCAATGCATAAAGAGAGAAAGAGAGTGCGAAAAGGACGAGTTAAATGAAAGAGATTGATGCATATGTTTATGGTAAAAAAATAGGAACTATGATTGAATATGATGGAACTGTTTATTTTGAGTATGATAAAGAGTTTAAACTAGAAGGATTAGAGATATCCCCTGTCAAACTTCATACAACAAAAACAAAGGATGCTTACACTAATAGAGATCAAGTTACTCTTTATCACGGTATGGCTGGAGTATTTTTTGACTCGCTTCCTGATAAACATGGTATGCCTTTTATTGATAGATATTTTGAAAAGCAAGGACTAAGACCTTTTGAAGTAACACAACTGCATAAACTTGCATTTATTGGAGATAGAGGTATGGGAGCTATTGAATACCTGCCAAAGGAAGAAGATGGTGCAGTTACTTCAGATGTTACGATTAATGCAAAAAAAGCATATGAGGAGATGAAACAAGGCTTAGAAAAGGATGACTCTTCAATTGAAACTTTAATGAATATTCGTGAAAGTGTATCCCCCGTTGGTGGTGGAAGACCTAAAATACTTGTGCAATATAATTATAAAACAGGGGAAATCAGACTAAATAAAAAAGAGTTACATAGTGGATACAGAAGAGCTATCATTAAATTTGATGAAATTTATTATGAAGATATGGGAAGTATCGGTTTGACCAAACTTGAGTACATATTTATGACTATAGCAAAAGAAGTAGGTATAAATACAGCAGAGTTCCAGTTGGTCAAAGAAGGTGATGCAAACCATCTACTTATAAAAAGATTTGATAGAGATGAGAATGATGAAAAAGTACATATGTGCAGCGCATCTGGATTAATGCATACTGATATCTCTGTTATAAAAGCAACATCATATGAACATTTATTTATGCTTACAAGAGAAGTGTGCAAGTCCCAAGAAGATGTAGAAGAGCTGTTTAAAAGAATGATACTAAATATCTTGGTTTTTAATTTTGACGATCATGCAAAAAATTTTGCTTACTTAATGGATACAAATGGAAAGTGGAGCTTGTCACCTGCATACGATATTACATATTCAAAAGGTGCAATGAAGTCACACACTACAACAATCGCAGGAAAAGATTTAGATATTACAAGAGCAGATGTACTAAAAATTGCAAAAATGCAATCTATCAAACCTAAGGTTGCTGCAAAAATTATTGATGATTGTATAAAAGTTGTAAAGACTTTTGAAGAAAAAGCTATAAAGCTTGAACTTGATGAAGATACTATTGAAGAGTGTAAAAAAGATATTGATAGTCAAATAGAATTACTTAGTGCCTAGTTTATAGGGAACATTTCAATATTGAGTTTCATAGTGTATGTGTTTAAGTTTAAAGAGTATATATAGTTAATTATATAGAAAGAAACGAGACCTAATTAATTCTTAAAGCTGAAAAGTAAGTAATATAGGGGATTGAAGTGGTGGACCCTCAGAGATTCGAACTCTGGGAGGTGTAACCCTCGCCGGTTTTCAAGACCGGTGCATTCGACCAACTCTGCCAAAGATCCACGATGTGTAATTGTAACATAAAAAATAAAACTGGAGGTGCCACCCAGATTTGAACTGGGGATAGCAGCTTTGCAGGCTGCGGCCTTACCACTTGGCGATGGCACCAGTCATTATCTTTCATATCAATGGTGCCCGGGGCCGGACTCGAACCGGCACAGTATTGCTACCGGGGGATTTTAAGTCCCCTGCGTCTACCAATTTCGCCACCCGGGCATAGTGAATGAATTCACAGTTTACAATAATAATTATGGAGCGGGAAACGAGGTTCGAACTCGCGACCCCAACCTTGGCAAGGTTGTGCTCTACCACTGAGCTATTCCCGCAAAACTCTTACAGATTTTGTAAGTGAGGTGGAATTATAGCCGATTGTTTTTTATTTGTAAAGAGTTTTTAGGGGAAATTATAAAAAAAATGTTATACTCGCGTTTATATTTAAAATGTAAACTACTATATAGGAAATTAAGATGAGAAGTGACATTATAAAAAAGGGCTTTGACAAGGCTCCTCACCGCTCTTTACTAAGAGCAACAGGTTTAAAAGATGAAGATTTTGATAAACCATTCATAGGTATTGCAAATAGCTACATAGACATTATTCCGGGACATTTTTTTCTGCATGAATATGGCGAAATTGTAAAAGAGGCTATTCGTGAAGCGGGTGGTGTTCCTTTTGTCTTTAACACGATAGGCGTAGATGATGGAATCGCGATGGGCCATGAGGGTATGCTTTACTCCTTACCATCTAGAGAGATAATCGCAGATTCGATTGAAACTGTTATGAATGCACACCAGTTAGATGCGATGATTTGTATTCCTAACTGTGACAAAATTGTTCCAGGTATGATAATGGGAGCTTTAAGAGTTAATGTTCCTACAATCTTTGTTTCGGGCGGTCCTATGGCTGCTGGACATAAAGCAGATGGTACTCCGATAGACTTGGCTACTGCGTTTGAAGCAGTTGGCGAGCATGCAGAAGGTAAAATGACAGATGAAGAACTTTATGAGATAGAGTGTAATGCTTGTCCATCAGGTGGATCTTGTTCTGGCATGTTTACTGCAAACTCTATGAACACTCTTTGTGAAGCTATGGGTATTGCACTTCCAGGTAATGGAACTATTTTAGCAATGACTCCTGAAAGAATAGAGCTTGTTAAAAAAGCGGCAAGACGTGTTGTTGAATTGGCAAAAATGGAAGATAACACGAAATACAAAATGAAAAATGTATTAAATGAAAAAGCTATCCACAATGCGTTTGTTGTTGATATGGCAATGGGCGGAAGCTCAAATACTGTTTTACACCTTTTAGCAATAGCAAGAGAATCAGATATCGAATATAAGATAGAAAATATAAATAAAATAGCTGATAAAGTGGCCCACATCGCTAAAATATCTCCATCATTAACTACTGTTCATATGGATGATATTAACAAAGCTGGTGGAGTAAACGCAGTAATGTGTGAAGTTTCTAAACGCAGTGGTCTTCTTAATCTTGACTCTTTAATGATTTCAGGTGAAACACTTGGCAAGCGTATAGCAGGTTGTGAAATTTTAGACGAAAACATAATTCATACAAATGAAAATGCTTACTCTCAAGTAGGAGGATTATCAATTTTATTTGGTAATCTTGCTTTAGAGGGAGCTGTTGTGAAAACTGCAGGTATTGCTGAAAATATGAAACAGTTCAAAGGAACTGCAATATGTTTTAACTCTCAGCCAGAAGCACTTGCTGGTATAATGTCTCATAAGGTGAAAGCTGGTAATGTTGTAGTTATTCGTTATGAGGGACCAAAAGGGGGCCCAGGTATGCAAGAGATGCTTGCACCTACTTCACTTATTATGGGAATGGGTCTTGGNGAATCTGTTGCNCTTATTACAGATGGCCGTTTTTCTGGTGCTACTCGTGGTGCTTCCATAGGTCATATTTCTCCAGAGGCTGCTGAAGGTGGAGTGATTGCTCTTATTGAAGATGGTGATGAGATAGAATTAGATACCGATAAGCATCTTTTACAGCTAAATGTAGATGAAGAAATTATTGCTAAAAGAAGAGCAGCATGGAAACCTCATGTAAATCATGTGAAATCAAAATGGCTTAAACGCTACTCTCTTTTGGTTTCAAATGCATCAAACGGTGCCGTATTAAAAACAGAATTATAAGAAGGATATTTAGAAGTGAACGCAATTGCAATAAAACATAATGATGAAATTATTGACTTACAGACTGCTGCAGAGTTGGGTTTTGAAGGTGAGCAAATTCATCTTGACAACTCTGCTGACTCTTTGGAAGTTTTACGTCACTCAACAGCCCACCTTATGGCGCAAGCTATAAAATCTCTTTATTCGGATGCAAAATTTTTTGTAGGTCCAACGGTAAAAGAGGGTTTTTACTATGATTTTAAAACCGAGTCAGAGATAGGTGAAGCTGATCTTAAAAAGATAGAAAAACAGATGCTTTCTTTTGCTAAGAAAAAGTATGAGATTGAAAAATATTCCATTTCTATGGATGAAGCAAAAGAAAAATTTAAAAATGACCATCTCAAACTAGCAGTTATGCAAAGAATTACAGACGATACAGTTTCTATATATAAACAAGGTGAGTTTGAAGATCTGTGTCGTGGACCTCATTTGCCCAACATTGGACTGATTAGATATTTTAAACTTACTAAAATTGCTGGCGCTTATTTAGGGGGAGATTCTAAAAATGAAATGCTCACTCGTATATATGGTATTGCGTTTGCAGATAAAGAATCATTAAAAGCACATATGGATAGATTAGCTGAGGCTGAAAAACGTGACCACAGAAAACTTGGAAACGAGATGAAGCTTTTTACTTTCCGTGAAGAAGTTGGAGCAGGTTTTCCTATCTGGCTTCCAGCTGGGGGACGTCTTCGTGCAAGATTAGAATCATTGCTATTTAAAGCACACCGTAAACGCGGATATGAACCAGTTCGTGGGCCTGAAATGTTACGCTCTGATCTTTGGAAAACATCAGGACATTATCAAAACTACGGCGAAAATATGTATTTTACAAATATTGATGAGATAGAATTTGGTGTAAAACCGATGAACTGTGTCGGTCACATCAAAGTTTACGAAGATGAGCTTCACTCTTACAGAGATTTGCCGATTAAATATTTTGAGTATGGGGTTGTGCACCGTCATGAGATGACAGGCGCACTTCATGGGCTTTTCCGTGTTCGTGAATTTACTCAAGATGATGCACATATTTTTTGTACAGCTGAACAAATTGAAGAACAAATCATTGAAGTTGTAGATTTTGTAGACAAGATCATGTCAACTTTTGAGTTTGATTATAAAATGATGGTTTCTACACGTCCCCAAAAAGCTGTTGGTAATGATGAAGTATGGGAAGTGTCAACTCAAGCGCTAAAAAATGCAATGGATAAAAATGAACTTCCTTATGAAATTGATGAAGGTGGTGGAGCTTTTTACGGTCCAAAGATTGATATTAAAATTACGGATGCAATTGGCCGTGAGTGGCAATGTGGAACAATTCAATTGGATTTTAATCTTCCTGAACGTTTTGAACTTGAATATAATGGTGAAAATAATGATAAAATTCAGCCAGTTATGATTCACCGTGCTATTCTTGGCTCATTTGAACGTTTTATTGGGATTTTAACTGAGCATTATGCCGGTGAATTTCCTATGTTTATTGCTCCTACACAGGTAGCTATTGTTCCTGTCGCTGAAACGCATAAAGATTATGCTAAGCAATTATCGGATAAACTTATCGACATTAATGCCGATAGTGAAATATATGCTAAAAATGATTCTTTAAACAAAAGAATTAGAACCGCTGAAAAAACTCGTGTTCCGATGATAGTTGTTATTGGTGATGAAGAGATACAAAACAAAACAGTAGCTATTCGTGATAGACGTACTAGAGAGCAATATAACCTAAGTGAAGAGGAATTCCTTCAACTTATACAAACTAAAATAAATGAGGTAAATTTTTGAGTACAAAGAAAAACCGCGTCATAATGAATGACGATATTCGTGCGACAGAGTTAAGATGTAATATAGATGGAGGTGAGTCTTTAGGAGTTATTTCTATTGATGAAGCTATGGAAAAAGCGAATGAAATGGATTTAGATTTAGTTCTCATTGCTCCTGATGCTAAACCACCTGTCGCAAAAATAATGGATTACGGTAAATACAAATATCAAGAAGAAAAAAAGCTTAAAGAGCAAAGAAAAAATCAGGTAAAAATTGTTGTTAAAGAGATTAAGCTATCTGTAAAAATTGCTGAGAATGATATTGCATATAAAGTAAAACATGCAAGAGAGTTTTTAGAAAAAGGTTTTCATGTGAAATTTCGCGTATTTTTAAGAGGTCGTGAAATGGCACATCCAGAAGCTGGTAAAGAAGTGCTACTTCGTGTTTGGCCAATGGTAGAAGACCTAGGTGTGATGGAAAAGCCACCTAAGTTTGAAGGTCGTTACTTCAATATGTATGTAATACCTCAAAAATAAGTCACAATAGCACGACGCATTTGACTTGCGTTGCTACGCTTGTCATGCGCATGAGTGTATTTTCTCACTATGCGCCTTGAAACTGCTATTTAATAACTTTGGCTTTTAACTCATCTTCATCTATTGAGTCCATAACATATTTTATAACTACAACATCTTCCGTTTCATTGATGTACCACTCTGCAATATTGTTATCTTCAAGAGCATGTAATTTGTCAAAATCTATCTCACTATTTGCTATATATAAATGAGAGTGTCTCAGAGGATTCTGAAGTTTAAGGATTGTCCAAATAAGCCACAATATAATAACAGCAGAGATAGTTATAGCAAGTGTTTGTCTATCGCTGATGTCTAAGTATAAACCGGCAAATGTTCCTCCTAGAAATGTAAAGAAGTACGCAGCAGAGTTGGAAATACCAAGTGCTGCACCTTTTTGATGTACTTTTGCAAACTTAGATATCATAGATTGAACTAGTGGTTCCATCATATTAAACGCAATAAAGAACAAAACAACACCAATAATAAAAAGAGTGTTAGATGTTGTAAAGCCCATAATTAAAAAAGATGCTAAGAAGAGTACAATTGAGATTAAAAATATCTGCTTAGGAATATTTTTCTTCTCGCCAAACACAGCAGCTGGTCCCATTGCGATAAGTCCAGCAATCATCGCCGGTACATATACCATCCATAATTCTGATTTCTCCCATGAAAAGCCATATTCTGGTTTTATTAAGATGATTGGAATAAGCACAAACGCCATAGTCATGAGACCTTTTTGCATTGCGTTTATGATAATCATATTTAAAAGATTGTTGTCTTTTAAAATATCAGATGTTTTGACTGTTCCATGATAGATATGTTTGATTTTTGGAGGTGTTGGCACCTTTGTAAAAAGAACAATAATCGCCACTATTGCTAAGGCAGCAGTGATTAAAAAGATAGCACTAATGCCATATTCTGAAGCTACAACAGGTCCAAGAGCCATAGCAAAAGCAAAACTCATGGCAATAAAGCCACCCATAATAGCCATAGCTTTTCCTCGAACTGATTCCTCAACTAAGTCGGCAATCATTGCTGTTACAACTGCACCAATTGCGCCGGCTCCTTGTAAAAAGCGTCCAAACATAAGTGTATATATATCAGTAGAAAACGCACAAATGAGAGAACCTACTAGAAATATTAAAAGACCAAAAAGTATAGTTGGTTTTCTGCCTATTTTGTCACTCATTGTTCCAAAAGGAACTTGAAAAATTGCCTGAGTTAAAGCGTAACCACCGACAATAATACCTACTAAAAATGGAGTTGCACCTTCAAGTTCAAGAGCATAAACAGACAAAACTGGAAGTACTAAGAACAATCCTAAAAATCTTAAAAATAAAATTGAGGAGAGTGGGAAAACTTTTTTAAACATATAACGCCTTTTGTATTGGTATAATTTCGCCATTATATTTAAAAGATTATTACATACACTATAAGGAAAAGAATTTGAAATTAGTTTTAGCTACATCTAATAAAGGCAAAGTAAGAGAGATAAAAGCACTTTGCCAAAAGCATGAGATTATTCCCTATAGTGAACTTATAGAAGAGTTTGAAATTATAGAAGATGCAGATACATTTAAAGAAAATGCACTCATAAAAGCCAGGGCGGTGTTTAAGGCTTTAGGTGATGAAACTCTTGTAGTTATAGCTGATGATAGTGGTATAAGTGTCGATATTCTTGAAGGTGCACCTGGAATTTATAGCGCAAGATATGGTGGTCCAAACGCAACAGATAAAGATAATTTGTATAAATTGGTTGATGATATTAAAGCGAAAAATGTTGACTCGTCACCTGCGCACTACACAGCAGCTATTGCAATAGTAAGTGCTTCGAGTGAGTATTGTGTTCATGGCTGGATGCATGGTACTGTTTTGACACAAACCAGAGGTGAGGGTGGTTTTGGATATGACCCTATGTTTGTCCCTTTGGGATATGATAAAACATTAGGGGAGCTAGAAGAAACAATTAAGAAAAAATTATCTCATCGTTCTCAAGCATTAAACCTTGCAAAAAAAATCTTAAACACGCTTTCTTAAGAAAAAATAATCAGAAGAATAACACCAAAGAGTATTCTATATATACCAAAGGCTACAAAGGTGAATTTCTCTAAAAAAACTAAAAAAAGTTTTATCGTAAGATAGGCAACTAAAAAAGAGACAACAAAGCCAACTGCTAAGTTTATGAGGTTTGCATGGCTAAATTCATTGTAGTGTTTTAATAAATCATAAGCAGTAACAGCACTCATAACAGGAAAAGCAAGTAAAAAACTAAACTCAGCACTTGCTCGTCTACTAAGTCCTACAAGAAGGGCACCAATTATGGTCGAACCAGCTCGACTTGTTCCGGGGATTAATGCGAAAATCTGTGCAAAGCCTATTATCATTGATTGTTTGAGTGTGACTTGTTCTACATCATCTATGAGATGCGTTTGCGTTGATATAAAAAATTTCTCTACAAGTAAAAATATCACACCACCAATAATAAACATAACAGCAACCACTTGAATGGAAAAAAGTTCTTTGATTTGGTCTGAAAATATAAATCCAACTGCTCCAATTGGAATAAATGCAAGAAATATTTTAGTCCATAAATCTATTTTCTTAATTGTAAATTTCTCTCTATAATTTAATACTACAGCTAATATTGCTGCAAATTGAATAATGACTTGGTAGGCATTTGTGACTGAGTTTTGATCAACCCCTAAAAAAGAACTCGCTACTATTAGGTGTCCTGTTGAAGAGATAGGTAAAAATTCCGTAAAACCTTCTATTACACCTAAAATTATCGAATCAAATATTGTCATTTTATTTTTCCTTTTTGTAGTCGTATTTTAGCATATTTCTAAAGTTTAAACTTATTTTGATATAATACGAGGTTTTATTTTGAACACCCTAATTAATTTAGTAGGAAAATATATGTTACTTTTTACACCTGGCCCAACTCCAGTTCCACAAAATGTTCGTAATGCAATGAGTGATGAGACTATGCATCATCGCACTCCCGAGTTTGAAGCAATTTTTGAAAAAACACGTAAGCATCTTTTTAATCTTTTTAATACAGATGAAGTACTTATGATTGCATCAAGCGGAACAGGTGCTATGGAAGCAGCAGTTACAAACCTTTGTAAAAATACACTTCTTAGTATTAACTCTGGAAAGTTTGGTGAGCGTTTTGGTAAAATCGCTATTGCTCATGGAATTAAAAATGTAGAGATTAAAAATGAGTGGGACACTCCTGTAAGTGTTGAAGCGGTTGTAAACGCAGTCAAAGCAAACGCAGATATTGATGCGATAGCTGTTCAGATTAGTGAATCAGCAGGTGGACTTCGTCATCCCGTTGAAGAGTTAGCTAAAGCAGTAAAAGAGATTAATCCAAATATTATGATAATAGCTGATGGCATTACGGCTGTTGGTGTTGAAAGAATTGATATAGCAAATATTGATTGTCTTATTGCGGGAAGTCAAAAAGCACTGATGCTTCCTCCAGGACTTGCTATCTTGGGTTTATCAAACGCAGCTATTGAAAAGATTGGCGAGGGAAAAGGTTATTATTTTAATCTGGCAACAGAGATAAAAAATCAAAGAAAAAATACTACAGCTTGGACAGCGACTACTACTTTAATTATAGGACTTTTAGAAGTTTTACAAACCATAGAAAAACAAGGTGGTATTGGAGTACTTTATTGTAATACTGCCAGACGCGCAAAAGCCACAAAAGCAGCTCTTGAAGCGATAGGATTACATATCTATCCGTTAAATCCTGCAAAAAGTATGACAACTATTGATGACAAGGATGCTTCAAAAATTCGTTCAGCACTACAAAAAGAATATGGTGTAAATGTAGCTGGCGGACAGGACCATTTAAAAGGAAAGATTTTTCGTATTAATCAAATGGGATTAATTGAGCCATATGAGTCTATTTGGGTTGTAAATGCAATTGAGCTTATATTACACCGAATGGGAAGACTAGAATATACAGGAATTGCTTCAAAAGTATATAATGAGACTTATTTTTTAACTGCACTAGAAAAAAAAGAGATATAAATGATACTAGAGCATGAAATACCTAATGGTACCAAGCTTTACTTCGGTGAGTCTGCTAAGATTAAACGCAAGATAGAAAATGTAGCAAGTACAATTTTGGATGAGAATGGATTTCAAGAAATTGTAACTCCTGTGTTTTCATATCATCAGCACCTTAGTGTCGCTAATGAAAAAGAGCTCATACGTATCAATGATATACAAAATAACGCTTTATCTTTAAGAGCAGATTCTACTATTGATGTTGTTAGAATTATAGAAAAACGTCTAGGATCTAATACGGATCAAAAAAAGTGGTTTTATATTCAGCCTGTGTTTCGTTACCCAACAGAAGAGCAGTATCAAGTTGGTGTTGAGTTTATAGGTGAGAAAAAACTCTCATCAGTGTTACGTTTAGCAATGAAAATTTTTGATAAATTAGAGCTCGAGCCTTTGGTTCAAATTTCAAATATAAATATTCCAAAAATATTGGTTACTCTATTTGATACACTGACTCTTGAAGATTTTCGTCATATAAATATAGAAAAATTTTTAGATTTAAAAGTTGATTGGGTTGAAAAACTTGTCTATTTACAGTATGTCGAGCAGATTGATGAAATTATTGCAATCGCTCCAGAAACTATAAAAATAGAATTGATAAAGATGAAAGAGTTATGTGCAGAATCTTCATGTGACAATAGTGTTTTAGCTCCAATGTATTATGCGAAAATGCTTTATTATGATGAGCTTTTTTTTAGAATAATAGACAAAAATGAAGTGTATGCCCGTGGCGGAAGATATAAAAATGAAGAACTTACATCGGTGGGTTTTGCGATTTATACAGACGCACTTTGTGAAACATTAACTAAATAAATATTGAAAGAAAAGAGGAAAATTATGCAAGCAGATTTAATTGTAGGTATCCAGTGGGGAGACGAAGGAAAAGGGAAGATAGTGGATAGATTAGCATCTTCATATGACATGGTTTGCAGAAGCCAAGGTGGCCATAATGCGGGTCATACAATATGGGTTGATGGTGTAAAGTACGCACTTCATCTTATTCCTTCTGGTGTTTTAAATCCTGAAGCTATTAACGTAGTTGGTAATGGCGTTGTTCTTTCTCCTGAGTCAATTATAAAAGAGATGGTACAGTTTGAAGGTCTTGAAGGCCGCTTGTATATCTCAGATAAAGCACATTTAAATCTTCCTTATCATGCTTTAGTAGACCAAGCAAAAGAGAGACTAAAAGGTGATAAAGCTATTGGCACTACAGGAAAAGGAATTGGGCCTGCATACTCTGATAAAATCAACCGTACAGGTTTTCGTGTTGGTGAATTGTTAAACCCTACTAAACTTTGTGCATCTATTATTGAATACTTCGAGCAAAATAGACAAATTTTTGATATTTATGAAATTTCTACCCCTCTTGAGAATGAACTTCTTGCTGAACTCGAAGGCTATAAAGCAAAGCTTGCTCCTTTTATTACAGATACAACTCAAATGGTTTGGAAAGCATTAGATTCTGAGAAGAAAATCCTTTTAGAAGGTGCTCAGGGAACGATGCTAGATATTGATCATGGAACGTATCCATATGTAACTTCTTCTGCAACTGTGAGCGCAGGGGCATGTACAGGCCTTGGAATTAATCCTAAAGATATTGGCAAGGTTACAGGAATCGTTAAAGCTTATTGTACTCGTGTTGGTAATGGACCATTTCCTAGTGAAGACATAGGTGAAGATGGAAAACGCCTTGGTAAACAAGGTCATGAATTTGGAACAACAACAGGACGTGCAAGACGTTGTGGCTGGTTCGATGCAGTGGCTACAAGATATGCATCTCGTCTGAATGGCTGTGATGAATTAGCGCTTATGAAACTTGATGTTTTAGATGGTTTTGATGAGGTTAAAGTTTGTATTGCTTATGAGTATAATGGAGTAGAGATAGACTATTTACCAGCTGATTTAGAAAATGTAACACCGATTTATAAAACTTTCAAGGGCTGGAATAACTCTGTAGGTATCAGAAAATTTGAAGATCTTCCTCAATCTGCGCAAGACTATATCAAAATAATTGAAGAAATTTCAAAAACAAAGGTAGGGATTATCTCTACTTCTCCTGAAAGAGATGATACTATAATTCTTTAGTCTTTGAGCGTTTAGAGACCTTTTTAGCTCTTTAGTAGTTGTAGAAATACAATTAATAAGAGTCAAAGAGTAGTGCTAAATGAAGCTATTGCATCAAACGCAGCAGAGAGATTTTTTAGAAAAAAAATCTTACAACGCACACTACTTTGAACTAAATAATCAAACTTTTACCTTACTTGTTGTAGAATGTCTAAATTTAAATAATAACTAGGGCTCTTACTATGAAAATATCACTTAAAAGCATTCCTCATATATCTAATAAAATTTCAATTGATTTAAATAAAAGTGGTGTTGTTACGATGACTAGAGGTCTTGAAGCCGTAGCACATGAAGCTGAAAAAATCCTTACACAGAACGTAAAGCAAGAACTAGCACTTGAAGAAAAAGCTCATGTAATCTGTGATGAAAATGAGGAAGAAATTGAGTTTATGCTCGCTGATGAGAGACAACTATTTTTCATGATTAAAAAGAAACTTGCTCCAGAATTTGGTGTAATCTTAAATTATGAAGAGAGATTTTCAGATATTTCACATAAGATTTTAGATGAACTTTATGAAGAAGATTTAATTCACTTTGACGTAACAGAAAATCGTATCAAAAACATAATTTACAATGCAATAACATCTTTTATCGCCGATACATCTGAAATAGAAGATGCGGTTATGGATAAAATACGTTCTTATAAAAGAAAATTTATCCCAGGAACTGATGAATTTGAAATTTTACATGAAAAACTTTTTCGTGAAGAACTTACAAGAAGAGGTATGGAGTAATGAGTACTACATTAAAACGCGTATGGATATATCTTGAAAATGGAACTTTTTTAGAAGCAAATAGTTTCGGTGCTGATGATACAAGTGTAGGAGAGATAGTATTTAATACTTCTATGAGCGGATACCAAGAGATTATGTCTGATCCATCTTATGCAGGACAATTCGTTACATTTACTATGCCAGAGATTGGTAATGTTGGTGTAAATAGTCAAGATATGGAAAGTAAATCTGCACATGCTAAAGGTATGATTGTTAGAAAATATCAAAAAAGATACTCTAGTTTTAGAGCAGAAGAGTCTTTAGAGGCATTTTTAGTAAAACATAATGTTATGGGGATTTGTGACATTGACACACGGTTTTTAACTAAAATGATAAGAAATGAAGGGGCTATGATGATGGTAGCTTCAACAAAAATTAGTGATAAAGAAAAATTAAAGAAGATTTTACAAAGCGCACCTCGTATTGAAGATATAAACTATATTGAGCAGGTAAGTACGAAAGAAGCGTATCTGCATACATCATCAACATATAGTGAAAAAGCAGAATTTGAATATGAAAAAGCACCCAAGCAAGAAGCTAAAATAGCAGTAATTGATTTTGGTGTTAAACGCAATATATTAAATGAACTAGTAAGTGCCGGAATTGGTGTCGAAGTGATTCCAAATGATTTTAAAGCAAAAGATTTGATACAGCAATATAACTCTAAAAAAATTGATGGTGTTTTTTTATCAAATGGACCAGGTGATCCTCTTGTTCTAAAAAAAGAGCAAGTGCAAATAAGAGAACTTATTACTGCCAAGGTTCCAATGTTTGGAATTTGTTTAGGTCATCAACTCCTTTCAATTTCTCATGGTTATGATACGTTTAAACTCAAATTTGGTCATCATGGCGGAAATCATCCAGTCAAAAACATTCATACAGGATTAGTGGAAATTACAGCGCAAAATCATAATTATAATGTTCCAGATACTATTACTAACATAGCAGAAATAACGCATGTTAATCTTTTTGACAACACAATTGAAGGTTTAAAGTACAATGATGAGCCAATTTTTTCAGTACAGCATCATCCGGAGTCGAGTCCTGGACCAAAAGAGAGTAGATATATTTTTAAAGAATTTTTATCTCTCATTAAAAGATAAAATAACGCCTTTCTTGGTGTTATTTACAACTGCTTCATTATCTAAAAACCCCTTCCTTAAAAACTCTATAAAAAAATCGTAGCTTCAAAAGTAAACAATAAAACAATAAACCATTGAACTTTGTCAAATATTGTCACAAATTAAGATTAGATAAACATATTAATTGATAGTATAACAATGTTGATTAGTATAATTTATTTATTTTAAATTAATTATACGAAATTGCTTTGAATCTTAAGGAGGCTATATATGGAGAATCGTCCATTAGAGTACGACTATACGGTTGCAAAGATGTTCATGTTGACAACAGTTCTTTTAGGAATTGTTGGCATGCTTATCGGTGTAATCTTAGCATTTCAACTAGCATTTCCAGAATTAAATCTAATTCTTGGTGAAAGTTTAGCGGAATATACTAACTTTAGTCGTCTTCGTCCACTGCATACAGATGCAGTAATATTTGGTTTTACTATCAGTGGTGTATTTGCTACTTGGTATTATGTTGGTCAGCGTGTTTTAAAGGTGTCAATGGCAGAATCAGGCTTATTGATGTTTTTAGGTAAATTACAATTTTGGTTATATCTTTTAACTGTTGTTGCAGTTGTTGTTTCACTTTTCGCTGGTGTTACTACTTCAAAAGAATATGCTGAATTTGAGTGGCCAATTGATATCGCAATTGTTGTTGTTTGGGTGCTTTTTGGTATCAATATGTTTGGTCTTATTGGAATGCGCCGTGAAAAATCACTATACATTTCAGTTTGGTACTATATTGCAACATTCCTAGGTATAGCTATGCTTTACTTATTTAACAATATGGAAATTCCTACTATGTTAGCAGCTGCTCCAGATGGTTCAGTAGTTGGTGGGAATTGGTTCCATTCAGTATCTATGTATGCTGGTACAAATGATGCCCTAGTACAGTGGTGGTATGGACACAACGCAGTTGCGTTTGGTTTTACTGTTCCTATTGTTGCTATGATTTATTATTTCTTACCAAAAGAGTCTGGTCAAGCGATTTATTCTTATAAATTATCTTTACTTTCTTTCTGGGGATTAATGTTTGTATATTTATGGGCTGGTGGACACCACTTATTATTTTCTACGGTTCCTGACTGGATGCAAACTATGGGTTCTGTATTCTCAATCGTACTGATTCTTCCTTCATGGGGTTCAGCGATTAATATGCTTCTTACAATGAAAGGTGAGTGGCAACAAGTTGCAGCATCTCCATTGATTAAGTTTATGGTGCTTGGTTCTACATTCTATATGTTCTCAACACTAGAAGGACCAATTCAAGCGATTAAATCAGTTAATGCAATTGCACACTTTACTGACTGGATTGTAGGTCACGTACATGATGGTGTTCTTGGTTGGGTTGGCTTTATGATTATGGCTGCTCTTTATCACATGGCTCCACGTGTATTTAAACGTGAAATATATTCTAAGTCATTAATGGCTACACAATTCTGGATTCAAACTTTAGGTGTTGTTTTATACTTCACTTCAATGTGGATTGCAGGTATTACTCAAGGTATGATGTGGAGAGCACACGATGAATTTGGTAACTTAGCTTACTCTTTCATTGATACAGTTACAGTTCTTCACCCTTATTACGCTATTCGTGGTGTAGGTGGGTTGTTATACTTAACTGGTTTCTTAATGTTTGCTTATAACATCTACAAAACTATGACTGCTGGTCGTAAAGTAGAAGAGTCTGAGCTTCAAAATGCATCGCCTATGGGCGCTTAATAGAAAGGAGATATAATGTTTCATTGGTTAGAAAAACATCCGTTCTTTTTTGCGGTAGGTGTATTTGTTACAATTGCTTTCGCTGGTTTGATTGAAATTCTTCCAAACTTTGCTCAAGCTTCTCGTCCAGTAATAGGTACTAAACCTTACTCTACTTTAGAGATTGCAGGTCGTCAAATTTATATTGAAAATAGCTGTAACGCTTGTCATTCACAATTAGTTCGTCCATTTAAATCAGAGACTGACCGTTATGGTCACTACTCTTTAAGTGGTGAGTATGCATATGATCGTCCATTTTTATGGGGTTCAAAAAGAACTGGTCCAGACTTAATGCGTGTAGGTAACTACCGTACAACTGACTGGCATGAAAATCATATGAAAGATCCAGCCGCTGTTGTGCCAGGCACAATAATGCCTGCATATCGTTGGATGTTTGATCATAAGGCTGATATTGCTACTGCATATGCAGAACAATTAACAGTTGCACAATTCTTTGCAGTTCCTTACAACAAGCCAGTTCCTATGAAAGATGGGTCAACAGAAATTGTTAAAATGGGAAATAACGTTACAGAGGCTCATGCTTTAGCTTTAGCTGAGGCAAAATTAATTGCAGCGGACATGAAAGATCAAGATGTTAAAGATGCAGTAGCAAACGGTCAGATTCCTGAAATCGTAGCTTTAATTGCCTATCTGAATGGTCTTAAGTAATAAGGGGTTATAGTGGATATTGCGCAACTACAGGCTTATGGTTACTTCGGACTAATTCTTTTATTAGTAATTGGACTTTATGGATACATATACCATTTGTATTCAAAAAGAAAAGATGCCGATGGCGTTGACTATGAAGAGTATAGCAATATGGCACTACACGATGATATAGATGATGCTCCGGTAGCATCTATGTCTGACGAAAAAGAGAAATAGGAGAGATATATGAATAAGCTTTATCTTTGGGGAATAATAATTACTGCCGTTATGCTTGGAGCCACTATATATACGTTGGTACTTACAGGTGGTGGAAACAAGAGTTTAGCAGAAATTCTTAGTGGTGACATTGTCAATGCACTAGCAATCGCTGGTGCTGCTGCACTTGTATTAATTACAGTTTTTGTTGTAATTAAGTATGTTCGTCAAATGCAAACTGACACAGCTGATGGTGAGTTAGCGGACGAATCATGGGACAATATCGGAGAATATAAAAATCCATTGCCTATGGGCTGGGCTATTATGTTTTTAGGAACAATGGTTTGGGGTATGTGGTACTTTTTAATTGGTTATCCAGTTAACGCATATTCACAAATTGGTGAGTATAATGAAGACGTTGCTGTTCATAATGCAAAGTTTAGCGCAGAGTATGCAAATATTACTGGTGATAGATTAGTTGAAATGGGTGAATCAGTTTTCTTAGCAGAGTGTAAAGTTTGTCACGGTATTGCTGCTGATGGTATTGAAGGCAAGGCTGCGAACTTAAACGTTAGACTTGAAGCAAAAGTTGTCAAGCATGCAATTGAATATGGTGCAAACAATCATCTTCTTGGCATGGAAATGCCAATGCCTGATCGTAACGGTCTTTTTAACGCTAACACAGGAGCACTTATTGCTGATGCAGAAATAGACGCAGTTTCTTCTTATGTTGCAAATGGTATGAGTGGAGCAGGTGCTGATGTGTTTGCTGGTGTTTGTGCTGCTTGTCATGGGGAAGATGGAATGGGTATGGAATATGTTGCACCTAGTATAGCTTCATTTACTCCAGAACTTGTTATTAATATTCTTAATCATGGTAAAAAAGGTGCTATCGGTGCAATGCCTGCATTTGATAGACTTAACGCAAAACAAAAAGAAGCTGTTGGTGCTTACATCACTAGCTTAAGTAAATAAGGAGATAGGTATGAATGAAAATAGAGGCCTATTTACTATTGATGGGATAACAGGTATGTTAATTGCAACTGTTTTATTACTAAGTATTTTAGTTGGTTTATCTGTTTGGGCTATTAATGTGCAACAAACAAGTTCAGCAAATTATTACGATATAAAAGATGAACAATTAATTAAGATGAATAGTGTTGATAACGCTAAACATGTTATTGATGTGAAGTAAAGGAGTAAAAAATGGATAAAATTCTTTCATGGGGCCTAGTAATTATGGCTGTTTACACACTTTACGCGGTTTTAACACCTAACCATCTTTTCGTAGGTTAGGAATTTCATTGAAATTTTTAACTAGAGGGCTTTGTGCCCTCATCTTCACATTATTTTTTCAATCACAATTATCAGCAGAATATTTATATAAAGATGAAGTTGTACATAGAATAGGCTTTGAAGATCAGGTAGAGAAGCTTGGTGCTGAACTTTATGAAAAAACTGGTATAGCTCTTAGACTTGTTATGTTAAAAAGCCTTCCGGAAAATACAGATATGGTAAGCTACGAGAAAAATCTCTTAAGTACCTTTAAAGAGCCTACTGTATTACTGGCATTTTCAGAGAATGACATGGAAATTGATATACAAGTAAACGATACTTCTTTATATAAATATTTTGACAGAAGACAGGTTTTGAGCCCTGTTGCTTCTGCAGTTCCAGCTTTTGTAATGGCAGTTACTTATGCTAAGAGTTGGGAGAGTTTTAATGAACTTAGAACAAACTATGGTGGATCTATCCTACCACTTATTGCAGGAAAAACAAAAGAGGGCCAAGCTGTAGGTCAATATGCAGGCTCTATGTTTAATGGTTATATAGATATTGCTCAGCAAATTGCAACCGCAAAAGGTGTAGTTTTACAAAACGATCCGGGTGACGCAAATCAAGAGGTTCTTTTTTATGTTAAGCTTGTTTTCTACGGTTTTGTTATTTATGGTATTGTTATGTATGTAAGAAGAAAAATATATTTACGAAGGTATAAAAATGAACATGAGTAACGGAAGAATTTGGCCATACGCTATAGGCGGCTCAATCATCTTAGTATTTGGTTTTTGTGTTGCAACTATAGTTGTAGCAAGTACTTTGCCAGTTGAAAAAAGTGATACTTACATGATGGATTACCATGCTGCAGATGCAGATGCAAATAAACTCATACAAGAACGCATAGCATTTGATGCTCAATACAAAATTGAGTACATTACAGAGGGTTTGTCTCAAGAGAGTAGCGTTATAAAGTATAGAGTGACTGATGTAAACGCAGCAGCAGTAAATAGTGCCAAACTCAAAGTTATTGTAACAAGACCTAATAATCACAAACATGATCAAGAGTTGCTCAATCCTAGTGTAGAAAATGGGGTGTATACATTTTCTAGTATACAACTTGCAGAACCTGGTCGTTGGGATGTTATGGCTAAGGTAAATGTTGATGATTTGCAGAGATATTACAATGTAAAAGCAGATACAAGAGCTAAAGAGGCTTTTGAGTACTAGGCTGTGAATAACAGTACAATCGTTTTACCCTCTGCTCGTGCAATTCGCCACGAGCAACAGAACGTTGAGCAAGCCTCAATGTTCCTTCCAAACTACATCACAATCAGTGAATTTATTTCCAAGTTATGTATTGTTAAAAATTTTAAGATTTATGATGAAGATAGCAGAGTTTTACTTCTTCTAGAAGCATCCGATTTTAAAGAGTTCTCAAATCTTGAGATTGAGAGAAACTTTTTTACATTTACTAAAAATTCATCCTATATATTTAAATTTTTTGAAGAGTTAAGTGCAGAGTTGTATGACATAAATTCTTTGGATTTAGCAGACACATACGCAGAGTATGAAGAGCATATAAGCATACTTCAAGAGTTATATAAAAGGTATGAAAAACTTTGTAGCCAAAGAAAAATATTAGACAGAATATTTCTGCCAAAACTCTATAGTTTTAATGAAGAGTACGCAAAGAGTCATAAAAAAATAACACTGCGTTTAGATGGACATTTAACTAACTTTGAGTTTGAACTTTTAGAAAAATCTACGGAGTACTCCGAGATAGAGATATCTTTTACAACAAGCGATTTTAATACAAAAATGCAAAGCAGATTTAGTGAGCTAGGAATAGAGCTTGAAAATGGTTATGAATATCTTATATCTCTTAATAATAAAAAAATTATTTCAAAAATAAAAATAATCAAAAACAAAAACATAGATTGTGAAGCCTTTAGTGAAACACTTCTTCAAGTGGCGTTTGTAAAAAGAAAAGTTTATGAGTTTATCCAAAAAGGCTATAAAGCAGAAAATATAGCTGTTGTCCTTCCTAATGAATCAATGGCAGAGATTTTGAAAAGTTTTGATGATAAATCAAATCTCAATTTTGCCATGGGAGAAGCATTTAGTAAAAGCACTATATATACTAAACTAAACGCAACCCTCAAAGTAATAGAGCAAGATTCTAAAGAGAATGAAGCGAGAGTACAGAGAATAGGTGATGAGTTATATAGTGCAATTTTGAGAATCTACTACAAAAAGAGTAGTGAAGTTGATTTTATAGAGTTTTTAGAGAGTACAAAAGCTTATTTCAAAAATAAAAATGAACTCAAAATTTTTCAAGAAGAGATTCACAGTTTTAAAAGTATAATGCCAGCTATGCAAGATATGAATGTGAAATCACTTTTTAGCGTGTTTTTACAGCGTTTAAGCTCAAGAACTTTGGATGATATAAGAGGCGGTAAAATTACCGTAATGGGAGTTTTAGAGACGCGTTCCGTCATCTTTGACGCTGTGATAATAGTTGACTTTAATGATAAAAATGTTCCTAAACGCAGTGAAAAAGATATGTTTCTAAATACTAAAATAAGAGAAAATGCATCCCTACCAACTATGAGCGATAGAGAAAATTTGCAAAAGCATTATTATGAAACTTTAATCAATCGCTCTCGTGAAGTTGCAATTTCGTTTGTAAATTCTAGCGAGAGTAGTGAGTCTAGATTTTTAAAACAGTTAAATATTAAAGATAAAAGTATTTATAATGAAGCTGATTATGCAAATATCTTATTTCAAAAAAATAGCCACAGAGCTCTTGAAGAAAAAGAGATAATCAAAGAGTATAGCTTTAAAAATATTAAACTCTCTGCAACAAGACTCAAAACTTTTTTAACTTGTAAACGCAAGTATTATTACAAATATATAAAGTCTATAAAGTCTCATGAGATACCGCGCGATATGCCAAAAGAGTATGAGATTGGAAACGCAGTGCATGAAGCTTTAGCAGAGCTATATAGAAAGAAACCCAGTTATTTGAATTTAGATGAATTAAAACGTGACTTATCAAAAGAGCTAGATAAAGTTCAAGGCAAAAGCGAGCTTGATAAATACCTCATAGCAATGCAGAAAAAAAGAATGGACAGCTTTTGTGAAGCAGAGATAAAACGCTTTGAAAATGGCTGGAGTGTTGCGTATTGTGAAAAAAATCTCAGCGTAGAGTTTGCCGGCATGATTTTAACAGGACAGATAGATAGAATAGATAAACGCAAGAATGAAATAGAAGTACTAGATTATAAAACCGGTTCCTATTCGCTTTACAATAAAAATAATTTCACCGAGGCTACAGATTTTCAACTAGAGTTCTATTACCTTTTAGCAGCTGGACTTGGAAATGTAGAAGGGTGTAGCTATTATGATTTAAAAGAATCAAAAATAGTTCCTGAGCCTTTCTTGCAAGAGAAGTTAGCAGTTTTAGAATCAAATATTAAAGATTTACAAAACATAGAAGAAGTTAATTTTCTAAAATATGAAGATATCAAAAACTGTCTTTTTTGTGATTATAGAGTTATGTGTGGTAGAGAATAATGTTTAAAAATAATTTAGCTTACGAAGCAAGTGCGGGAAGTGGAAAGACTTTTATGCTGGTTGTGCGTTATCTTTCACTACTTTTTAAAGGTGCTGATTCATCTAAAATATTAGCACTTACTTTTACAAATAAAGCAGCTTCGGAGATGAGCGAGAGAATCGTAGAAACNCTNNAAGAGCTAGAGTTTCGCGGAGAGTTAAACGAGATTGTAAAAGTGACTGAATTAAGTAAAGAGTATCTCTTAAATAATCGTCAAAAAATCTTGTCAGAGTTTTTAAATGCACACACTAAAATAATGACAATAGATAGTTTTTTTACGCAGATACTTAGAAAATTTTCTCTCTATGCCTCACTTATGCCAGACTTTTCTACTTTTAGTTCTCAGCACGAACTTAAACTCATGTCGCGTTTTTTAAAAGAGGTGAGTGTTGCTGGTAAACGCGACACACTTATAAGACTCTCTTTGCAATCAAAAAAACGCTTAAGTGATATTTTCAGTCTGCTTGATGAGTTTTATATTAAAAAAGAAGAACTCTCCTCTATTAGCTTTACTAAGCAGGATATAACTGCCTATGAAAAAAACGCAACACTTGCGTTTAATGAGTTAAAAAGATTAGTTGAGAGCTGTCCGGAAGCTTCTCAAACTGTCCTAGGCGCAGTAGATGCAGAGAGCTTTGATGCTATTTGTTCTAAATCCTGGATAGGCAGAGAATCTCTTAATTACAGAACTTTTTCTAAATGTTTTAAGCCAGAGATGGATAGTTATCTTCACGCAATTCAAAATGAAATAAAAGCATATCATCGCGCTAAAGAGCAAAACTTTTTTTACTCACTTAGTGAACTTGTAGGTATTTACGAAAAGAGTAAAAAAGCACTCTATATGGATGACAGTGAACTGAGCTTTTCAGATGTTACAACTCTTGTTTATCAGATTTTAAATCTTCTTGAAGATAGTGAGTTTTTGTACTTTCGACTTGATGCTCAAATAGAGCATATTCTTTTAGATGAGTTTCAAGATACAAGCATCCTTCAATATAAAATTTTAAAACCACTCATAAATGAAATAACTTCAGGAGAAGGCATTTTTAATGAGGGAAGTTTCTTTTTTGTTGGTGATGTGAAGCAGTCTATTTATAGATTTCGCGGTGGTGTCTCAGCACTTTTTGATACAACTCTCAAAGAAAACAATACTGAAGTTGAGAAACTTTTAACAAACTATCGTTCTCAAAAAGAGCTTATTGAATTTGTAAACGCAAGCTTTGAAAGTAAGATTACAAATTACTCCGCACAATTAGTTCGTGAAGAAGCAACTGGAGGATATGTGCAAATCATCCAAAATGATGAGCTTTTACAAGAGACTATTTCTCAAGTTAAAAGATTCATAGATCTTGGAGCAAAGCTCAATGACATTGCAATCTTATGTGCTACAAATGGAGATGGTGAAGCGATAAAAACAGCCCTGAAAGATGAAAATATAGAAGTTGTTACAGAAACCACTACAAAACTCATAAACCAAAAGAGTGTCAAAGCGGTTTTAGAGTATTTGAAATACCTCTATTTTAAAGAAGATATCTACAGACATAATTTTTTCGCATTGGTACAACTCGAATTCCAAGAGATAAGAGCAGTCGATTTAAATAGTGTGAAACTTTTGGATCTTATAAAAAGAGTTATAGATGAGTATAGACTCTTTAGCAGTGATTTTCATCTAATAAGATTTTTGAGTGCGGTTTCAAAATATCCTGATATTGAAGCACTTTTATTTGAGTATGAGAGACTCGACACGGCAGCTGCTGCATCTGATTTGAGTGGGGTAAGAGTTTTAACTGTACATAAATCAAAAGGCTTAGAGTATGAACATGTGATTGTTATGGATAGACTGAAAAAAACTCCACCTGCGCGCAACTCTATTATTTATGAGTATGATGGCATAAAACTGATGAATGTTTATTTGAGAACACAAGGTAGAGATGAACTTGATAGAGAGTATGAGAATGCTTTAAGTAAAGAAAAATTACTTGTGAGAGAAGACAATCTTAATGCACTGTATGTTGCGTTTACGAGAGCTAGAGAAAATCTAATCATAGTTCAAAAATCAAAAGATTCTACATTTGCAATACTAGAGTTAAACGCAGGAGAGTTTGGAAATTTAGTATGCTCAAATCAAGATGATGCGAACTCTTTAAAAGATGCGTTTAAAGCGATAGAATATAAATCATTATATTATGGAACGCAAAGTGATATTTTAGCCCTAGAGAAAGAATCAAATGAGGATTTAAGTGCTATAAACTTCGGTTTAGCAATGCACTATTTTTTAGAGATGATAAGTGATTTTTCGCTAGATAAAATAACGAACGCTTTGGATATGACACAAAATAAGTATGGGTATTCACTAGAATTGGGTCAGTTAGAAGATATACAAAAAAGAGTCACAAGTCTTATAAAAAATGAAGCGTTTATGAATTTGAGGAGTGGAGAGTGTTACAAAGAAAAAGCGATTCGTTATAAAAATAATCTTCGTTATATAGACCTGCTTGTAAAACGAGAAGATGGAGGCTGGAATGTTGTGGATTATAAAAGTTCTCTCTCTTATTCTGATGAGCATGTAAAACAGGTCAGATACTACGTAAACGCAATTAAAGAGATAACAAAAGAAGAAGATGTAGAGGGGCACATAGTTTATTTATTAGAAGAAGAGTGTCGCATCGTTAAAGTATAATGTTTAAAAAAAATACTTTAAAAAATACGAAGCAAATCAATTGATAGTATCTTTTTTTGAAGGTTTTTTGCTCGGATTAGGTGCTGCAGTGCCGCTTGGTCCGATAAATATTATTATAATGAATGAGGCTATAAAAGAGTATAAAAATGGTGTGATGATTGGATTAGGCGCGATGAGTAGTGATATTATGTATCTGCTTCTTATTATGTTTGGTCTTATAGCTTATTTTAATCAGCCCTATATTTTGAACCCTTTAGCATTTTTTGGTGGGATTTTTTTAATTTATTTGTCATATGCTATTTTTAAAAACAAAGATATAAAAATAAGC
>JGI11705J14877_10000474_pt1 | contig 25086 bp, 37 predicted proteins | sample Etolaghawater15m_FD_14877 | JGI IMG/M metagenome (IMG submission 14877)
TCCTTTTTGCCATAAAGAAGGAAAGTTCTCGGTCAACACAACAACAAGCAAATTTGACTGTAAAGTCTGTGGAGTTCATGGCAATGGGATTGAGTTCATCAGACAGTATTACGACGCTCTCAATTCAAATCTGATTCCCTCACATGAAGACTTGAGAATCGATAGAAATCTGCTGTCGCCAAAAACTCTTGTTACTTGGGGAGTTCGCTGGTCTTACCTGAAAAACGAATGGGTTGTTCCTGCCTACAACGAAGAAGGTAAACTCTGCCAGTTGTATGCTTACCGAAACATCAAAGGTAAGAGACGACTACTGGCAACGCCAACATTTTCACACGGCATATTTGGTGATGTTACTTACAAGAAATCAACAATCGTTCTTTGCGAAGGCATCTGGGATTCGATGGCTTTGTGGGAGTGTCTGGAGTATGACAAAAACCACGACTTCAAGACTCCAAAGAAATCCGAAGTGAGTGTTCTTGGATTACCCGGATGCAATATCATGCGAGACAATTGGCTCCCCCTCTTCTCAGGAAAGAGGGTGGTTGTTGTATTTGATAATGACCACCCTATTACTAATGAAAATACAGGCCAAGTTCAACAAGCTGGATGGAAGGGTTTACAATCCATCGTGTCTAAACTGAGGGGAAGTAACAAACCACCAGAGTCAGTTGACATACTCCAATGGGGACCAGAAGGGTACAACCCACTGCTACCAGATGGTTGTGATGTTCGCGATTACCTAACAGGAGCAGAAGTTAGTGCCTAAGATTGTGAAGAGAAAAAAGAAACCTTCTCTAGATATTACTGACATTGACCAAAGGGAATTGAATGATCGATTGAGACGACTAGAAACGCTCTGGCAATTTGTTGTTGAACCACCTGAAGAGTGGATTAAAGAGGGGAGTGAATCATCAGTCAATAAAATTGATTTGATTGAGTGTGAGAACTACTCCAGTCTTCTCAACGCATGGGAAGAAGCAATGCAGTGGACTGAAGGATTAGACCATGCTCTCTCAGTCATGCTGGCTTCTATCACTTCGACATTATCTCTTGGTGATCAGTTATGGGTAAAGGTGCTGGCACCTGCTGCATCAGGTAAATCGACTTTATGTGAGGCTCTCAGTGCAAACACAAAATATGTTATGGCCAAATCAACGATACGTGGTTTCCACTCTGGCTTTGGAGACGGGGACGAAGATCATTCGCTTGTTTCACGCCTCAACGGAAAAACTCTTATCATCAAAGACGGAGATACTCTGCTTCAGTCCCCTAACCTATCCCAAATCCTCAGTGAAGCACGGGACATATATGACACAGTTTCACGTACCAGCTACCGAAACAAAAACAGTCGGGATTACACTGGAATCAGATGCACAATTCTGCTGTGTGGAACATCCTCACTAAGGGCCTTAGACAGCTCAGAATTAGGTGAAAGATTTCTCGATTGCGTGATGATGGATGGTATCTGTGATGACATGGAAGATGCCGTTCTTCAACGAGTAGCAAAGAAGGCAAGAGCTAATCTATGTCTTGAATCGGGAGACGCTTTAGAGTCTCAAGACCACCCGGATATGCTACGAGCAAAGGCTCTCACTGGCGGTTACATTGACTATCTGAGAAGAAATGCAACATCACTTCTCAAGAGTTGTGAATTCTCTGAAAAGAGACTCAATCGATGTGCTCGATTCGCCAAACTGGTTGCTTATATGCGAGCCAGACCATCAACAATGCAGACAGTTGATGCTGAAAGAGAATGTGCTTATCGCCTGGCTTCTCAATTCATCAGACTGGCTAATTGTCTCGGGGTTGTTTTTAACCGCTCTGAGGTCGATGATGATATTCTCAAGAGAACAAGACGAGTGGCTCTTGATACTGCCAGAGGTCCAGTAATGGAAATGACTCATGTGATGTATGAACATGGGGAAGAAGGAATTGAACCTTCTGTCCTTGCCAAGTTGACAACAATCCGAGACTCTGACGTTCGTGGTTTACTTCGATTCCTTCGGAAGATTAAAGTAGTCGAGCCTTTCGAAGCTGTCAGCAAAGGAAAATCAGACGGCAGACACACAAGAAAGGTGAAATGGAAACTGACAGACCAACTCACAAGACTCTATGAGGAAGTGATGGAATGATAAAAACTAGATTCAAATGTGTTATCTGTGGAAAATTGACGGCTGGAAGAATCAGTCAGAGTGAGGGCTTTCGAGGAGACGGATCACATCGATATCCAAGAAAGTCTTATGTCAACGGGAAAATCTATCCAGATGTAATTGAAGATGCAGAATGGGTAGACACGACAAAGAAAAAGAACTTGAAATGCTTATTAAATCAGTAGGTCTTTTATGTAAAGGAAATTCTGTGACTGGTAAACAATCCAGTCGTAACGTGTCAATCAGTCTTTGTAAGAGGTGTTTGAAGAAATGATGACGATCATCGAAAAGCTGGAACAAATTGAACCAATCGTTAGACGGTCAATGAATGGCTACAACGCTGATGTAATCAGAGAGGCAATCAAAGAGCTTAAAAAGTTACAGGTCACAATTAACAAGTCAGACGCCAAAGCTTATGAGGTAACCTCACTAGGATCATCAGCATCAAAAACATTTGAAGTAACTATTCCGGGTAATCTCGACTCGGACCCTGTTCAAGAAGTTGACTTGGAAAATGACACTGTAGAAGGGGACGACTACTAATGGCAAAGGTGCCTCTCAAGTCTTATGCTGGAGCAGGTCTTGACGATCTGACAGATAGGCAACTTCGATTTGTTGAAAGCTACATTGTCAGTTTGGATGGTCAACAAGCAGCTCTTGATGCTGGGTACAGTCCCAAAACTGCCAGAGTCAAAGCCTGTCAATTACTATCTGATGGCAAAGTAGCCAAAGCAATCGGAGTGCTTAAACGAAGAGGACTTGAGCGAGCCGAATTAAATCAAGCAGAGGTTCTGGTACAGCTCAAACATTGTGTCACCAGAACCTCTGATGATTTCCTTGATGCTAACGGGAGACTTCTCCCTCATGATCAATGGAATGATAGAGCCAAAGCAGCTCTTGACGGCATCGAGCAACGGGTAAGAAGAATCCCAACAGGGGATGGAGACTACGCAGAAGAAATAGAAACAAAAATTAAACTGGTGTCAAAGGGTGGAGCAATTTCAACAGCAATGAAGCACTTTGACAGTAAGATTGATGCAAGTGAACTGGAAGACAAATCGCTCGATTGGGATGCTCTTTATGATGAAGCAGAGGATAGTGGAGCTTCACAAGAGATGAAGAGGCTTGAGAATAACGAATGACCTTAACTCTTCAACCACCTAACCTGGCTCCTCTTAGTGTTATCCCTAAAGTAAGCCACAAGATTGTCAATAACCCTTTAGGCTTCATCAAAAGATGTTGGCCTCATGTGACTCTATACAAAGAGCAAAGAGAAATCATCTGCTCAGTCAGAGACAACGAGGAGACATTCGTCCCTGCTGCTAACCAGATGGGGAAAGACTTTATACTGGCTCTCACAATTATATGGTGGGAGATGAGAACAAGACCTTCTAGAGTGTTAGCAACATCCCCTCAATTCTCTCAACTTGATGATGTTCTCTGGGGTGAATTAAGAAAGTTGATCAGAGCCTCAAAAGTACCTCTCCCCCTGAAATCAACTCACATGCTGGTCCGTCAAATAAGAAATGATGGATCAATCATTGAAGGTGGCGAGTGTAGAGGCCAGGCAGTCAGTAAAGGTGAAGCCTTACTTGGTCGTCACTTACCTCGTGTTACTGATGACAGTGAGTCGGCTGCTTACTACAAACGGATGGGTGAGATTGGAATTCCCGTAACTCTTCTGGCTGTCGATGAAGGCTCAGGTATGGAAGATGAGCCATATGATAAGTCAGAGACATGGGCACATCGAAGAATTGTCATTGGTAACTGCTACACCACAACCAACTTCTTCTATCGTGGTGTCGAATCTCCAGACATATTGAGACCGTCTGGAAAAGGCTACCACAAAAAAACGATACGCATTCGAGCGGAACAATCTCCCAATATACAATTCGCTCTGAAGGAAATTGAAGAGGGAAAAGAACCCAGCAACAAAGTTATCATCCCTGGTGTCAAAGACTGGCCTACTTATCGGCGGCAACTCAAAACGTATGATGAGAAACAAAAGACGATTCAGTTATGGGCAGAGTTTTGGGAAGGTGAAGACTTATTCCTATTCCCTCGCGAAGCACTTCACAGGGTAACAGAACTCCCTTCACCATCTTCCTCAGGAAAGATTGCCATTGGAGTTGACCCAGCCGAAGGTGGTGACAATACAAGCTGGACTGTTATTAACAGCTCAGGCGTTATTGAAGTCATCTCAAAAAGAACACCAGACACTTCAAAGATTGTTCATGAAACAATAAGCCTCATCAACAAATACAAAGCGAACCCTGCTGATGTTGCTTTCGACCGTGGTGGTGGTGGAAAACAGCACGCTGATAGACTCCGAGAAGAAGGTTACAATGTTCGAACTGTTGGCTTTGGCGAAGGCGTCAAAAATGAGAACAGTAACCTTCGATCAAAGAAGAAATCACGAGAAGCCCAAGAAGAGAAATACTCCTACAAGAATCGCCGTGCTCAAATGTACGGAATCCTTTCTCAACTGATAGCTTCTGAAGAGTTTGCAATATCTCACAAGATACTTCACACACAATCGAGAGAAGATCGAAAGTCCCTCTATGACCAACTGAGACCTATTCCAAGATTGGAAGACTCAGAGGGACGCCTTTACCTACCACCAAAAAACAAACCAAACCCAAACAGCAAAGCTACAACTCTTGTAGAGTTGATTGGTCATTCTCCAGACGAAGCAGACTCATTAGCCTTAGCTGTTTACTGTCTACGCTATCCAGCAAGAAAGAAAGGTGGAGCAATTGTCTAATCCACTGATTGAAAAAACTCTAAGAGACGACACGTTATTTAGATCACTGAAAGCTCAATTGGATATTATGGGAAAAACGGGTGAAAAACTTATCGAAGAGCATAGATCACGATGTGCTGAAACTTTAATGACTGCCGGAATAACCTTGATTCCTTGTGATCATTTACTTGATCATCAATTTGTTGTGTCTCGTGGTGTATACGATGCAGCTAAGAAAATTAACTCTCACTGAAGAAAGAAACTAAATGACTGAGCAGAAATCGCAACCCGTTTTTAATGAGCAACAACAAGCATTAATCAAACGAGTAGAGACAATTGTTGCTAATGAATTCACTCAAAGGCAGAACTTCTTCAAACGTTACATCGACCCTAGAAGAAGCATCAATGATGAATGCGGTTATCCTGAAACAGCATCAATTACTGTTCAGGATCACTACGTTGATATGTACGAAAGAGAAGGTGTTCCAAATCGTATTGTCAACATCTTGCCCGATGAATGTTGGGCAGTTCATCCAGAAGTTTTTGAAACTGAAGGCAATGATGAAGAAACAGAATTTGAGCATGCATGGAATAATCTAAGTAAGAGTCTTGGAAAGGAAGAAGAAAGTTTCTTTGTTGATAACGAAGAGAAGTCTTCACCAATCTGGGAGATTCTTCATCGTGCTGACCGCCTTTGTGGTATTGGCAGTTATGGAATTCTTCTACTCGAATTTGATGATGGTGAGATGTTTTCTGAACCTGTTGAACCATCTAATGGTAAAACCTCAAGACAACTTCTAGGAGTGAAAGCCTTTGACCAGTCAAGAGTCAGAATCGAGAGGTATGAGAATGATCCAAGCAATCCAAGGTATGGAAAACCTACACACTACAAAGTCTCATTCGTTGATTCACAGACGGTAGCTACTGACGAAATCCATCAAAGAATCAACGAAGTCTCAATCCATCATACCAGAGTTATTCACATTGCTGACAATGCAACATCTAATGACTTGTTTGGCATTCCTAGAATGCTACCAGTCTTCAACCGCATTCTGGATTTGAGAAAGCTATATGCTGGCTCTGCTGAAATGTACTGGCGAGGAGCATTCCCCGGATTAAGTTTCGAATCTCACCCAACTATTGACCCTGAAGATATCGAAACTGAAGAACTCAAAGATGCGATGGAGCAGTACATGAATACGCTCCAGAGATACATCATCTCAACAGGTATGAGTGTTAAAAGTCTTGCTCCTCAAGTCGTCTCACCAAATGAGCAGATTGATGCTCAACTTGAAGCCATCTGCGTTTACCTGGGAGTTCCTAAGAGAATCTTCCTCGGCTCAGAACGTGGGGAACTGGCATCCTCACAAGACTCAAAAACCCACAACCAGAGATTGAGTTTCCGACAGAATGGATTCATCACTCCAAAGATCATCGTCCCATTCATTAACCGTCTTATCTATGCTGGCGTACTACCACAACCAGTAGAAGGGTTTCAGGTTCAATGGCCTGACATGAATGAGCTGTCCGAAGAAGAAAAAACAAGGAACACTTCGGAGAGAGTCAAGGCAATGGTAGGCTACGTCGCTGGTGATCTTTCACAAACGCTTATGACGGAACTGGATTTCCTCACCCGAGAGTTGGACTACTCTGCCGAAGAAGCTCGCAAAATTCTCGAAAATACTATGGAAGGATTAAGAGACAGAATCAATGAAACAACTCCACAAGAGTAACAAACCAATCGCAGAAGAAGACTTATTCATCAGATGGATGATACGAGATGACTTTGCGAGAGTCCTTGAACTGGAAAAACAAATCTTCGAATTCCCTTGGTCAGAAGATGAATTACTTTCCTGTCTCAAGATGACAAGAGTTATTGGCATGGTCATATCGTACCAGTCCATCGATCAAGTCATTGGCTACATGGTCTATGAACTTAACAAAGACCATATTGTCATTTTGAACCTGGCAGTTGAAAGTGATTTTCAACGACGAAATGTTGGAAGTCAACTGCTGAAAAGACTCATGGAAAAACTGAGTTTCCACAAAAGAAGTAGAATGACAGTGACAGTCAGAGAATCCAATCTGTCAGCTCAAATGTTCTTTTCCGCTCACGACTTCAGAGCAACAAGCATCATCAAAAAGTCTTATGAGGAAAACGACGAAGATGCTTATGTGATGCAATACACCGAACCATTCACGCGAGTCTCTCAATGATGAAACGTAAAAAAGCAAAGGGACGTAGGCTGTTTGAAGCAAGGTACACCCCATCCCCTCAGGAAATTGCTGATGAAGCAAAGAAGATCAGGGAAGAAAATGAAGCTTTAATGAAAGTGTCAACTACGAATCATGAGTCTCACCCGACTCAATCCATCAAGATGCCAAAAGTCTACAAGACTCCAAACTTTGGAAACTGATTATGACTTCACCCGCAAGGATTGATCCATCAAGAACAAAGACACTTAGGGATAAGTTTCGTCGAGAATTCTTGAGACGCTTTGAGAAATTGAAAAGGCTGATCAATGATCTGGTTATTACAGAAGATGCTTTTGGTATCGCTCCTGCTTCTAAAAATACCTCAAGGATTGCTTTTGATACCACTGGTCTTGTTGGCAATATCACTCAGAACAATCGATGGCGTTTCAGAACGGATTCGGAAAAGCTACAACTCTTTGGAGTATGGCTCTCACAACAAATCTCCGAAGAGATAATCCAAGACACTGAGATTGCTACAATCGAAGATGCTTACTGGTATTCTTATGTCTGGGAAGGGTATCAGAGAGGTGTTGGTAGAATCTTTACTGACCTCAATAAGCTATCATCAATCACAGAGGACATCTCGGATGTCTTCGTAGGGAGTAAGAAAGAATTCTTACGTCAGAGCTTCTCTCATCCAGTATCTGTTGAAAGAGTCAAGCAGGTCGCCAGTAGGGTATTGACTGACCTTAAAGGCGTTACCGACGCAATGGAAGCTCAGATCAAACGTGAATTGATTGATGGGCTAACGCAAGGTCTTCAACCGAAAGAAGTTGCCAGAAGGTTGAATGATCGTGTTGATAAGATTGGAAAAACAAGAGCCAATACCATTGCTCAAACAGAGTGCTTACTTCCTGACACTCTTGTTGATAGTGCTATGGTGAGGGCAGCTTTTCGAAGGTGGTATGAAGGTGATGTTGTCGAGATTAAAACTCGCAATGGCAGACAATTCACCACAACCCCTAATCACCCGATGCTCACGCAAGATGGATGGATCAGTTCTGGAAGTCTCAATAAAGGTCATCAACTTATCTGTGACAGCAGGAATAAGAACCTTACTTTGTCTGGAGATGTGGATATAAAAAGAAGTCCAACCAAGATTAGCGAGATATTCAGTACGCTTCAAACAGTAGGAGTCTTTGAAAGGAGACGTAGTAGAGAACCAGACTTCCACGGCGATGGAGTCAATGGCTATGTCGATGTTGCGAGTACCAACAGGGAATTGATGTATGGGAATTTCTCCCCTATCCTTGAGCCATTGGCAAACAATGTCTTCTCCGTAACCGGTCTTTCTGCTTCTTCTTTTTGCTTGTTTTGTAGCAGACTTCTCCCGGTCAATAAGGGAGTATGCTTCTGTCCTACTTCTCAGAGATATTCCAGAACTCTTCAACCGATCTTTGATAGCATTTCTATCTGTTTTGAATCGCTTGGCAAGACTTATCAGGGACTCTCCAGATTTGTATCTCTTGATAATGTCATCAACAGGAAGGTCATGCCTGAATTGGTAGGCTTCCCTTCCTTGAATCCAAGTGAGTTTTTGAGCATCAGAGACAGACCTACTGACTCCTCTTTGTCTAAGGACTTTTCCAACTTGTTTCTGATCCGATCCAATATGCTCAGCAACTGCTCGCTGAGTCATTCCAGACATGTAGAGTTGGACGATGTAATCTCTGTGCGATTCAGACCATTTTCTGGGCATGTGTATAACCTTGAAACAAAGGATGGGTACTTCAATATAGCTAATGGAGTATACACAGGCAACACAATCAGAGCACACGCTGAAGGACAATTAGATGGTCTTGAGAGATATGGTTTGGATGAGATTGGAGTCATGTCTGAGTGGACAACATCAGGACTAGGAATATCAGGTAAAGGGAATCCTTCACCTTGTGATTTGTGTGCTCCTCTTGATGGTTTAGTTCTTACTGTGAAAGAAGCCAGAGGCTTGATTCCACGGCATCCCAATTGCAAATGTACTTTCAAGCCAGCGAATGTTGGTGAGCCTTTGATCGGTAGAGAAAAGAGATTCTACGATCCGAAAACCAAAAAGGTCATCACAAGAAAACAGAAGCAGATCAGGACCAAAGATCAAATTGAAAGAGCTTTGAAGAAATCCAAATCAGCAAGGAAGGGAAGCCAATGGGTAGGAGACGACCTGAAGATTTCCAAGAAGAGACCACCATCACCAGTCAACTAGAAAGCCAGATATGACACTCCAATTGAGTGAGACAGAAGAGAAAATGTTGGGACTTCTGAGGTCTGGAAATCCTGTCAGTCGAGAACAGCTCAAGTTACAAACAAGAGATGGCACATTGTGTAGCGACAGTAATCTCAGAGTTCACATCAGTAACTTGAGAAAGAAGCTCCAGGAACAAAGAACAAATCTTCTGATCTTCAGCAAGTACGATCCCAAGTTGAAGTCACAGAGTTATCAGATGGTGAGTCGAATCAATAACCCTTATGATGGGAGAACTTAATATGGAGCATTGGTTAGAGGCAGCGATTCATTTAATTCGTGAAACAATCAGGTATTCCGACCTGTCTGCTGAGGACTCCAAGAGTGCTGAGAGATGTGAGTATTACCGTACCTACTTTCTGAATTGCTCTGCTGAGAATGCTCGGCATGAATTCCTCACGAGGCAGAAACTGCTGCGGCATTTGAAGAGACAAGGGTTGACCACAGTTCCTACTACTAAACTTGAAGGAAAGAGGTAAGGGATCAATGTGGGATATGATTCATGCATTCGGTGCTGGGATCGCGTTTGCATTAGGTGTCTTTTCAGGGGCAGTGTTGTGCCAGATGGCTAACCGCAAAGCCCGTGAAGAATTCGTCAACGACGTGAAAGCAGAGCGAGAGGCAATGCACGAACGCCTGACAGATCCGGTGGCTGCAATCACGAGAGTAGCAATTGCCAGCGAACAACTGGTGACCAATAAAAGGGACCAGCAACTGTGAAGAGGAGACATTCAACATGAGTGACGGGCGGATGTGTCACGAGTGCCGCAAGTATGCATGCGAATGTGAGCATGACGTTGTGGCAGAAGCACGGGCAGAGTTCATTCGCGACGTGCTTCGTGCGTGCAGAAAAAGTGGTGTGACGTTGGATATGGATTACGATCGCATGGAGAGTTGTGGAATTGATCTGCCTTGTTTTGTATCCACAGATTTGACAGAGGAAGGGTTCGGATTTCGCGTTGATGTTGGTGACCTTGAAAACGCGATCCGGCGTAGCAGATAACACCACTAGCATAACTGACCACGACCAGAATTCAGGCTTACCATTTACGCGGTTTAGTCCACAGAACGCCCCGGTTTAACCGGTGCGAAGAGAAAGCGAGGAATACATGAGTGACGTGAATGAGCACTCGGTTTCAACCGATAGTTATGCCATTATTGAGGATGTTCTCCGTTGTGCAAAAAGCTGGAACCCGAACGCAAGATTGCTTGGCAATGTGAAGGCGGGTGAGATTGTAGACGCGATGGAACGGGTCCATCAGGCAGTACGAGACGCCTTTTTGTGCGGTTACCGAGTCGGACATCACGACACCGTGAACGGCGAGTATCAGTGTTGTGATCAGGGTGGTCGGGAAAAGACTGATGACTACATGATGCGAGACTTGGGTATCGAACGTAACGATCGGGATTTCCACGACTGGTGTGCCAATTCGGCGTGCAGAAGATGCAATGCTCGATTCAACGGGGTAGAGGCATAACGACCCACCTTCCGGTGCGAAGAGAAGACTTAACTACTTAAACTCAAACACTTTAGAACCCCTCAATCATTCATTTGGTTGAGGGGTTCTTTTCGTTTACGTTGAGTTTAATGTAACTCATCGACTATTTACAAAATCTGAAATGGGAGTTACTTCTATGTCCCATGCAACACATTATCTCAAACACAAGCGGCAAGACACGACGGGACTTTATTGGTCCTCATGAGTACCTTGTTGCATCTGCCACGTTGATTGTTCCTGGTGTATTGAATGGGAATCAAGGACCGATTCTCTACACATCAGACGAAAACAAAATCAATGTTGCTGCCTGGAATCATGTTCCTCTGACTGATGATCATCCCAGCCAGCCAGTATCAGCAAGAACTCCGAATGTCTTGAAGGACATTTATCTGGGAGTTCTTCTCAATGCTCACGTCAATGCAAAAGGCGAACTCAAAGGTGAGTTGTGGTTTGACATTGAAGCGTTGAATGAGAATCGCCCCGGATGGGTAAGTAGAATTGAATCAGGTACTCAGGTTGAACTGTCAACAGGCTTAGGACTTGATCTGAATCAAACAGAAGGAGTGACAAACTCTGGTGAAGAATACAAAGCCATTGCTCACAACTACAAACCAGACCATGTAGCAATCCTGTTCGAGAAGAAAGGAGCCTGTTCATTGAAAGATGGTTGTGGAGTCAACAATGCAAAGAATGGCCTCTGTGAGTCATGTAAGAACGCTCTTGAATCACCTAATTCAGATGAGGCAAATCAGGATGGTAAAAAAGAGATATCAGTCCCTGTTGTGAATGATAAAGGGGCTGAAAATGACTCTGAAAAGACAAGTGGTCTATTAAGAGGTCAAGAAAAGTTAATCGAAGTAAAAAAGTTGAACTTCAATCATTTTTTGAAAGGTGNTGATATGTCAGGTCTTGATCGGGATGCTGTTATCAATGGTCTAATCACTAATTGTGATTGTTGGAGTGAAGAAGACAAAGAAGTGTTGAATGGCTTCAGTGATGATAAGTTGAAAGCTCTTGCTACTGATGCTGCTAAACGAATCACTGCTGAAAAGAAGGTTGTTGAGTTGACATCTAATGCTTCAACAATGCCAAAAGATGATGATGAAGATGAGGAAACTGACACCAAGAAAAAGAAGAAAGGTGAAGAGAAAGACAAGGGTAAAGTCATGAACGAAGCAGGCGTAGGTATGGGTGATTCTCCTAAGACGATGGATGAGTTCTTCGCTTCAGCTCCACCTGAAGTGCGAGAAGTCTTCAATCAGGCAAAGAAAATCAGCGATGCTAATAAGCAACGTATGATTAATCGTCTGGTGGAAAATGCTGCTGATGAGAAGAAAGATTCTCTCAAAGCAGTCTATCAGAATATGTCATCTGACCAGTTGGAAACTCTGATCAGTGCACTTCCTGAGAAGAAAGAGCCTGTCCAGAATTACTTTGGTATGCCTGCTACTTCTACTGTCCAGAACTCAACAAAGACTGATCCTATCCCTCAGACACCTATGATCTGGTAATCACCAACATTGAGTGATTCCGATAGCTCATACCGTTTTACACAAAGGAAAATTCAATGTCTGTAAGCGATCAAACGATCATCAGAACTCCCAATCCTAAAGGGACGTTTATCAACTGCATCATCGATGGTACGCCAAAGCCTGGTACTTGTATGCAGATCAAAGCTGCTACTGCTGCTATTGGTGGAAGGATGACTTATGAGGTTGCTGCTCCGGGCGGTGACGGTCAAAGGGCTTTGATAGCTATCCTGCTTGAGGATTCTCTTCAGGGTAAGACTGTCTCTGACGCTTATGTCACTGGCACTAATGCAACTCTTTATTGCCCAGTCCCCGGTGAAGAACTCAACATCCTCTTCAACAACGTAGCAGGTACTGCTGACGATGTTGCTATTGGTGACTTCATGATTCTTGACAACGGTACTGGCAAATTCAACGTGACAACTGGTACTGTTGAATCAGAACCATTCCAAGCCATCGAAGCAATCACTGACCCAACAGCAGACACGCTTCTGGCAGCAATCTTCACAGGACAGTAAGACTCAGACTCTTAGTGTCTCAATCAAATACCCAAACAGAAAGGTAGACAATGTTTGTCACCAACGGAGCACTTTCCCTCAGGGGAGAAGTCAACGATCAGATGAGGGAAATCGGGTACGATCCCGGTTTCATGCGACCATACTTCAACGAGAAGGGAATTCCTTGTGTTGATCTTCGTACGGGAAATAAGCTTCCCTACAAGGATGACAAAGGAGCTGTTGTTACCAACTCTGTTGGTGACCCTGTTACTTACTACGAAACTGAGCAGGTTCGTGTAAGTGACATCATGGCATCAGGCAGGCCAATGAGTCCTGTCATGAATGCTACTACGTTGCGAAAGGATGAATGGATTCTTCTCGACAACGTCGTTCGTCAAGCTGCCCGCAAACGACTGAAGGCATGGTCTGACCTTGCTGCTGCCAATACGTTTGGCGGCTTTGATGGTATGGCTAATCCCATTCTTGAATGGGAAAAGGTGAGTGATCCCGGTAGTGCTGTTCAAGACATGGATGGTATGGGTGAAGCTCCAAACTTCAACCCGGTGTTCAGTCTGCAAGGATTGCCACTGCCTATCACCCATGCAGACTTCTTCCTGCCTGAACGATTCCTTGCTGCTTCTCGCAATAAGGGTATCCCTGCTGATACCTCACGAATTGCTTTTGCTGGCCGTCGTGTTGGTGAGTTGGTTGAACAAGTCACGATTGGTGCCACTGTTGGAGCTACTTATGGTGACTCAACAGGTTATGGTGATGCTGCAAAGGTTTATGGATATCTCAACCATCCTGACCGTATCTCCAAAACAAACATGACCCAGCCAGATGGCACGAATGGTCCTGCCGTTCTGACTAGCTGGTTGGCAGCAATTGAGTCTCTGTCTGATGCTAATCAGTACGGACCATTCATGGTCTATGTCTCAAAGGATCAGCAGAAGTATCTCAACAACCTGTTCAGCACAACTGAGCCTTCTGCCGGTACTCTTCGGTCGAAACTTCTCGAAATTGAAGAAGTGAAAGGCATTCAGCAGTTGGATTATCTGACAGCAGCAGATAACCCATATACCACCATCTTCGTTCAGATGGAACCTGAAACCGCTCGTGCTATCAATGGTATGGATATCACGACAATGCAGTGGACTTCGATGGGTGGCCTTCGTAACAACTTCAAAGTCATGAGCATTTACGTGCCTCAGATTCGAAGTGATTACAACGGCAACATGGGACTACTCATTGGTACTGTTTCCTAACGGTTGTCTCCGGGGCAGGGTGAGGGGTTTAATCTCCGCCCATTCAACTCACCCTGTCCTGTTTTATTGCTTGTGAGATATTGATGACAAACATCATTGGAGCAAACGGAAGAAAACCAAGAGACTTAACTGACTACACCAAAGAAGAGTTACTGAAGCTGGCTAAGAGCGAAGGAATTCCAGTTTCATCGAGACATGACAAGAACAAAATCATCTGGCTAATCAGAATAGCCCAAGGGAAAATCTAAGGAAGTCACAATGCCAATAATTACCAAGTACCGAATCAACACTGGCTCTCACGTTGATGAATTGGGAATTCGTCATCTGAAGAACTCCGACAGTGCAGTCTTTGAATCAATCCAGAATCTTCTCAAGCATAACCTTCCGGGTGAACAACGATTTGAGAAAATCGGCGAGCGTGAGATTGATCGAGACAGTGAAGAATTCCAACTCCGTATGCGAGGAGCAACCGGAGAAGATTTGGAAGGTGTCGAGATTCCAGAAGAATTCACTCAGCCTGTTGATAACACCTCAGACAGTGATGACGATCAGGAAGTCGACTTGTTCTCCATGACTGTCAAAGAACTCAAGCAATACGCTGACGACAATGAGATTGATCTGGAAGATGCTACTACTAAGGCAGACATCATTTCAGCAATTCAACTGGCAGAAGAAGAGTAATCAATCATGGCAATCAGGACTGTAGCGGCTGACGTTCAAGCTATCTTAGGCGGTCATTATGACTCTGATGCTGCTACAGACCTGACACCTTTCATTACTACTGCTAACGTTCTGACTGATCAGGTAGAAGCTTGTGATACAAACAACTCACTTGACTCTACTGAGTTGGAACTGATTGAAAGATATCTGGCAGCTCACTTCTATACTCACTCAGATCAGATAGCAAAAAGCAGAACAACGGGTGACGCTTCTATCTCTTTTCAGGGAACAACCGGGAAGGGGTTAGACAGCACTCAGTACGGTCAGACAGCTATGTTGCTGGATGAGACTGGATGCCTTACACGCAAAAACACTCAGATGATTGAGGGCAAGAAAAGAGCTACAGTCACTTGGATGGGTAAGGCAAAAAGTGCTCAGACAAACTACATAGACAGAGACTAATCACATGCCACCAATGGAATCCAGCAACCTCAACCAACAAGCTGTTATGTGGGGGCCAAATGGTCATACCCAAACTGGCGATAAAAAGGTTCTAGCTGGCATTGAGTTGGATGTGAGGTGGGAAGACTTGGCATTTACTGATCGCCCCTTAAAAGGTGATGAGGCTGAGTTTGATGCAAAAGTTGTGGTAAAGCAGGACATTGCTGTAGGGAGCATTTTCTGGCAGGGCAAAGAGTCAGAATTACCTGATCCTGTTACTACCGTTGACACACTTTACGAAGTCATCAGTTTTAGAAAGACGCCGGATGTTAAGGGCAGAAACTTCCGCAGGGTTTGCTATCTCAACAAGTGGTCAGACACACTCCCAGCAATCGGATAAACGGAAGGGCTTCTCAAAAGTGGTAGAAACTGCCAAGGCAATCATCAATCAACAAACTCCAATCAGTATTGCTCTTGTTACTGCTATTTGTGGTGGAGCTTACTGGACTGGCACCGGAGTCGGAAAAACATCGACAGACATTAACCTGATGAAGAGTTCAATGGATCGCCAGGTGCAGATCATGGAGCAACTCAAAGATATGGCTCACGACAACAAGCGAAGACTTGATTTGCTTGAACGAGAAGTGATGAGAATCGAGTAACCAATCATGATCAAATACCCTGCCAATCATCCCATCTGGAAGATCATTACTCACAGCTCTTACGGTCTGATGATTACTTTGTTTCTCTGGCTGAATGCAAGCAATTTTGACCATACTGAAATCAAGACAATCCTTGAAATCATTGCTGCGATGGTTGGCGTTGAAATGATCAAGAAGAAACTTGAGACAAAGGATTCGAAGTGAAACACACTTACATCGGATTCTGCATCAGTTGGTGTTTGATCCTCATAACCATTGGATGGTCTAACGCTGGAACTCCACCTGACAAAGCCATCATCACAGATGCAGAAGTTGTTGAGTGGTACGATGGTGATACAGCAGTTGTGAATGTCACCACTCAATATCGAGTCAGGCTTCTGGGTTGTTGGGCACCTGAAGTCAAAGGCGATGAAAAAGAGCTGGGATTGAAATCGAAAGAGTATGTCAAGTCACTCTGCCCTGAAGGTTCAACAGTCAGACTCAAGATACCAACAACAGGAAGACTTCAAGACTCACTCACATTCGGAAGGGTGTTAGGGGAAATCTGGAGTCAGTCAGAAGATGGAGAATGGCATAACGTCTCTGATCAGATGGTCAAAGACGGATTTGCTACCAAAACAAAAGTGAGATAATGAAACAGGGGATTGATGATGAGACTGATTAGATCACTGATAATGACTTTGGTAATACCTTCGATGGTATTTGCTCAAAGTCCAAAGATAGAAGGTCCAGATGAAGTATCACCCGGATCACTGGTCATCCTCGATGCAACGGCTATCTCTTCCTCAGGAAGAAACTGGCAAGCTGTTAATGCTCCTACTGACTCCTTCAAAATTGTTGATGATGCTCAACGAATCGTTTTTGCTACTCCAACTCCGGGCAAATACTGGTTTGTTTTTTCCTACACTTCAGACCTGTCTCTTGAAATTGAAGCTTTAGCAGAAGCACAAAAGAATCTGGCTGAGTTATTGATTGTCGCTGAGATTGATGAAATCAAAACAGCTACAAAATCACTGGCTGAGATAATAACGATTTTAGTCAATACAAAAGTCAAAACTGAGTCAATCGTTCATCAGGTAGTCGTCACTGGAACTATTCCAAATCCCGATCCTGATAATCCTAATCCGCCAAAACCTACACCACTCCCTGAAGGGAACTATGGGTTGGCGACTCTGAGTAGAGATATGGCTCTCAGAGAAGTTCCAGAAGCCTCTAGAACGCGATCTAAGGACGTGGCAGGAGTTCATAGAGGTATTGCAGCAAGGATAGCCGCAGGTGCCTTAAAAGGTGGACAGGAACCGATCCTGATAGCTCTCAGAGATGGTCTGGTTTCTACTCTGGGAGATGACTTCGAAGCATGGAAGCCTTGGGGCAACTCAGTCATGAAAGCCATGTCTGATCTGAGTGATGATGGAAAGATTGTTAATGACTCTGACTTCGCTACAGCATTCTCTGAGATTGCCTTAGGACTTGAGGTGATCCAATGAGGACAGAAACAGTGAAATCAATGATCAGACCAATCATCACTTTGTCTTTAGTGTGGGCATTTATTGGAGCCTGTTTCTGGAATCCTGAAGCTATCGACAAACTCGAAACACTCACGACTGCAACAGTTGCATTCTGGTTTGGTGGAAGACTCTTAAAGGGGGAACCATCAAATGCCTGATACAAAACCTGTTGACTACTACCTTAACCTCAACAAGTGCGTTTATGACTGGAGAGAAACTGATTCTTTGATGGGTATGTTGCGACGTCCAGTATTTGGTGCCGCCGCTTCTACTCTTAAAGATACTGGCAAAGATCAGATTGTTCTTCTTTACAAATACCTTGAAGAACTCTTAGGGCATTTTCCAGTTCATGAACAGACAGTTGGTGATTGTGTTTCTCACGGATGGGGACTTGGAGTTGATATTCTCAAAGCAGTAGAAATCAAACTTCAGAAAGAGAGAGAAGAGTTCAAGGCAGAGACAGCAACTGAAGCAATCTATGCAGGTTCAAGAGTAGAAATTGGGAGAGGAAGACTCAGTAACGGTGATGGTTCAATCGGAGCATGGGCAGCGAGAACAGTTCAGGAATATGGAACTCTTACTCGGTCAAAGTATGGAAGCCATGATCTTAGAACGTACTCTGGTAATAAAGCCAGACAATGGGGAAAGCCTAATGGTGGAATACCAGATGAGTTGGAATCGATCAGCAAAGAACATCCTGTCAGAACAGTTTCACTTGTAACAAGCTATGAAGAAGCCAGAGATGCAATTGCTAATGGATACCCTGTTCCTGTCTGCTCTATGCAAGGTTTCAGGTCTACACGGGACAAAGATGGATTCGCTAGAGCATCAGGCAGTTGGGCACATTGCATGTTGTTTTGTGGAGTTGATGACAAGCACAAAAGACCTGGCCTACTCTGCATGAACTCATGGGGCAAACATTGGATCAGCGGGCCAAAAAGACACAATCAACCTGACGGAAGTTTCTGGGTTGATGCTGATACAGCAAACAGAATGTTGAGTCGTAATCCTGACAGCTACTCAATGAGTGGATTTGAGGGATACAAGAAACAATCCTTTTCNTTTGAAGATGTTTGGAGATAACCGTGAAGCGTATGGATAAATGTTGCGAAGACCTGGCAAAAGTAACTGGTGCCAGGAGTCAAGTTTATGGATTTGATTTTACAATCATCCTGCCACTTGTTCTCGATATTCTGATGAAAGTCATTGGTGATTGTGGTGGTAGCAAATCAGTCGTAGATAAGATTGAAAGCAAATCGTATCTGGCTCAATGGGCTGTCAGAAAAGCAATTAAGACTGCCGCAAAGAATCAAGACATTCCTCTCAATGCCAAAGGCTATCTGGAATCTTCGAATGATGTTCTTGAATGGGCATCGAAGAATGGAGCACTCGTTAAAGAGGCTCTGGAAGAGATGGAAGGCATCGAAGAAAAAACCTCTTTCGATAATGTGTGGTCATGAATTGGATTGTTTTCATCTCCCTGCTTTTACCGGGTGACATTGGCTTTGCTGATGTCTTTGGTAAGAAGTGTAAATTCTGCTGGTTGTTCAATCAGCCAGTAGAAGAAACAGTCAAGAAAGAAGAACCAAAAGAGCAAGTCAAAAAGAAGGATTCTTATCACGTTTACTACTTCACAGCTTCATGGTGTGGCCCTTGCCAAACAATCAAAGCAGGACTCCATTCCCTTCAGGAAGTAGGATGGAAGGTAGGAAGTGAAAAGACAGACCATATCCAGGTTATTGACATTGATAAGAATCCCGACTTGTTCAACAAGCATCGAAGAGAAAATACTGTTCCTCAAGTGGTAGCAATTAAGAATGGAAAAGCTGTTGGATGGTTGACACCTGAATCAGCAAATCAGATTTCTCATTTCTACTATCAACACAAGAAGTAATCATTGTGTCTGACTTCGTCCCGACATTCTGGAATACGTTGACGCAGTACAACGGCAANAGCCGTACGTCTCGCGTGTCAGCAGGACAGGTAGCCTACAAGAAACGCGGCTATGCATGGGGCAGTATTGTCACAGACATCGAATCTGACTTTACTGCTACCAAATTTCCCGGAAGTATCCAGTTTCCTCGTAACGCTCAGGACTGGCTTGATGCAGAATTTAACGGGGAATACTCAGCCAAACGCCAAATCACCGAAGGCAATTGGAGTAATTCCGAAGACGCATTCGTGATGAGGATGAGGGCAGATTGCCCTACCAATTCAACTGGAATCATCCATCCCGACAAGCCTTGGCAGGTCATCTACTACAACGCATTCGGTCAGGGACAAAACCTGATCTATGGCCACTGGCACGGCAGAGTTTCACGACTTGAACACGTGATTGAAATCACAGAGATGCCTGCTGGAGACAGTGAGTATCTCACCTATGATTTCTACATTCAGTCAAACGACGCTACCACTTTTGTTGGCCAGAATTTTGATCAACGACCTTGGGCTGGTAACTCTGGCGATGGTGCTACCGTTCAGGGATTCGACGTATTCCTTGCTAAGGGAGATGACCCAGCAACCATTCGTGGAGCAATCCTTCGAAAGCCGGTTTACTGGTGGACCAATTTAGATGGGACATACACGCAAAAGAATGTCCGTGTCGATGTTGTCATTCAGAATGATGGCATAACTGTCAAAGCTACCAAGTACGTCCTTCGTGCTGATATTGCAGAAGCACTTGCTCAAGGTTCTGTCTACAGAGCCGACGTTACGTTTAGCCCTGACCCGAATCCTGAAACAACGAGCGTTGATGGCATTGTTAGAGGAAGCACGTCTGGAACTTGGGCTACACTTATTGGTGGTTCAGCAAACTATGTTGACGATTCAGGTCCATCCGGTGACGTGCTGGTTGAAGCAGTAAATGAATATGACGCCCCAGGTGAATACTTACAGTACAGGCACATGTTCTTTGGTTTTGACACGTCGTCGATTGGTGCGGGTCAACAGGTAGACTCAGCAACATTGAGGCTGAATTTTGATAACCAGAGAATAACCGGGTCTCTAGGGCTTTCAACGCAGATTTACACGTCATCGCCAGCGTCCAATACGTCATTGGCAACTGGTGACTATATGGCCTTTGGTTCTACTCCGCTTACTGACTCTGCCCGAGATATGGCGTCAGAGAGTTTTGACCGGACCCTTGTAACACAAACGCTCAACGCTGATGGTCGTGCTGCTATCAACATGGAAGCTGTTACGAATCTAGGTATTGGTGTCACTGCGGCTCACGAGTCTGGCAGCCCAACATGGGCACAAGGTCATACGGCCAAACTCAACATATTTACAGCAGAAACTACAGGGACAGCAAATGACCCGCTCCTGACAGTCGCTACTTCGTCTGCTGGACCATCAATCCCAGTCATAATGCACCACTACAAGCAAATTCAAGGGGTTAACTGATATGTTTTTTATTCGTCAAGGTGCGACGCACAAAGTAGTGATCGGGCCGGCAGTAGCGGTTGGTGACGGTTTCACTCCAGTCACGACGCTCGCAGTCAGCTCAGCAGATGAGGCTGAGGCTATTCTGCATGATAATGGCACTGTTGTTGATATCAGCGGATACACATTTGCGGCCATCGCAACAGCAGACGGTTACTATCACCTGACGTTGCAGTCTGGGATTTCAGATACAGTCGGCCACATGACAATTGTGATCAATGACGACTCATTGATTCTTCCTCTAAGGGCAGACTTCACCGTGCTGGAAGAAGCCATTTACGATGCAATGTATGCCTCAGGGGCTACCGGATTACTTCCTACGAATGTGACGCAAATCAGTGGAGACTCTGCGGCTGCTGATAATGCTGAAGCATTTTTTGATGGTACTGGCTACGCTGGAACAAACAATGTGATTCCTACTGTCACAGATCTGACAAACGCTCCGGCAAATGGTGATCTGACAGCAACCATGAAGGCCAGTGTGACGGCGGCAGTTCCGACTGCTACAGCTATCGGAACTCAAGTATGGGCAACAACAGGACGGGCGCTATCTGATCCTGCCGGGTTCAAGAAAAACACTCAAGCCGACATGACTTTTGTTCTTAGAGACTCAGCTGACGGGAGAACTCCGATCGCTGGTCAAACAGTGACAGCTCAGAGGTCGCTCGACAAGGGTGCCTTCGCCTCATGTGCCAACTCTGTAACTGAGATAGGCAACGGAGCTTATGGCATCACTTTAGCTGCCACTGATCTGAATGCAGACATGGTCCTTTTGAGGTTCACGTCGTCCGGCTCTGATGACCTGCTTATCACTATCAAGACGGAGACTTAATCATGGTCTATGACTGGAGTGTCAACTTTACGCATCACTACTTTGGATACTCAACACAGTGGGCTTGTGGTGGTGTAGAAGTTTCACAAGACACAATTGGTATTGGTCGGATCAGTTTTGAGCTTGGTCTTGGGATTTAACACATGCCAAAAATTACCGGCATTTCTGAAGTCAAGCGAGCTTTGAACAAAGTAGCTAAAGGCTTTGTCGGTGAGAGTGTCGTTGTTGGATTCACTCAAAACTATGCTTTAGCAGTTCACGAAAACAAGACCGCTAATCACACAACAGGAAAGGCAGGATTCTTACTTGATAATGCCAGAGACTTACAACAAGAGATGAGTCAGATTGTTCTGGATCAAGTCAAGAAAACAGGTTCCATTGAAAGGGGTTTGTTATTAGCTGGAAACAGGCTTCAAGCAGCGGCTGAAGAAGATACACCAGTTGATACAGGAGCTTTGAAAGCTTCAGCATTCACAGCAAAAGAAAGTGACTTGGAAGCGGCCTCACTACAAGCCTATGCAGAAGGTGAAAAAGAAAGAGCTGATGCTATGGCAGACAGGCGAGCAGCATCCGCCAACAAGAGAACAAAGAAGCGGAAACAAAAACGTAAGGGCAAGAAATGAGTGGAGCATTGAACAATTCAATTTCTGAAATTATGACTCAACTCATCATTGATTTGGGGCTGGGAACTTTTAGTGGTTCATGGCCAGTCTACACTGACTTCTCACCAAATACTCCCGACAACTTGATCACAGTGTTCTCTGAAGCAGGAAAGATACGGGGCCGGAATCACGTCAACGGAGAGTACGTTGAGCACAATGGAATCCAAATCACTGTGAGGTCCAATACCTTCCCTTCAGGAGAACAAAAGGCAAGAGCTATTGCAGTTGCTTTTGATGAGAGTGTCAGGAATACCGAAGTCACAATTGCAAGTAGCGTTTACACCATACCGGCTATCACAAGGTCTTCTAGTATTTTGAATCCTACAAGGAATATCGAGGGAAGTAGAAGAAACCTTTTCATCTTTCATTGTCTAGTACCAGTCAGGCAAATCACATGAGCATGGAAAGATCACATGGTCTGGAAGGCAGTCAGATCATTGCAAATACAACAACAGTGACTCCAGCAACAGGATATACAGGTTGGTTCTGTATCAAAGTGATAACTGATGCAGTTCTTGACACCTCAGAAACAGTTGCATCAAACGTTGATAACATTGCTGGACTTAATGCAATCTCTCTAGCTGCTGGAACTCACCTGTACGGGACTTTCACAGCAATCAAACTTGTTTCCGGTGTAGTACAGGCTTTCAAATTGAAAAGTCCTGTTGAAGTCTAATTCATTTAAGGAAGGGAAAGTCTTATGACAGCTCCAGTCGCAACAGCAAGGCAAACGCCAGCGGGGATCAAGCTGAAAGATGGTCACGGTACGCTGGTGACGTTTGCCGCCGATCCAGACATCAGCTTCTGGGAAGTGGAAGTTAAGCCACCCGGTATGGACGGGGGTGATGCTATCGAACAAACAACGCATCACAACACGACATACCGAACCAAAGCTCCACAAGCTTTGATTGACCTGACGGACGGCGAAGGTGTTTGTCAGTATGATCCAAATGTAAATGTTCAGATTCGTGCTTTGATCAATGTGGAAACTACTTTGACCATAAAGTATCCAGATGGTTCTACGGATGCCATCTTTGGGTATCTCAAATCGTTTGAACCTGATCCGATCGTAACAGGTGAACCACCTCAAGCATCGTTCACTTTTGTTGCTACTAACGTTGAGCCTGGCACTTCAACTGAAGAAGGTCCAACTTTCGTTAATGTCGCTGGCACCTAAGCGTTTCGCTACCTTAGGTCTGAGACAGGTAAGGTATTTGACTCCTTGCCTTACCTGTCTCTTCTTTTGTTTTTCAATCAGGAAGTCACTGGGAGAACCTGAAATGTCGAAGCCAAAGACACTTTCATTCAGTACGAAAAAATATGAAGAAGAAGTCACTATTGATGGTGCCAAATACATCCTTCAAGAAGCGTCTGGTGGAACTGCTGTTGAGTATCAGAACATGAGCCTCAATGGTGTTACCTTTGGACCTGATGGCAAACCCCAAAAGATGGTTGGTCAAGCAAACGTCCAACTCTTCCTTGTAGGTAATTGCCTCTTTGCTACTAATCCAGATACAGGACTTGCTTACAATAATCCTGTTGGTATGCAATGGGTTCAAAAGAATCTACCTGCACGAGCCTTGAAGCAACTCTTTGAGCGAGTCAAAGAAATCTCTCATCTTGGTGAAGAAGAAACTCCGGATTCTATTCGTGAGCAGATTGAGAAACTCCAAACTCGTCTCAATAAGTTGGAGAATGATGAATTGGGGGAGTTACAGGACGACTCAGAACCTGGTTCCTAATCTCCAAGGCTCTTTCACTTCCCTTGTTTGAGTGCATGGAGCGTATTTCACATCGAGAATATCTCATGTGGAAAAGACACTTCAAAGATGAATGGAATCATCCAGACAGGACGGACCACTATCTGATGCAGATAGCAAGGGAAGTGAAAAGAGTTCTTTCTAAGAAGCCAGCCAAAATTCAACTGAAGCATTTCTTATTGGACTTTAATCCTAAGAAGAAATCTCAAGAGGAAGTTGGTCAGCAGAACAAATCCTACATCAAGCAGTATCTTGCTGGTGTCATGGAAAACATGAGACGCCGAAAGGGTAAGTAGCAACCATGAACGAAGAAGAATTGCTCAGAATGGTTGTTCGACTGGTAGGTGATACAGAAGCTTACCAAGAGATGTTTCAGAAGGCGGCTGACTCTGCTGATCAGTTGAAGGAAGCGACCAAAGGAGCTGCTCAAGCAGAACGCATCATTCAGAAGTCCCAAGAGAAGGGAGCTGAAGTAACACGGCAGGTTGAAAAGGCTTCTGAGAAATACTCCAGAGAACTTCGAGACATGAAGGGATTGCTGGAACAAGGTCACATTTCTCAGGAGACTTTCAATCGTGCTACTAAGCAATCGAAAGATGTTCTCACTCAATCAAGTTCTGCTTTCAAGCTTGTTGAGACTGCCGCTCAGAAGTATGAGCGAGAAGTCAAAGATTTGAAGATGGCTCTGGACGTAGGAGCTATCTCCCAACGTGAATACACTCAAAATCTTCGACTGGCTTCTAAAGAGTACCGACAAGCAGGTAATGCTGCTACGTCATATGGGAAGCAGATACAGTCAATCGGTAGATCGGGCTTTCTCAAAATCACTCTACCTATTCTTGGTATTGGTGCTGCTTCTGTTGCTGCTGGTACTCAGATTCAAACTGCCTTTGGTGGTGTTCGAAAAACTGTCAATGCTACTGAAGAACAACTTCAGGGATTGAA